>Ga0256868_10000802_pt1 | contig 17796 bp, 18 predicted proteins | sample RVTome_13_FD_187341 | JGI IMG/M metagenome (GOLD analysis project Ga0256868, IMG submission 187341) | Soil microbial communities from uranium-contaminated site in the Upper Colorado River Basin, Wyoming, United States - RVT92D227 HiSeq ...
AACTCGCCGTCAAAGCCGAATATTTCGCCGGCCTCGTCCTGGATGACGCCCAAAAATGCCCCTTGCTCATTTTCAGCTCGGTCGGGGGGACCGGGATTGAAGAGATCGCCCGGAAGCATCCGGAAAGGATCGCCAAGCTGGCCATCGACGTCGGTGCCGGGCTGGGCGAGTTTGAAGCCCGAAATCTTGTTCGTAAAGCAGGCTTGACGGGAAATGTCATGATCCAGCTCGCTGAGCTTTTGACCAGGTTTTATAAAGTGGCCCGGACAAAAGACGCCCGTTCGGCCGAGATCAACCCGCTTGTCCTCACCGAGGACGATTTCGTCTACGCTGCGGACTGCCACCTGGTCATCGACGATTATGCGGTCTTCCGCCACCCTGAGCTCGGGATCGAGGTGGCGCGCGAGTTCGACCGCCCACCCACGGAGCTCGAGAAGATCGCCTACAAGGTCGAAGAGAAGGATTATCGAGGGACGTTTTACTTCTTTCAAATGACCGAAAAAATCCCGGAAGACGAGAAATATATCGGCTTCCACGGCGCTGGCGGCGGCGGGTCAATGATGTCCATGGACGCCGTGCTGGATAAAGGCTTCAAGCTGGCCAATTACTGTGACACGAGCGGCAACCCGCCGGCGAGCAAGGTCTATCGCGCGGCCAAGATCATCCTCAGCCAGGCCGGGATCCGCGGCTATTTCGCTTCGGGATCGGGCCTCGCCAGCCAGGAGCAGTATCATTCGGCGCGCGGCCTGGTCAAGGCGTTCACGGAAGAGCATTTAAGCGTCCCGGCCGTCATCCGCCTTGGCGGGAATTATGAGGAAGAAGCCATCCGCATCCTGGCAGCCTATGGCCAGAATCTGCCGGCCAAAGTCGAGGGCTATGGACGGGATGACGCCCCGGAAAAATGCGCCAGCCGGCTCGAAGAGCTCATCCGCGAGAATCGTGAAGCGAAACATGAGGTGAAGCCCATCGCGGAATTCAGACCCATCGCGGAAGCTTATTCTTTTGATACATTGACGGGAAAATTATTCATCGACCATAGGAAATGCCCGGGCTGTAAGTCCAAAGGCTGCCTCGGAGCCTGCGCCCCAAGGATCCTGAAGCTCCAGGGGGACAGGCCGGTCCTGGCTATTACGCCCGAAGAAGCCAAGAAAGGCAAATGCACGGAATGCCTGGCCTGCGAGATCTTCTGCCGCTTCCACGAGCAGAACGCCATTGTCATCCACCTGCCAATCCCGGGATTGAAGGAATACCGGGAAAAATTATTGAGAGATTAGCATGTCGATACTCGTTGACGAAAAATCGAGAGTCGTTATCCAGGGCATTACCGGACGCGAGGGGATGACCCGGGCCCAGCTCATGAAGGATTACGGGACGAATGTCGTCGCCGGCGTGACGCCCGGCCGGGGCGGTCAGGACGTTTACGGGATTCCCGTCTATGATTCGGTCGAGGAGGCAGGGGAGAAGCAAGGGCCGATTGATATCAGCGTTATTTTCATCCCGGCCGCGCTCGTGAAGAATGCCGCCCTGGAAGCCATCGATGCCGGCGTGAAACTCCTGGTCATCGTTCCCGATCGCGTCCCGATCTTCGACGTGCTTGAGATTTGGCGGGCGGCCAAGGAGAAAGGCGCGCGGTTCGTCGGCCCTAATACGCTCGGGCTTTTGAGCCCCGGCAAGGCGGTCCTGGGGATGATCGGCGGCCGGGCCAAGCGGGCGCGGGAATGGTTCAAACCGGGCCCCATCGGCGTCAGCTCCAGGAGCGGCGGAATGACGTCGGCCATATCCTATTATTTGACCCAGGCCGGATGCGGCCAGAGCACGATCATCCATGTCGGCGGTGACGCCATCGTCGGCCTGTCGCATCCCGAGGTCATGGAGCTTTTCGAGCAGGATGGGGAGACGCGCGCCGTGGCCATGTTTGGCGAGATCGGGACGACGCAGGAAGAGCGGGTGGCCGACCTTATCGAGAGCCGGAAGTTCAACAAGCCGCTCATCGCCTTCATCGGCGGCAAAGCGGCCAAATCCGGGACGCGCTTCTCGCATGCCGGCGCGATCGTGGAGGGCAGCCGCGGCTCCTATGAGACGAAGGTGAAGCGGTTGCGCGAGGTCGGTGTCCTCGTTGTGGACTCGATTTTCGATATCCCGAAGAAAGCGAAAGAATTGCTAAAATAATCAAAGCATGGTAAAGGACTTTGAATTAGGGCTATTAAACCCTCTGCCCCCCTTAGTCAATGAAGGGGGAATAAAAGGTATGGAGAGGACAAATGGCTGACGAAAAATGGAAGACGGCGATAACGGACGTCAAACCGAACAAGATCGTCATGCGCGGCTATCCCCTGGACGAGCTGCTGGGCAGAATTTCTTTTGCCCAGGCGATTTATCTCGTCCTGAAGGGTGAATTTCCTTCGCCCGACGTGGGAAAGCTCATTGACGCGATCTTCGTTTCGTCGATCGACCACGGCGCCAGCCCTCCGTCCATCCTCGCCGCGCGGACGATCGCTTCGACCGGAGGAGAGCTTAACTCGGCGATTGCGGCCGGAGTTCTGGCCATCAGCCGGTTCCATGGCGGCGCCATCGAGGAAGGCCAGCGGCTTTTTATGGAGATCGCGAAGCGGGCGGCCGAATCAGGCGTCGACGAAAAGAAGGCGGTCAAGGACGTCCTCGATGAAATGAAGGCCGAGGGCAAGCGGGCCTCGGGCTTCGGCCATCGCCTCCACACAAAAGATCCGCGAACGCTCAGGCTTTTTTCTTTGGCCGAAGAGCTCGGCTTGGCCGGAAAGCACGTTCGGATCGCTCGTGCCGTCGAGAAAGTCCTGGGTGAACAGATGGGAAAGGTTCTTCCGATCAACGTCGACGGCGCCATCGCCGCGCTCCTCTGCGACCTCGGCATTCCGGCCGAGATCGGGAACGCCTTTTTTATCATCTCGCGCGTGCCGGGGATGGTCGCCCACATCCACGAGGAGAGAACGCGGATGAAGCCCATGCGTAAGATCGATCCGGAGAACTTTGAATACGACGGCCCGCCGGAAAGGAGCGTGCCATGAAGCAGGACGTTCTTAAGCTTATTCCCGAAATCAAGCTGATCGACGACAAGAAACTCCGCGAGCTGACGGCGACGGTCTGGGAGGAGGCTGTGAAACGAGGAGGCTGGTCGCTCGAAGATCTTGATCACATGCCGTTCACCCTCCTCATCAAAAAGACCGAGGTCAATCTCATCGAACACACCCGGGCCGTGACGCGGACCGCGCTCCGGATCGCGGAGGTTTTGAACGAAGGGTATAAAGGCAAAGTCTCTGTCCATCGTGACGTCCTTCTCGCCGGGGCGATCCTCCACGATGTCGGAAAGCTGTTCGAATATAAAAAAGAGAGGGGACATTTCCTCAAAAGCCACGAGGGGGAGATCCTCCGCCATCCGATCTCGGGCGCGGCCTTCGCCTTCAAGTTCGGGCTCCCCCAGGAGGTCATCCACATCATCGCCGCCCATTCCAAGGAAGGCGACGGCTCGCGGCGGACGATCGAGGCCGTCATCGTCAACCACGCCGATTTTGTCAACTTTGACGTCTTTAAAGAATAAAAAACACGGGGAACCAGCCCCAAATTTCTGAATTCGGTATGGATCCCCGTCTTAAGAAACGGGCATAGATCAGGAGGTGATCCGAGTGGGTCAGACATTCTCGGAAAAAGCCTTGGGCCGGAAGGCGGGGAAGAGGGTCCGGGCGGGCGACGTCATCACCGTCGCGCCCGATTTTTATCTCTCGCACGACAACTCTTCGGCCATCATCGGGGAGTTCCGCAAACTTGGACTCAAAAAGGTCGTCGCGCCCGAAAAGATCGTCATCGTCCTGGACCACATTGTCCCGGCTGCGGACGAAAAATACGCCCAGAATCACAAAACGATCCGCGAATTCGTCGCCGAGCAGGGGATCCCGAACTTTTTCGACATCGACGCCGGCGTCTGTCATCAGGTTTTTTCGGAGGCGAGCTTCGCCCTCCCGGGCAAGGTGATCATGGGCAGCGACTCCCATACGACGACCTATGGGGCGTTCGGCGCCTTTAGCGCGGGCATCGGCCGGACCGAGATGGCCAGCCTCTGGGCCACGGACGAGATCTGGCTGCGAGTGCCTGAGACGCTCAGGATCGAATTTTCAGGCAGGTTGAGTCCCGGCGTCTACGCGAAGGACGTGATCCTCAAGATCATCGGCGACAACGGCGCCGATCGAGCGAATTACGAGGCCGTGGAGTTCGTCGGCCCGGCCGCCGGAGATTTCAGCCTGGCCTCCCGCATGGTGCTCGCGAACATGGCCGCCGAAATGGGTGCCAAGAACGGCTACTTTGAGGCCGACGACAAGACGCTCGAATGGCTGCGCGCGCGGGCCAAAGCCGATTATGAAATCGTCATGTCCGACCCGGACGCGACCTATGAAGCCGTTTTGAAATATGACATTTCCACGATCGAGCCGCAGATCGCCTGTCCCCACGCCGTCGACAACGTCAAACCCGTAACCGCCGTGGAAGGGAAGCCCTTTCACCAAGCGCTGATCGGCACGTGCACGAACGGCCGCTTTGAGGACCTGGCAATCGCGGCGAAGATCCTCAAAGGGAAAAAGATCCATCCGCGGGTGAGGGCGCTCATTTTGCCGGCTTCCCGCGAAGTCTATTTGGAAGCCTTGAAAAAAGGCCTGATTGAAATTTTTGTCGAGGCGAGGTGCGTCATCGTCAACCCCGGCTGCGGCCCGTGCCTCGGCGCGCACGAAGGCATCCTGGCACCGGGGGAGGTCGTGGTCGGCACGTCCAACCGCAATTTCAAAGGGCGGATGGGAGGCCGGGACTCCGAGATCTATCTCGCTTCGCCGGCGACGGTCGCGGCGTCGGCGCTTGAGGGAAAAATCACCGATCCGAGGAAATACTTATGAGCAAGGGAAAGGTTTGGAAATACGGGGACGATGTCAACACCGACGTCATTTATGCGGGTAAATACACATACCAGCAGATGAAGCCCGAAGAGATGGCCAGCCATGCGCTCGAAGACCTGGACCCGGAATTCGCCAAGGACGTCAGGCCGGGCGACGTGATCGTCGCCGGAAAAAACTTCGGCTGCGGGAGCTCGCGGGAACAGGCGGCGGCGTGCCTGAGGGCGGCGGGTGTCCAGGCCGTCGTCGCCAAATCGTTCGCCCGCATCTATTTCCGGAACGCCATCAACCTGGGGCTGCCGGTGTTGCAGTCCAAGGAAGCTTCGGAAAATTTAAAGAGCGGCGATGACGTTGAAATCGATTTTGCGGGCGGGAAGATCATCTCCGGCGAAAAAGTTTTTAAGTTCCCGCCGCTTCCGGATTCGGTCATCGGCATCCTCGAGGCGGGCGGCCTGCTCGAGTGGACAAAGAAGAAGCTCGAACGCGCTAAGTAAACAAAAATGTTCTCGTCCATCTTGTGTGGGTAAGCTTGATCTTCTCCTTATAGCCCACACGAAATGGAAGAGACCAAACGAATCTGAATTATTCATAAATTACGTTATCTCTCCCGGTCGCGGATTTGCAGACGGGCGCTGAATTCAAGACGAGGGGGACACGATCCCAAATTCCGGAGAATTTGGGTCATGTCCCCGAATTCGGCGTCCTCTGCGAGTTCTCTTCTTGAGGAAACGGCTCAATTTATGAATAATTCAGGCTGATAAAATAAATAAAAAAATAATTTATGCCTTCTTTATGCTTAAGAATATATGAAATATAATGAAGGAGTCATCCATGTCCAAATATAAGATCGCGGTTCTGCCCGGGGACGGCGTCGGGGTTGAGGTCGTCGAAGCGGCCATGATCATCCTCAAAAAGCTCAGCGTCGATGCGGAATACGTTCACGGCAACATCGGCTGGAAATTCTGGTGCTCGGAGGGGAACGCTCTGCCCGACCGGACGATCAAGCTGCTCAAGGAGACCGACGTCTGTCTCTTCGGCGCCATCACCTCGAAGCCGAAAGAGGATGCCGCAAAGGAATTGGCGCCTTCTCTCCAGGGCAAAGGCCTGTCCTACTTCAGTCCCATCGTCCGCCTCCGTCAGGAATTCGATCTGTATACCAACCTCCGGCCGTGCAAGGCCTATCCCGGCAACCCGCTGAACTATCGCGACAACATCGACTTGGTCATCTTCCGGGAAAACACCGAAGGAATGTACGCCGGCGTGGAGTTTTTTCCACTCCCCCAAAATGTCAAGGATGCGCTCATGACGCATCCCAAAATGAAACCGTTCAAGGATGTCCCGCTTAATGAAATCGCCCTTTCGACGCGGATCATGACCAGGAAAGGCTGCGAACGGATCGTCGAAGCGGCTTTTGATTATGCCCGCAAGAACAAGCGCCGGTCCGTGACGGTTGTCGAGAAGCCCAACGTCCTTCGCGAAACCGGCGGCCTGATGCTGGGCGTCTCCCGCGCCATCGCCAAGCAATATCCGGACGTCGAGTTCAAAGAAGCCAATGTCGATGCCATGTGCATGTGGCTCGTCAAGAATCCGCACGACTACGACGTCCTCGTCGCCGAAAACCTCTTTGGCGACATCATCTCCGACCTGGCCGCTCAGCTCGTCGGCGGCCTCGGCTTCGCCTCGGCCGGCAACATCGGCGACACGTACGCCGTGTTCGAGCCAACGCACGGCTCCGCGCCAAAATACGCCGGCATGTATAAGGTCAACCCGATCGCCACGTTCCTTGCGGCCAAGCTGATGCTCGAATGGCTGGGGGAAACGAGCAAGGCGCAGATCTTGGAAGGCGCCCTGGCCGAGGTCATCAAGGAAGGGAAGGTCCGCACCTACGATATGGGCGGAACGTCCACGACGCTGGACACGGCCAAGGCCGTGGCGGGCAAGCTTTAAGCGAGGTGTTCTTTGGGACAGACGATTATCGAAAAGATCATCCAATTGCACAGCAAAGACGAAGCGGTATCCGGCCGGATCGTTTGGATGGATTTGGATATCCGCTCGGCGAGGGATTTCGGCGGACCGAACGTCGTCAAGCATTATGAGCGGGAATACGGAGACTCGCCGCTGGCGGACAAGAGTAAGACCTTTTTCACCTTCGACCTCTGCGCACCCGCTTCCTCCTTGAAATACGCCGACAACCAGCAGGCGTGCCGCGATTTTGCCCGGAGGCACGGAATCGAAGTCTTCGACGTGGACCGCGGGATCGGGTCGCATGTCCTGATCGAGGAGGGGTTGGCCCGTCCCGGTTCGACAATCGTCGGAACGGACAGCCACATGAACGTCCTCGGCGCCGTCGGGTGTTTCGGCCAGGGCATGGGCGATGTGGATATTGCCTTTGCCTTCAAAACGGGAACAACATGGTTCGAAGTTCCGGAATCGGTAAAGGTCGTCCTGATAGGAAAGCCGTCCGCCGCCACAGATGCCAAGGACCTGACGCTTTTTCTGGGCAAAGAGCTCGGCACGAAAAATATCGCGCTCCGGTCCGCGGAGTTCTATGGCGAAACGGTCAAAGACCTCGGCCTCGCGGGTCGTATCACGCTCTGCAGCATGATCACGGAAATGGCGGGGATCATCGGGTTCATTCCCGAATATGGGGCTGAACTGGCCGGGGAAATGAAGAGATTTTCGGGGCGGGCATTTTCGCCGGCGAGTGCCGACAAGGACGCCCTTTATGCCGACAGCCTGAAGCTCGATGTTACCGGCCTTCCGCCGCAGGTCGCCGTCCCGCCTTCGCCGAATTCGGTCAAAAGCCTGGCCGAGGTTCGAGGAATCCGCATCGACTCCGGCTTCATAGGGTCATGCACCAACGGACGAACCGAGGATTTCGCCCGCGCCGCGGAGATCCTCAGGATCAGGAAAGTCAAGAAAAGCGTGATGCTCAAGATTGTCCCTGCAACTCGCCGCGTCTATGAAGAACTCCTCAAACGGGGCATCTTAGAGACGCTTTTCGAGAGCGGCGCCATTGTCGTCAATCCCGGCTGCGGCGGCTGCGCCGAGGGACACGTCGGTTTGACCGGAAAAGGGGAGACGCAGATCAGCACCGGCAACCGGAACTTTCCCGGAAAACAGGGGAAAGGAAGGACATATCTGGCAAGTCCGGCCGTCGTGGCCGCCTCGTGCGTCGCCGGTGAGATCGCCGGTCCGGAGGATTTGTGACATGGAAAAAGACATTCGGCAGGGAAGGATTTGGGTCCTCTTGGACAAGGACGGGAAGATCATCGAGGACATCGATACCGACCAGATCTATCACAATGCCCATCTCCACATCACGGATATCGCCGAGATGGCACAATTCGCACTGGGGAATTTGGAAGGCTGGACGGATTTCCCGAAAAAGTGCCAAGGGGGCGATATCGTCATCGGCGGCCGGAATTTTGGGGCCGGCTCATCGCGGCAGCAGGCGGTGGACTGTTTCATCGCCCTCAAAGTGAACGCCTTGCTCGCGCCTTCTTTTTCCGCGATCTATTTCCGGAATGCCGTGAATTCCGGCTTTCCCGTATTGGGGGTCTGCGATCTCGAGTCCCTGATTGCCGGAAAGAAATTCGCGACCGGCGATGTGATCCGTTTCGATGTCAAGACGGGACAGGCGGAGAATCTCAGCCGGGGCATTCCTCTGAAGATCGAGCCGATGAGTTCGGTCCAATATGAGATCTTCAAAGCGGGCGACCTTTTTAAATACGGCAAGACGCTAACATAAGATGCGTATTCTATCCGTCGACACGACGACTCCCAGCGGCTCTGTGGCTGTCCTCGCGGACCAGCGCCTTCTCGGCGAAACCTCGGTCGAATCGTCTTCCACTCATTCGGCCCGTCTTCTTTCTTCCATAAATCTGCTTCTGGAAGCGCTTCATCTGGGCATTCAGGACATCGATGGTTTCGTGGTCACGCCCGGCCCCGGCTCATTCACCGGGATCCGGATCGGTCTGAGCACGGTGAAAGCTTTCGCCTTTGCCTCGGGTAAGCCAGTCGCGCCCGTCTCCTCGCTTCATGCCCTGGCCTGGAAGCTTAGGGACTCGAAGGAGCGGCTCATCGCGCCGATGCTTGACGCGAAAAAAGGAGAGATCTACGCCGGCCTATTTGAGATGAGAAAAGAGAAGCTCGCGGAAATAATCCCCCAAGGGGCCTATTCGCCCGACCGCTTTTTGTCCCTGCTTCCGGCACGCCGGACAGTTCAGTTTATCGGGAACGGGATCGAAATTTGCCGGGCGAAGATTCTTGATCGTTTTAAGGATAGGGCGAGATTTTCGGCGCGCTCGCCGTTCATGGCCTACGAAGTCGGATTGCTCGGCCACGACATCTTGAAAGCCGGGAAAGGGGTTCCATCGACGGAACTCGAGCCGCTCTATTTTCGAAAGTCCCAGGCGGAGGAAAAGCATTAACGAGGACAGCGCCGCCCTGAAGTTTTTTGACCTCCGAAAGATGACCCAGAAAGACCTTCCCGAGGTCCTGGCCATCGAACGGGCGTCTTTCCCCAATCCCTGGCACGAAACCACGTTCGAGGGCGAGATCCAAAACGAAGGAATCTCTTTTCCTCTGGCGGCCGTGCACAGGACGGACAATAAGATCATCGGTTATATCCTCTTCTGGAAAATCAAGGACGAGATCCTGATCAACAATATCGCCGTCCATCGGGATTTCAGACGCCGGGGAGTCGCCGAAGCCATGATGCAGGATGTTCTGGCCAGCGCCCATCGCGAAGGGGTGGTCTTCGCCTCTTTGGAGGTCCGGAGCTCCAACAAGCCCGCCCGGACTTTCTATGAGAAGCTCGGGTTCAGGCTCATCGGAATCCGCAAGGATTATTACTCCAATCCTAAAGAAGACGCGCTCGCCCTCGGCTTAAACCTGGCTTCGTAACGAAAGTTCGGCGGCGGGTCCTGCCACCGACCAGCTCCATCGTCCGATCCCTCCCCCAATCCCCCAGGGGTGGCCCTTACGCTCGGGACGATGGGGCGCCCCGATCAGCGTCATCCGCGCAACGGTTTGTCCAGGACTGTGATCGAATGGGATTTGATCCTCGTCCTTAATATAAAATTTTGACAAGACATAAACCTTTCGCCGGGGCCGTGGGGCTGGCCAGCGTGCGTTTCTTATCTTTGAAGATCTCCTCGACAGCCTCGGGTGAAATGCGTCCCCGTCCGACTTCGAGGATCGTACCCACGATCGTCCGGACCATATAACGCAGGAAGCCGCTGGCTTCGATCGTGAAAACGATCTCGTCACCCTTTTTGTGAAGTTCGGATCTCACGACGTCCCGGACAGGATGGAGGAGACGGTTGGAAGAGAATCCTGAAAAGTCGCCGACCCTTTGGAACCGGCGCGCCGCGTCCCGCATAGGCTTGAGATCAAAGGGGTAAGGCCAATAAAGAACGTAGCGGAAAACAAAAGGATTGATCTTCCGAGAATGCCAGATCCGGTATTGATAGATCTTTCCCCTGGCGTTCCTCCGGGCGTCGAAATCCATGGGGACCTTTTCGAGGTCCGTGACCCGGATATCATCCGGGAGAAGGGCGTTGAGGCCGTTGAGGAGCTCCGGTCCGGTCATTTTGAACGCCGCTTTAAAATTGGCGACCTGCCCCTGGGCGTGGACGCCGGCATCCGTCCGTCCGGCGCCGACCACGACGATTTTTTTCCGGGCGATCTTCGATAGCGCACCCTCGATCGTTCCCTGGATTGTGCGCTTTTTAGGCTGGCGCTGCCAGCCGTGATAATCCGTCCCGTCGTAGCTCAAGACGATCTTGTAATTCTGCAGAAACGATTTATCGACGGTCATTTCAGGCCTTTCAGGGCGAGCGCGACGGCCTCCTCCGGGGTCCTTGCCTGGACAACGCCGTTGATCTCCCAGGTCCCGAGGCCGACGACCTTCTTTCCGTAAATGCAGCCGAAGGCGATCTCGCTCAGCGTTCCGTACTCGCCATCCACGGCGATGAGGGCGTCGGCGTTCATGGCGACGAGCGAGTTGCGCGTATATCCCAGTCCGGTGGCGATAGGGATATCAATGTAAGCATTCGCGTCGGATGCCCGGTTCCCGGGAAGGATCCCGATCGATAGCCCGCCGGCTTCCTTGGCCCCCCGGGCCGCCTCGTCCATGACACCGCCCAAGCCGCCGCAGACGAGGACGGCCTCGTTTCGGGCAATGAGACGCCCGACCTCGAAAGCCATCTTGAGAAATTCCTGTCTCGGATGGCTTCCCCCGATGACGCCGATCCGGATCTTTTTTCTGGGTTCAGTCATGCGCGGTCCTTTCTTGACGATGACATTGTCCGGCCCCGAGGGGAGCGGTTTCCTAATAATTAACCTGAATTATTCATAAATCGCGTCGTTTCCTCGAGAAGAGAATTCGCAGATGGCGCCAAATTCAAGACGAGGGGGACACGATCCCAAATTCCGGAGAATTTGGGTCATGTCCCCGAATTCGGCGCCCGTCTGCAAATTCAGGACCTGGAGATACAACGTAATTCATGAATAATTCAGATTAGCACAGGGACCCTGACATTTCAATTCGCCCTGCAGGCAATTTTTTTCCGGGGCGCCGCTCGTCGAGCAGGGATGGCGCGGCGAAGGGGCTCCCCGCCCGCGCGCAGCGGCCTGGCCGCGAGCACGGCCGGGGAAGAGCCGCGACAGGACCCCGCCCGAAATTGGCCTGACACCGGAAAAAGAATTGCTTACATCCGCCCCGAACAGGTTGAAGAAACTCCTTAATTCGATTAAAATGTCCCCGGTCAGAGCGCGTTGACAAAGGAGTCGCCATGCCGGATTTTCTAAGAATCAAATGTTTGGGCGAAGCCGAGGAAAAGAAGATCCTCAAAGACATCGAAGCCCGGATCGCGGCCAAAAAAAAGGAAGGCCTTCTGACCGACCGGGAAGCCCGGGAGATTGAGGAAATGCGGCTGCATCCTCTCCCGGATATCCAGGATGTCCAGAGTGTTTATAAGGATCATCTTTATACCAAAGAGGAATGAGGACGAGTAAAATCGCCGGAACGGGAATCTGAGGGAGGAGCCTATGAACAGCTCAAAGCCAGAGAAAACAAAGGCCATCGATTCCCTTGAGATCGATTACGACAATATCGATGTCGCAGCCTTGGTGACTCAAATCCAGAAAGCTGCGGCCGAGGCACCGCCCGTGGAGGCTCGGGAGACGGTTGCTCCGCGCGACTCAACATCTCTTCCGTCACCGTCCCCGCGGGATTCGACGCCTCCTCCGCCGGCCTCGCCATCCGGGCTTGGCGCACCGGATTCGACCGCTTCTCCTCCCGGACCTGCTCCGACAGCCCCTCGAGTGACAACCTCGCCCACCCCTGGCCCGCAGGATTCGATTTCTCCTCCACTGTCGCTTCTTCCCATCCCTCCTTCACCTTCCCCGCTCTCAACAGAACCCCTCTCCGGGCCTCAAGGTTTAAAGCAAAAGACCAAAAAAATTCTCCGTAAACTCATTAAGCCGTTTTTCCCGGTCATCCGTCTCTTGGCCTTCCCGATTCATGAGGAGCTCAGGACGACGATCGAGAGCCTTCATGAGACTAACAAGCGCCTGGATTATCTGTTCCAGTTGCTCCATTTCCAGGAGGAGAAATACGATCGCCGGGTGGAGAGCGTGGACCAGAGGATCGATAGGAATGAGCTGAGACTGGATACTCTGGAAGAAAGGCATGGGGATCTGGAGCAAAGGTTCGATCAACGCCTGGAGATCGTGGACCAGAGAATCGAAAAAAGCGAACAGAGGCTGGACCGGTCGGAAGGCACCCTGGACGAAAGGCTGAAGGACCTGGACAAGAGCATGGATTACATCCGGCTTCTGCACAACCTGGACCACAACTTGGTCGTTGAGCTCACCAAACTGAAGATCGAGGCGGACACCCTGAAAACCAAGTTCCGCATTCTCGAAAAGGACCAGGAATTCCTCCAAAAGAGAGAAAAAGCGCTGGAAGAGCGTTCGGCTAAATGACCATCGCTTTTGTCGTTCAGCGATACGGCCTCGAGATCAACGGCGGGGCCGAGCTCCACTGCCGCTGGGTCGCGGAACACATGCGCAAATACATGCCCGTCGAAGTCCTGACCTCGTGCGCCCATGACTACATCACTTGGCGCAACCATTATCCGGAGAGCGAGGAGGTCATCAACGATATTCGCGTCCGGCGCTTTCCCGTGACCAAGCCCCGCAGGCCGGAAAAATTCGGCCGCCTTCAGAATTACATTCTCCAACACGAGCACAGGGAAAAGGACGAGCTGGCCTGGCTGGAAGAGGAAGGGCCGACGTCTCCCAAGCTCATCCATTTCATCCGGAAGCACGAGTCCGATTACGATTATTTCATATTTTTCAGCTACCGCTATTATCACGCCTATTGGGGGATTCACACCGTTCCCGGCAAGAGCATTCTGGTGCCCACGGCCGAGCACGACCCGGTCATTCATCTCAAGATCTTCAGGGACCTCTTTCGAATGCCCCGGGCTTTCATCTATAACTCTGAAGAAGAGCGGGTCATGATCCAGACGCTTTCCCGGAATCAATCTGTCCCGGGTCTCGTCGTCGGCGTCGGGACGGAAGTCCCCTCAAGCTTTTCGGCAGAGCGGTTCAGGCAAAAGCACGGTGTCGACGGCCCTTATATGATTTATGTCGGCCGGATCGATCAGAACAAAGGCTGTCCCCATCTCTTCGACCATTTCCTGCGCTTCAAGAAAGACACGGGCTCGGACATCAAGCTCGTCCTGATCGGGAACACGGTCTTGAAGATCCCCTCGCATCCGGACATCCGTCATCTGGGATTTCTCCCGGAAGAGGACAAATTCGACGCTCTGAGCGGCGCCGAGCTTCTGGTCATGCCGTCATTTTACGAAAGCCTGTCCATGGTGACGCTCGAAGCCTGGGCCCTGGGGAGGGCCGTCCTGGCGAACGCCCACTGCGAAGTCTTGAAAGGGCAATGCCAGCGGTCAAACGGCGGCCTCTATTACGAGAATTACCCGGAGTTCCGGGAGGCGTTGAAGCTTCTGCTTGCGTCGCCGCGGCTCCGCGCCGTCCTCGGGGAAAACGGAAAAGCCTATTATGACGCCAACTACACCTGGGACATCATCGAAAAGAAATATCTCGCGATCATGAATGAGTTAGGAGCCGGCCGCTAATGGATGTCCATCAATTCGCCGCGTCCCTCAGCTACGGGGACGCGATCTCGGACGAGATGCTCGAGATCCGGAGCGTCCTTCGCGAGAAAGGCTTTCGCTCGGAGATCTTCGTCAAGATGTTCGACCCCAGATCGGCAAAACACATCAAGGATTACCGCGAATACAAGAAGGTCAGCTCCCCGAAGAATGTGGTCATCTTCCATTTTTCCATCGGCTCGGCGGTGTCGAAGCTGTTCTTCCGGGTGCCGGACAAGAAGATGATGATCTACCACAACATCACCCCCCACGAATTCTTCGTGGATTCCCATCGGGTGCTTGCCCGGGAATGCTACAAAGGCCGGCTCGAAATTAACCTTTTCGCGGACAAGGTGGACCTGGCCGTGGGGGATTCCGAATTCAACCGGCAGGAGCTCGAGGCCGTCGGGTACAAAGCCACGGCCGTCCTGCCCATCCTCATGGATTTCTCCAAGTTCGACGGCCAGGCCGACGCCGCGGCCGAGAAGATTTTCGATAACGGCAAAACGACACTCCTTTATGTCGGGAGGCTGATCCCCAACAAGAAATTCGAGGATGTCCTCAAGACCTATCATTTCTACAAAAGATATTTCAACCCGGATTCCCAGCTTATCCTGGCCGGCGATTACCGGGGCCTGGAGCGCCATTTCGCGTCGCTCCAGGAGCTTGTGGCGAAACTGAAGATCATGGATGTCCATTTCAGCGGCCACATCGAGTTCGCCGAGCTCCTGGCCTTTTACCGCGCGGCCGATTTCTATATCAGCATGAGCGAGCACGAGGGGTTCGGGGTACCTCTTCTGGAAGCGTTCTATAACAAGATCCCGGTCATCGGCTATGCCGCCGGCGCGGTCGAAGAGACGATGAACGGCGGAGGGGTCACCCTCTATAAAAAAGATTTCCTGAAGACGGCCGCTCTGATCGACCGGATCCAGAGTGATGGAGCTCTGAAGGCCAGGATCGTCGAGGGACAGCTCCGCTCACTCGAGAAATACCGCCGCGAGAACGTGAGCCGCGTCCTGATCGAGCACATCGAAAGGGTCAGCGGCGGATGAGGATCGACCAGCTCGTCCCGGCCTTCCACCGCGGCGACGCGATCGGCGATGAGGCCTTCGAGCTCCGCAGTTTTCTCCGCGGCCGGGGCTACGATTCCGAGATCTACTGCCTGAGCCGGGATCGGGGACTGGAAGGCCAGGCCCGGCTGTTCGGCAAATTTCCGATGCCCGGCTCCGCAGACATCACCATCCTCCATTTCGCGCTGCCCTCGCCGCTGACGCAGGCGTTCATCAAGCTCCCCTCCAAGAAGGCGATCATCTATCACAACATCACGCCGGCCGAGTTTTTTAAGGACCTGAATCCGGAGATGGCCCGGCTGTCAAGACTGGGCCGGATCGAGCTCGAATCTCTTCAGCCGCATGTCGGGCTCAGCCTTGCCGACTCGGAATTCAACCGGCTGGAGCTCGCGGAGCTCGGGTTTCGCAACACGCGCGTCTTTCCGCTGTTCATCGATTTCGCCAGATATGAAAAACCGGCCAGCCGTTTCGTCTACGATCTTTTCCGCGACGAGCGCGTGAACGTGCTGTTCGTCGGCCGGGTCGCCCCCAACAAGAGGATTGAGAACCTGATCAAGGTCGTTTTCTATTACAAGAAATACATCTCGCCGCTCGTCCGGCTGATCATCGTCGGCAAGACAGACACGTTCCCGGCGTATTACCGGAGCGTCGTCCGGATGGCCGACGAATTCTATCTCAAACCCGAAGAGATCCAATTTATCGGTCATGTGCCCGACGAGGAGATGTTCGCCCTGTACCGGGCTTCCGACGTCTTTCTGTCGCTGAGCGAGCACGAAGGGTTCTGCCTCCCGCTTGTCGAGAGCATGATCTTTGAACTTCCGGTCGTCGCCCTCGATTCCACGGCCGTGCCCACCACGCTCGGTGAGGCCGGTATTCAGATCAAGGACAGCCGGCCGGACTATGTCGCCGAGCTTATCGACATCATTGCTCACAACGAAAGATGCAAGGCCAAGCTCATTAAGAGCGGCCAGCGGGAGCTCAAGAAGTTCAAGGCATTCAAAAGGGAAGAGTTTCTTCTCCGGGAATTGAGTCAATTTTTAACATGAAGATCGCGTTTGTCATCCAACGGTATGGAAAAGAGGTCATGGGCGGCTCCGAGCTCCACTGCCGCCTCATCGCCGAGCGGCTGGTCAATAAAGGCTACGATTGTACGGTCTTCACCACGACGGCCAAGGATTATGTCACCTGGAAGAACGAATACCCTCCCGGCGAATCCATCCTGAACGGCGTCGTAATCAAGCGCTTCGACGTCCTCAAGCCGCGCGATATCGAATCGTTCAATAAATTTTCCGACTGGATCTTCTTCAGCGACCACAGCCCCGCCGATGAGCTGGGCTGGCTCGACGAGCAGGGGCCGTATGCACCGGCGCTCATCCAGGCCCTGGAAGAGGAACAGGCGAAGCACGATCATTTCGTTTTCTTTACGTATCTCTATTACAACACGTACTGGGGTCTTCAGGCCGTCCGAAAAGAAAAGATCCTTGTCCCCACGGCCCACGACGAACCGGCGCTGCGGTTGGGAATCATGAAAGACGTCTTTTCGCTGCCGGCGGCGTTCATGTTCAACACGGCATCCGAAAAGGCCATGCTTAACAGACGTTTTTCCTTCGCGGGCAAATACCAGGACACGGTGGGCGTCGGTGTGGACATCCCGGAGCGCATCGAGTCGTCGGCTTCGTTCGCGAGATACAAAGCCCTTTCGCCCTATATCTTGTATGCGGGGCGTATCGAGCCCGGAAAGGGCTGCCAGGAACTGCTGGATCATTTCATGAGATACAGCCGGCGTCGCCCCGACCTGAACCTTGTCCTCATCGGGAACCTCCTCATGCCGCTTCCCGCCCATCCCCGAATCCGCTATCTGGGATTCGTCTCGCCCGAGGATAAAAACGCAGCCATGGCCCAGGCTGCGGTGACAGTCCATCCCTCGCATTTTGAAAGCCTGTGCATGGCGGCCCTGGAATCGATGGCGGTCCGGACGCCGCTCCTTGTCCAGGCAGCGGCCGATCCCTTGAAACAGCACTGTCTTGTCGGCAAGAGCGGACTTTATTACTCCAATGAGGGAGAATTCACCCTGGCCCTGGACCTTCTGCTCAAGGATAAGCGGCTAAGGGAGACATTGGGCCGGAACGGGCTCGCCTACGTTCTCAAAAACTATACCTGGACCCAGATCATCCGGAAGTATGAGATCCTCTTTCAAGCGCTCGGCTAACCTGAATTATTCATAAATTGCTCCGTTTCCTCGAGAAGAGAATTCGCAGATGGCGCCGAATTCAAGACGAGGGGGACACGATCCCAAATTCCGGAGAATTTGGGTCATGTCCCCGAATTCGGCATCCGTCTGCAAATTCACGACCGGGAGAGATAACGTAATTTATGAATAATTCAGGCTAAATGGCCTTCGTCAATTATCATATCCATAAAAAAGCGCTTAAAATTGATATAAAAGCGGATCTTCCGCCGTCATCTCCTACGGCGAAATGCTCTTCAAATCCTCAAGCTCGGCACTTCTCGGGATCGACGCCTATGTCGTCGAGGTCGAAGTGGACATTTCCGCCGGCCTTCCCAATTTCATCGTCGTCGGGCTGCCCGACGCGTCCATCCGGGAGAGCAAGGAACGGGTCAAGTCCGCCCTCAAGA
>Ga0256868_10000803_pt1 | contig 17795 bp, 19 predicted proteins | sample RVTome_13_FD_187341 | JGI IMG/M metagenome (GOLD analysis project Ga0256868, IMG submission 187341) | Soil microbial communities from uranium-contaminated site in the Upper Colorado River Basin, Wyoming, United States - RVT92D227 HiSeq ...
GCGGGATTTTTCACATATTCAACGTGATGTGTTAGACAATAGTGATTTTTCATGTCCAATAGAAACGATGGAAATGATTTCAGCATATATCAAAAAAGAACTAAATTCAAATTGAAGGTGTAGTTAAGAGAGTATAAAAAATTTATATCAAGAAAATATCAATCATTCAAATTTACGACGAGCAATAATGTTAACTGGTTACTGGCATCCAACTGGTGTAATGCTTAAATCCTTTTTATAAAATCAAGACTAGTTGAATTAATACAATAACGTTTACCTGTGGGTTTAGGTCCGTCATCAAAAACATGGCCAAGATGACTACCACAATTGCTACACAGGACCTCAATGCGTTTCATACCAAAACTATAATCAGTTTTTAATTCAACACTACCTTTTAATATTACATCCCAAAAACTGGGCCAACCACTACCCGAGTCAAATTTGACATCAGAAGAAAATAAAGGATTTGCGCAAGCTGCACAAATGTAGGTGCCTGAGTCTTTATTTTTTAATAGTTTCCCTGTGAACGGTTTTTCAGTGCCTTTCTTACGTAATATATGATATTTTTCAGGTGTTAGAATTTTTTCCCATTCTTCCTCAGTTTTTTTAATCATCAGGAATTCCTTTTAACAATGGAAATAAAGTTTGTATTCTAAATCAGTAGTTTCACCTATGTACTGTTGCCATTCCTTTTGTTTGTAATCTATAAACATATCAACTGTTTCTTTACCAATTGCTTTTTTAATAATATCATCTGATTTTAGTTCTTCAAGTGCTTCATTTAGATTTGTTGGAAGTTTTTTTATTTTTAAATTTGAGACATTCTCACTCATTTCATAGATATTTTCAGATATAGGTTCATATTCAATCTTCTTTTTAATTCCATCAATACCTGCATGAAGCATTGCAGAATACAAAAGATATGGGTTAGCTGCTGCATCTGGGTTTCGAACTTCTACATCGACATTTTTTCTTGCGGGTATACGTACAAGGCTGCTACGGTTATATTGTGCCCATGCTATGTATACAGGTGCCTCAAAATTAGGAATTAGACGTTTATAGGAGTTTAGAGTAGGGTTTGCAATAGCTGCCATTCCACGTGCATGTTCTAAAATCCCACCGATAAAATATCTAGCGGTTTGACTAAGACGATATTCATCAGAATCGTCTTGAAACATGTTTTTACCGTGTTTATAAAAACAGACATGAGCATGCATCCCGGAGCCTGCATCATTAGAAAATGGTTTAGGCATAAAAGTAACAAGTAAATCAAATAAATTTGCAATTTCACGGGCTAAATATTTGAAAAAAATGCAATAATCAGCAGCATCAAGTGCATCAAGTTCTTGAATTTCTACTTCGTGTTGATATAGACCAAGTTCATGATGATGATATTTTACAGGATAACCACAGTTGAGTAGATGCTCAGATATAGTCTTACGAAATGCTTTGCAATCATCTAAAGCAGGAGGCGCAAAATAACCCTGCTGTTCAACAATTTTAGGTTCTTCCTCACCATGCTCTTTTACCAAATAAAATTCTAATTCAGGAGAAAACATTACTTTATCAAAACCTTGGTTTTTAGCAAAAAGTATTGCTTTTTTTAAAATATTACGGGGATCTGAAATAAATGGTCTACCTGAACTATCATAAATCTCTCCAATAAAACGAGCTTCACCTTGTTCATGAGGTAAAATAAGAAAACTGTCGATATCAGGTTTAACAATCATATCTGATTTTTCAATCTTAGCAAAACCTACACTAGATCCATCAAAACCAATACCGTTATCGACAACGCTTTCAAAAAAACTAGAGATGGGAAGATGAAGAACACGTAACCTTCCAATAATATCAGTGAAATGAAGTTGAATCCAATTAATGTTACATTCTTTTACCTTTTTTTTAACATCAACAATGCCGGTCATAAGGATAGGTAGTAAAAAGACAAACATAAAAGGCTTTCTATGAAATTAAGCAGTACCAATCATTGCACCGATAAATAAAATAATTGTTGAACTAATAGTAATCAAAATATTATCATCAATAGGTCCAATTTCATATCTTTCAAAAAAAGTTGCTACAATTGCTGCAGCTATCCCCCATAAAGCCATATTTGGAATATTTGAGAGGCTACCAAAATAATAACCAATAGGAATGCATACACAAGCCATATAGATATTACCTATTGGATGCTTATTACGTTCCTTAAAACCAAAGTTACGAACAAGACCTGTAATACCATCACCAAATGCAATAAAAGCAGGGGGCATTACAGCAACCCAAGGATTATTAAAAACTTGCCATAAAATAAAAATTGCTACTCCCCACATTAGACAAAAACTTACATCACTAACATTATCCTTGGTTTGAAACCAATACATAATATTACCGGATTTATGAAAAACAAACATAACAATAGTTATTAGAATACTTGCAAGTAAGGGAAAATAAGGTTCTGAAAAAACAAAAGGTACTGCAAGTACTACAAAACCGCCTGCAAAGATATGAATAAACTTACGATTATAATATACTATAACATTTTTATTCATATGTTTTTTATTAACAAAATAATCATAAATTTGTTTTGTAATCAATATAATAGCAAATGTATAAAACGCAAAGGCAACTATCCATACTATTTCACTAGCTAAATGGATATCCATATATTCTACCTTATAAAATAATGCTATTTAAAACCAATATATTAAGAAGAAAGACATAGAAACTTATATAAAACATATTATAATCTACCTCTTTCAAAAATATATACTCCGGTAATATTTAAGGAGGAAAAAAATATATGAATGGAAAAATAAAATGGTATAACGCAAGAAAAGGATTCGGCTTTATAGAAAGTGAGGATGGAAAAGATATATTTGTACACAGATCATCCGTTCCCGCAGGTGTCTTCTTAAATGAAGGCGATAATGTAGAATTTGAGACTGAAGAAACAGATAAAGGTGTTAAGGCAGTAAACATAAAAAAATTATAAGACTGTTTTTAGATTTATCAAAGTTAATCAGTAATATAAAAGTAAATTTCTTTTTCTAATTTTTTTTCTTTTTATTTTTTAATTAAAAATTTTTTTTGTTAAAACTAGTCTATAGTTATCAAAAGAAAAAATACTTAAGTAATTCTAGTATAAACGAAAAAAAGGAAGAATAGAATTTATGAAAGCATTTGTTACAGGTGGTGCAGGTTTTATTGGTAGTCATTTAGTTGATAAACTAATTCATAGAGGAGACAAAGTTACAGTTTTTGATAATTTAAGCTCTGGTGAAACTAAATATATTAAACATCATTTAGATGATCCTAATTTTAAGTTTATAAAAGCAGATCTGCTTGATTTGGAAACTATAAAAAATGAAATTAAAAATCATGATGTGGTATTTCATATTGCTGCAAATCCTTTTGTTAGATTAGGTGAAAAACAAACTAGATTAGATTTAGAACAAGGGACAATCGCTACATATAATGTTTTAGAGTCGATGAGGTTAAATAATATTAAAAAAATTGCTTTTTCTAGTAGTAGTGTTGTTTATGGTGAAACACCTGATATTGATATTCTTGAATCATATGGCCCGACTTTTCCTATATCGCTTTATGGTGCGGGAAAACTAGGTGGGGAAGGTTTAATTAGTTCATTTTGTGGGACTTTTGGTTTTCAGGCTTGGATTTATCGTTTTGCAAATGTCGTTGGAATTAGGGGAACCCATGGAGTAATAGTTGATTTCATTGCTAAACTTGAAAAAAATCCAAGAGAACTAGAAATCCTTGGAGATGGTTGTCAGAAGAAACCATATTTATATGTAACAGAACTTGTAGATGGTATGTTATTTGGTTTTGAACATTCAAATGAACAAATAAATTTGTTTAATCTTAGTGTTGACAGCAATACAACAGTTAAACATATTGCAGAGATGGCTGTTGAAGAAATGAAGCTTAAAAATGTAAAATTTAGATATACTGGTGGTAAACGTGGTTGGGCTGGTGATGTTCCACGCTTCCAGCTTTCAACAGAAAAAATGAGAAAACTTGGTTGGCAGGCGAGTTTATCGTCTGATGAGGCAGTTAGAAAAGCTATTCAAGATTCACTAGTTATTAACCTGTGAGTAGTGTACACTAAATCTTTATATGATGTTTTGTAATGAGGAGTTCTGATGAAAATATCAATTATCGGAACAGGTTATGTTGGACTTGTAAATGCTGCTTGTTTTGCAAAACTTGGGCATCAGGTAATATGTGTTGATGTTGATAAAGAAAAAGTTGATAAAATAAATCAGAGTATTTCCCCAATTTATGAGAAAGACCTTGAAGAAATTATTTTGAAATATAAAAAAAATATTTATGCTACTACATCCTATAAAGAAGCCATTGAAAAAAGTGATATTACTTTTATCTGCGTTGGAACTCCTTCAAAAAAGAATGGTGATATTGATTTATCATTTGTTGACCAGGCAACCAAAGAAATTGCAATCTATTTAAAAAACAAAAAAAGTTTTCATAGTATAGTTGTAAAAAGTACAGTAGTTCCAGGAACAACACAAAATCATGTGTTACCATTGCTTGAAGAGATCACCCAAAAAAAAGCGGGTGTTGATTTTGGTGTGGGAATGAACCCTGAGTTTTTACGAGAAGGTGCCGCTGTTTATGATTTTTTGCATCCTGATAGGATTGTAAATGGATATTATGATGACCATACAAAAAAACTGCTATCTATATTGTATTCTGATTTTTCTTGTCCTATTGTTGAAACATCTCTTACTGCAGCGGAGATGATTAAATATGCAAGTAATTGTTTTCTTGCTACTAAAATCAGTTTTATCAATGAAATCGGTAATCTATGCAAGAGGTTAGGTATTGATACCTACGAGGTTGCTGAAGGTATCGGCTTAGATGACCGGATTGGCCGGGCGTTTTTAGATTCTGGTATCGGCTGGGGCGGTAGTTGTTTTGGTAAAGATGTTAATGCATTGATTGCATTTGCAAAAGAAATCAAAGAACCCTGTAACATCATACAGAGTATTGTGCAGGTTAATGAACAACAGCCACTACGTTTGATCAGTGTTTTAAAAAAACATATACCCTCACTGAAAGGAAAAACTATCGGTGTTCTTGGTCTTAGCTTTAAACCAAATACCGATGACATTAGAGATAGCCGAAGTATCATATTGGTGAAAAATTTACTTAAAGAAGGTGCACAAGTAAAAGTATATGATCCAAAAGCAATAAATAATTTTAAAAAACTGTTTTCAGACATTATTTATTGTGATAATGCCAAAGATGTTCTTGATGCTGATGCAGTAATTATAGCTACAGCATGGGATGAATTCAAAAAATTGGATTATAAAGGCAAAATTGTTATTGATGGAAGAAGATTACTCGAAGCAAAAAAAACCGCAAAAATATATGAAGGAGTGTGTTGGTAAAAAAAATGAAAGGATTAATACCTGCAGCAGGTCTTGGAACTAGGCTTCATCCAATTACACTTGCAATTCCTAAAGAACTAATGATGATAGGAGATAAAGCAGTTATTGAATATGTAATTGAAGCAATGAAAGAAGTTGGTATAACTGATATCACTGTTGTTGTCGGATGGAGAAAGAATGCAATATTAGACTATCTTGGTTCTGGAAAAAGATTGGGTGTAAATATTTCATATGTGGTTCAGGATGAGAGAAATGGTCTTGCAAAAGCTGTTGGTTCAGGAGAACATATAATTGGTGATGAACCATTTCTAGTGGTTCTAGGTGATGACTTCTTCTACCCAAAAACATTTTTAAAAGAGATATTAGAATTTCATAAAAAACAAGATGCTGATGCAACAATCGGGGTAGCAAAAATAGAAGATCCAACTAGACATGGAATCATCAAGCCTGGAAAAAACAATAAAATCGAAGACATAATAGAAAAACCATCTAAAGAAAAAGCACCAAGTAATCTAGGTTGTATGGGTGTTTATATCTTTAAACCAGATATTTTTGCTGCTATAAAGAAAACAAAACCTGGTTTTAAAGACGAGTATCAATTAACAGATTCAATAAAGATTCTTATACAGGATAAAAAAAAAGTATTATTTAGCGAAATCAAAGGGACACATATTGATGTTGGTACATTAGAAGACTACAGGAAAGCAAATGCATTTCTTTTAGAAAGGAAAGCATAGTGATTAGAAATGCTGTTCTCTGTTGTTATCGCTGTTAGAAATGAAAAAAATTATATTTTACGATGTTTAGAAGGAGTTTTTTCTCAAGATATTGACAAAGAGTATGAGGTTATAGTTGTTGATGGCATGAGTACCGATGGAACATATGAACTGTTAAATAAGTTGAAGAAAAAATATAAATTTAGCTTGATTAAAAATAAAAAAATAAATGCGGCTGCTGGAAGAAACATTGGCATCCACCAAGCAAAAGGTGAGATTATTGCTTTTATTGATAGTGATGCAATCCCATCAAATGATTGGCTTACACAAATCGAAACAGCATTTAAAAAAAATGATAAAAGTATTGCAGGAGTTGGTGGACCGGATCTCATTCCTGAGGATAGTACGGATAAAGAGAAGGCTATCGGTATTGTAATGACGTCACCACTTGCTCGTGGAGGACGCTTCAACCCATCTACTCAACATTCCCTTCTAGATGAAGAGCGATTTGTTGAACATATCCCAACATGTAACCTTGCTCTTAAAAAAAATGTGATAGAACAAGTTGGTTTTTTTGATGAGGGGTTTGTCAAGGGTCAGGATCTTGAGTTAAACTACCGGATTATAAAAGCTTGTTATAGGTTATTCTATTCTCCAAAAATCAAGGTTGTTCATTATAGGAAAAATCATATTAGGGAGTTTGCCCGTCAGGTTTTTAAATGGGCTAAAGCAAAGGTATCTATCATCAGGAAACATGGTTTTAATGGTTTAACTAGCCATGTTTACCTATGGCCTGTTTATTTCATATTATTATTTATTGTTGGTTTTGCTTTTTTTTATCTATTAAACATTATTCAAGTTTTTATAATGTTGTTACTAATCGGTTTTATTTTTTATGGTTCGATAATTATTTTTGAATCAAATAGGCTTTCTAATAATTTTAATGATAAAAAACTTTTTTTGTATAGTATTTTTTTATTTCCTATTATTCATTTTACTTATGGCTTTGGTATTTTAAATGCTATTTTAAAAAAGAAGATTTGGTGAGATAATCGTGAAAATTTTAATGTTATTATCAAATCCATTTATGGTAGATCCTCGTGTATATAAAGAGGCAAAATCACTTCTTAATGCAGGGTATGATGTTACAGTTATTGAGTGGGATAGAAAAAAAGAGTATAAATCTGAAGAAACTATTGATGGTATCCATATCGTCCGGGTGTATAATTCTTTTTTTATGAAATTAATTTCTTATGATTTATTTCGTAATCCTTTATGGTGGTGGTATGCATTTAAAAAAGGAATTAATCTTTATAAAAACGGATATCATTTTGATGTTGTTCATTGTCATGATCTTGATACATTAGTTGCAGGATTTTTGTTAAAAAAGAAACTAGGTGTTAAATTAGTGTATGATGCTCATGAGATTTTTGGTTATATGATTGCAAGAAATATGCCGGATATAATTGTCAAGATTGTTTTTTGGATGGAAAAACGATTATTACAATATTCTGATCATATAATAACAGTGACTGATACAGTTAAAGAGTATCTTAAATCGATTTGTGATAAACCAATTAGTATTGTCATGAATTGTAAAGATTTGATAGGTACTACCTATATACCTCCAAAAACGGATGTGTTTACGATTTCTTATATTGGTGTTTTACATAAAAATAGGATGTTCCCAGATATAGTGGATACTATTGGCAGTATTAAGAATATTAGATTTATTATTGCGGGTAAAAAGGAAAATTTGTATGAAGAAGTTAAGAAGCGATGTGAACGGTATGATAATGTAGAATTTTTAGGAGCAATACCCTTTAATGAAGTAATAATAAGAACTTTGACATGTGATGTTGTTGTTTGTATGATAAATCCAAGTGATAAAAATAATAGAATCGGATTAGCAAATAAACAGTTTGAAGCTATGGTTTGTGGAAGACCTATTATAATCACAGAGGGAACATACTCTGGAAATTTAACAAAGGATTTACAGTGTGGATTAACTGTTCAATACAATGAAACTTCTTTAAAGCTGGCTATAGAAACTCTGAGAGATGACAAAAGATTATGCGAAGAATTAGGAAAAAATGCTCTAAAAGCAGCTATTGAGTATAATTGGGGTAAACAAGAAAAAAAACTGTTAGATGTGTATGAAAGTTTAAAACAATAAAATAAGATTTAATAGATATTCTCCTAATGGCAATAATATAAGCAAGCATAATTTATTTACATAAAATATCAGACATAGAAAAGCATTAAAATATGATTTATTATGCATAGGATGTTTTTAATTTATGGTTTGTGATATAATATGATAAAGATTGGAGTGATTGGGACAGGTTCTATGGGAAAGAACCATGCTCGGGTATGTTCTGAGTTACCTGATGTTAACCTTGTTGGTATTTGTGATGTTGACAGAGGTGCAGCTAAAGCTGTTGCTGAGAGATTTAATACAAAAGCGTTTACATCTTATCCTGATCTTTTACGTGAGGTAGATGCTATTATTATTGCAACACCGACCTCAACTCATTTTGATATTTCAAATAGTGCACTTTCTTCTGGGAAGCATGTACTAGTGGAAAAACCAATTTGTGATACTATTAAGAATGCTGAAAATATGGTTAAAAAAGCTGAAAATGAAAACCTGGTATTGGCAACAGGTCATATTGAACGGCATAACCCAGCTGTTGCTTTTGTGAAAGAAGGTATTCAGAAGAATAGGTTTGGCGAGGTTATTAGTTTAAGTTCTAAGCGGGTTAGTAATCTTCCTGGTAGAATTAGAGATGTAGGTGTGATTTTTGATTTTGGTGTTCATGATATTGATGTGATGCGGTTTTTATCTGGTGAGGTAAAATCAGTTTATGCAAAGGCGGGAGTGTATACTAAAAATATTTTGTATGAGGATCATGCTACGATTCTTTTGAATTTTGAAAATGATGTTTGTGGTGTTGTTGAGGTAAACTGGCTTACTCCTATTAAAATTCGAAAGCTTTTTTTAACATGTTCTAAGCAGTTTGTTGAAATGGATTATATTGATCAATCTGTTACCATGTCATCATCTAGCTTTAAGGTTGTTGACGAAATGGATTTATATCATGTCCCAATGCAGTTCAACACAAATCATATAGGTTTAGAAAGAAAGGAGCCTTTAAAAAATGAAATACAGGATTTTATTAAGGCAGTTAAAACTGATAAAAAGCCTTTAGCCTCAGGATATGATGGCCTTATGGCTCTTCGTATCGCACAGAGTGCGCTTCAATCATTTAAGACTGGAGACGTGATTAGAGTATGATTCATGAAACCGCTATTGTAGAAGAAGGAGTACAACTTGGTGAAGGAACACGTGTCTGGCATTTTGTCCATATACGTAAAGGAGTAAAAATAGGTAAAAATGGGAATATTGGAAAGGATGTCTATATCGATATAGACGTCCTTATCGGAGATAATTGCAAAATACAAAACTTTGCATCCTTATACCATGGATTAACTGTCGGAAATGATGTTTTTATTGGTCCTCACGTGTGTTTCACAAACGATCGGTACCCTCGTTCAACCATATGGACTGATGAGCGTTTAGCAAAAACAGTTGTAAAAGATGGCGCATCTATTGGTGCGAATTCTACAATTGTTGCTGGTGTTACTGTTGGAAAATATGCAATGGTTGGTGCTGGCTCTGTCGTGACAAAGGATGTTCCTGATCATGCTTTGGTATACGGAAACCCTGCACACCTAAGAGGATTCGTGTGCGATTGTGGGATAAAACTAGAAACGAAAATTAAGAAAAAGAACCTTATGCTTTTTATCTGCTCAGAATGTGGAAAAGAAATCAGCATTAAGGATACCAACCATATGGAGTGTGAAGTATGATACCAATAGCAAAACCATTAATAGGTGAAGAAGAAAAAACAGCAGTAATGAATGTTCTTAACTCAGGGATGCTTGCTAGTGGTCCAAGGACCGAGGAATTCGAGAAAAAATTTGCTGAATATGTTGGAACAAAATATGCGATTGCAACTACCTCTGGTACTACTGCATTGCATCTTGGATTACTTTCCCTAGGAGTTAGCCGTGGAGATGAAGTTATTGTCCCTGCGTTTTCGTTTATTGCAACTGCAAATGCTCCTTTATTCTGCGATGCGGTCCCTGTTTTCTGCGATGTTGATTCGAAAACCTTTAACATTAACCCGGAAAAAATTGAGAAACTTATTACGAAGAAAACAAAAGCGATTATGCCGGTTCATCTTTATGGACAAGCAGTGGATGTACAACCAATTCAAGAAATCGCTGACAAACATGGTGTACATATAATTGGTGATGCATGCCAAGCACACGGTGCATCCTATAACGGAAAAATGGTTGGTTCATTTGGTGATCTTGAATGTTTTTCATTTTATCCCACCAAGAATATGACTACCGGTGAAGGTGGAATGGTAACAACAAACAATGAGAAATTAGCTGAACTTATGATTTCAATAAGGAATCATGGTCGTGAAAAAACAAAATGGGGATATGAACATGGACGGTTAGGGTATAACTATCGTATGACTGATATAGGAGCAGCAATAGGAATTGAACAGTTAAAAAAATTACCTAAGAATATTGAGATGCGACAAAAAAATGCACATTATCTCGATATTCATTTGAATAGTATAGAAATCCCATATGTCCTCCCCAATGCACAGCATGCCTACCACCAATACACCATAAAAAGTAAGAACCGTGATGCACTCATACAGAATTTAAAGAAAAATGAGATCGGCTTCGGTATATACTACCCACAACCATTGCATTCTTATAAACACCTTAAGAAATATGCACATAAGGATTTGAAGACATCCGAGTTCTTAGGGAATGAAGTGGTATCACTTCCAGTTCATCCTGCACTCACCACTCAAGAATTGGAAAAAATTGTTAAGGTGGTAAACGAAAAATTATAAACAAAGAGAAAGAGACAGATATAAAGAGTTTGAAATAATATGACGATTGCTGTGATTGGGTTAGGAAAAGCAGGATTGCCTCTTGCGGCGGTTATTGCTGAAGCAGGTTTAGATATCATAGGTGTCGATGTTGATTCCCAGCGGTGTAACCAGATAAATAACGGAATAAATCCAATTACTGAAGAACCTCATTTAAACGAGCTTATTAAGAAACACGGTGGAAAGTCGTTTGTTGCTTCACCATCTTATCATAATGCTAAGAACTGCGATTTTTTTATAGTTATTGTCCCTCTTTTTCTTGATATAAATCATAAGGCAGATTTCCAGTTACTAGAGAACGCGTTTCGGAATGTTGGAAAAATCCTAAAAAAAGGAGATTGCGTCGTTTTAGAAACAACAGTACCACCAATGACAACAGAACTGTATGTTCAGAGATGGTTGGAAGCAGAAAGCAGTCTGCATCTTGGGGATTTTTATCTGGCTCATTCACCTGAACGAATCATGACGGGATATAGTATTTCAAGATTGCGAGAGTTCCCAAAAATTATTGGAGGTATTAATCAAGAAAGCGGAAAGAAAGCATATGAGGTGTATGCTAAATTTATACCAAAACTTACTCTTGTATCATCCGCACGAATCGCGGAGTTTGTCAAGGTAATCGAGGGATGTTACAGATTCACTAATATCTCTCTTGCAAATGAACTCTATAAAATAGCGGAAGAGCTTCATATTGATTTTTTCGAAGCAAGAGAAAATGCAAATCATACTTATTGCGATATTCATCTTCCATCAACTGGATCTGGTGGCCATTGTATCCCTGTGTATCCCTGGTTTCTGATAAATGAAATGGAAAAACGAGGAAAACATAAAAATGCTATATTGCTTGAATCATCCTATGTTGTTAATGAAGAGATGCCAGAGTTTTGGGCTAATAAAATTATTATGAAATGTATGAAGATTCACAAACAATTAAAATCTGTAACAATCTGTGTGAGCGGAATCACATTTCGTAAAGGCGTTAAAAGTCTGATGAACAGTAAAAACCGGGAGTTGGTAAATCTTTTAATTAAAAAAGGACTTACTGTGTTGGTCTATGATGAGTTGTTATCAAGAAAAGAAATTGAACAAATAGGTTTAACGTATGGCCGTCCTGAAGACGCAGATCTGGAATTCAACTCCTTCTCATTGAAAATTAAGATAAATACAGAAATAAAAAAACATAGAAAAATAAAAAAATAGTTTTTAAGGTTTTAATGATTAGCTAAGAGAGATAAATAAATAATTACTTGGTTAGAATATGATGAAAATATGTTTACTCGGTAATTCAGATTCGATTCACTTACAGAATTGGAGTAGATGGTTTGTAAATCGAGGATATGATGTACACTTGATTACAACTGGTACAACAAAAATTCAAGGAGTTACTCTTCATCGACTCAAAAAAACAAAAAGTCCAATTAATTATTTTCTACGTATCATAAAGACAATACAAATTATTAGAAGGTTGGACCCTCATGTCATCAATGCTCATTATATAAGTGGTACTGAAACTTTTGCCGCAGCATTGAGCCATTATCATCCATTTATTGTTAGTGCCTGGGGGAGCGATATCGCACGAGATCCGAACAAGTCGTGGGTTCTTAAAACTGAAGTAAAATATATATTAAGACAGGCAGATATTGTTCATATCGGAGATGAACATGGCAAACAAAGACTAGCGAAATTGGGCTGTGAAGAACACAAAATCTTTATTCTACCTTGGGGTGTGGAAATCGATAAGTTTCGCTCCTCAGTTATTTCTCTTGAGAAAAAGACAAAATACGTTGTATTAAGTGTAAATCCTTGGTTTCCAAATCGGAATATTGATATTCTGCTTAGAGCAATACCAACAGTTATTAAAAAAATAAAAGATATAAAATTTCTATTTATTGGAGGTGGTTCACTAGAACAAGAGTTAAAAACTTTAGCAAAACAATTAGCTATCCAGAAGTATATTGAATTTGTTGGAAAAATTTCTCATGAAGAAATTCCAAAGTATTTTTCCATTTCTGATTTATTGATTGATACGTCTATTATCAAAGATGATGCTGGTTCTGGAATAGGAGTTGCTAATATGGAAGCGATGGCATATGGTATACCTTTATTACTTGGAGAAAGAGGGTATCTAAAAAAGGCAGGAAAAAGCTTAAAGGATGAATCTTGGTATTGCAGCATCGTCTATGATGCAGAAAAACCTGAAGATTTGGGGGAGAAAATTCTTATATTACTAAACAACGAATTTTTAAGAAGAAAAATTTCTGAACAAGAAATGAAAATCGCTCATGAAATTGGTGATTGGAATAAAAATATGGAAAAAATGGAACAAATTATGTTAGGTGGAAGGTGATAATTATGAAAACATGTACTCGATGTATTTATGATGATGAACATATACCAAATATAACATTTGACAACGAAGGAGTATGTAATTATTGCAAGGAGTATGATACACTAGATAAATCATATCCCGTAAATGAATCAAAATTTTATGAATGGATTAAAAAGATAAAAGGTTCTGGAAAATACTATGATTGTATTCTTGGATTTAGTGGTGGATGCGATAGCAGTTTTTTACTTACTAGAATCGTCGATGCTGGTTTGAGACCCTTAGCTGTAAATTATGATAATCATTGGGGAACTGAGATTTCTGAGCAAAATTTAAAGAAGGTAACTAATAAGTTAAGCGTTGACCTGCTAAAAGTTTACGTTGATGAAACTGAATATAATGATATTGTAAAAAGTTTCTTCTATTCAGGTACGCCTGATATCGAAATCTGCGCGGATATAGGTCTAGCTGTTGCCCAACTGGATTCAGCATCCAAAATGCGATGTAAATATACTTTAGATGGACATAATTTCAGGACAGAAGGTTCAGCACCAACAGGATTTATTTATATGGATGCTAAATACATAAAATCTGTCCATTCACAATTTGGAAAAGTACCTATGAAAACGTATAAGAATATGTATCTAAAACCCTGGTTAAAATGGATGGTCCTCGATGGAATCCAGCGCGTACGATTAATGCCCCTTCTTAATTACAACAAAGAAGAAGCAAAAAAGGAGTTGAAGGAACGGTTTGGATGGGAATGGTATGGTGGGCATCACTTTGAAAATAAAATGACTTATTTCTTCCATACATATTTTATGCCAAAGAGATTCAATATGGATCAACGATACTTTGATTTAAGTGCAGCTGTTAGAATGAATAGAATGACAAGAGACGAAGCGTTAGAAGAAATAAAAAAACCAATAAAATGTGATAAGAAAGTCATTGATGAAGTAATCAAACGTATAGGATTCACTGAAGAGGAATTTGAAAAAGTAATGAACCTACCTATAAAATCATATAAAGATTACGAAACATACCATGAGACCTTTAAAAGATTTAAATGGTTCTTCTGGATGATGATGAAAATGAACAGAGTACCAAAGACATTTTATTTAAAATATTGTAGGTGATGGGTTGACAAATATTCCGTTAGTGCGACCTTTTTTTGATCAAGATGAATTAATAGAAGTAAAAAGTGTATTGGATTCAGGATGGGTCTCCCAAGGCCCTAAAGTAAAAGAATTTGAATCTAAAATAGCCAAATATCTTCAAGTTCCATATGCGATTGCAGTCACAAACTGTACCGCCGCTCTTCATCTTTCATTATTAAGTTTAGGGATTAATAAAAACGATGAGGTACTCGTCGCAGATTACACATACCCGGCGACCGGTCATTCAGTTGTCTATTGTGGAGCCGCACCAAGATTTGTTGATGTCGATATTAACTCCTATAATATCAACCCTAATCTGATTCAGAAAAAAATAACACGAAAAACAAAAGCGATTATTCCAGTTCATACCTTTGGCCAACCCGCTGACATGACTCCAATCATGGAGATAGCACAAGACCACGATCTGAAAGTAATCGAAGACGCAGCATGTGCATTTGGTGCAAAATACAATAACAAATTCGCAGGAACAATCGGAGATATTGGATGTTATTCGTTCCATGCACGAAAAGGCATCACCACCGGTGAAGGTGGGATGGTAGTTACTACAGATAAGGAAATTGCAGATACAGTTAGACAACTATCTGTTTTTGGAATACAATCAGCATGGGATCGCGAAAAATCAACTTTTTCTGTTCCAGTTTTTACTGATATTGGATTTAACTATAAAATGAGTGATATCACTGCCGCTATTGGAGTTGCACAGCTTTCTAAATTAGAACGAATTATTAAACGAAAACAACAACTTGCAAAATATTGGGATGAACATTTAACAAACATTAACACGATTCAACCCCCAACGGTTTCGAAGAATGGAACGCATATATATCAGTCGTATGTCGCTATGATAGACAGACATATCAACAGAAATAGACTCATAGATATATTAAAAGAAAAAGGAATACAAACGCAAATCGGCACATATTCATCTTGCATTCAGCCTGTTTATAAATCAAAAGATAAATGCCCAATTTCTGAAGATATATTTAACCGAGCCTTAGCTCTACCACTCTATTATACTCTTACAGAAAATGACATAGATAATATGATTAATATTCTGAAAGTTGAACTCAGAGGATTATATGGAAATATGTGATAAATCTGTTTTGGTTACAGGTGGAGCTGGTTTCATTGGAAGTTATGTAGTTGATCATTTAATAAGTGAGAAACCAAAAAAATTAATTGTTGTCGATAATTTATCATTAGGAAAAGAAAACAACCTAAAAGAAGCAAAAAAAAATTTTAAAAACTTAATTTTTTACAAGGAAAATGCAGAAAATACAAAAGCTATGGAAGTGATTTTTAAAGAACATCAAATAGATGTTGTTTTTAATCTAGCCGTTGTTCCATTACCTGCTTCATTGGAATTTCCTAAAAAAACAACAGAAGTTAATATTAATATTGTTACAAATTTATGTGAATTACAAAGAAAAGATTATTTTAAAACATTAATTCATTTTTCTTCTTCTGAAGTATATGGCTCGGCTAAAAAAATACCCATGAATGAAAAACATCCCTTAACTCCCGAAACTCCTTATGCTGCAAGTAAAGCAGCGGGAGATCTTATAGTCGTCTCATATAATAATACTTTTAACACAGATTTTGCAATTGTTAGACCATTTAATAACTATGGACCACGACAGAATGAAGGCTCTTATGCAGGAATTATTCCAGTTACATTAAAACGAATTTTTTCTGGTCAAGCTGCAATTATTTATGGTGATGGAGAGCAAACTAGAGATTATATTTATGTAAGTGATACAGCAAAGGCATCTATTGATATTTATAAAAATGAAAAAACAAGAAATAATATCATTAACATTGGTAGTGGAAAAGAAATTAGTGTATGTGAATTAATAAATAAAATTCTTGACTTAACTGATTGTAAAAAAGAAATAATATTTACAGAACCAAGACCTGGAGATGTAAGAAGACATCTTGCAGATATTAGAACAGCTAAAAAAATATTAAATTATAAACCAATTGTGAAATTTGATGATGGGTTAAAAAAGACAATAGAATGGTATAAAAAAAACATATAAGGATTGAAAAAAGATATTAATGGCATATTCAACCTTTGGAGGTGAACCACTTTCCGAAATATTCAAATGGTGAGTTGAAGAAAAAAGCAGACGAAATCGGAATCAATACAGAACAGAGGGAACTATGGTCACAACTTACACTCATTCATTATAAACTGAGAGATTACACGAAGAAGAAATACAATCGTATTAATCCATTTATTGAAGATTTATTTGACTGGAAAGAAAAGGGAAATTATTGTAAAAGTAAGGATACGACAATCTATGATTCAGCAACGATCATTGGTAAGGTAAAAATAGGAGAAAACGTCTGGATCGGACCTCATTGTATGATTGATGGGACGGGGGGCTTAACTATAGGCCATCATTGTGATATCTCCGATGGTGTAAAAATTTTCAGTCATGACACAGTAAAACGTGCACTTACTGCGGGAAAACATCAGACTGAATATGCACCAGTATCGATTGGAAACTGCTGTTTCATTGGTACAGATACTGTAATTATCAAAGGAGTTGTCTTGGGAGATCACTGTCTTGTTGGTGCAAACAGTTTAGTAAATAAAAGTTTTCCAGCAAACTCCATTATTGCAGGTGTTCCAGCTAAAAAAATTGGTGAAATTATCGTAAAAGACGATGATGTTCAAATGAAATTTACTGCAGAGAAAAGCTAGGGAGTGACGTACCTCCTTAGAGACTCTCATTTTTCTTTAGATATATTATTAAATTCTAAGATGTTTTGAAATTGCACCATGGGGAAATTAAAATGAAAAATCAACTATCCACATTTTCTTACAGTTGGTTAGAAAAGTTCTTACGCTTTGCAAACAAAATGGCACCAATCGTACCAATGAGAGAAGCAACGAAAAATAAAAAGGTAATTATTCTTAGACAAGATGTTGATCTAGATTTTCAACCATCATACGATGTATATAAAATCCAGAAAAAAATAGGGATCACTTCCACCTTTTTCGTCCTTACAACTGCATCAACTTATAATAGAGGGTTTTGAATAACCCCCTCATAGAAACCTCTATTTGGCCCTTCACCATTCCTGATACATAAGGAGTGATGAAGGTGAGTTTTGACAAATTTATTTTGAAGCAACAGTATCAAAAAGTGAAAGGG
>Ga0256868_10000804_pt1 | contig 17782 bp, 15 predicted proteins | sample RVTome_13_FD_187341 | JGI IMG/M metagenome (GOLD analysis project Ga0256868, IMG submission 187341) | Soil microbial communities from uranium-contaminated site in the Upper Colorado River Basin, Wyoming, United States - RVT92D227 HiSeq ...
GCAAACTGCCAGCGACTCAAAACCTCACTGACCAAACCATTTTTGCTCGCCATCGACTGTGATCCGATACTGGGTCGGAAGATTGCTGAACGGGGTAAAACTGCTGATGTAGTCAGTATCAGGAAATAACCAAACAGCTGGGACCGCAGACATCAGGTCGTGAAGAGCCTTTCGACCATCCTCAACCGGGACCCCGAGTTTCGCAGCAATCTCCGTATAGTGCGGGGCCTGACCTGTCTTGACCATCCGTTTAATGATGATGTTGTACGTCTTATCCAAGACACTTGGTGAGCTCATACGCGCTTGCCTCCTTTCTTTTGTTGTTAGATTTAAATGAATTAGCTTTAACCTTCCCTATCTTCACATTTCACTCTTCCTTTCTACGCAACCTTCTTCTTTCCGGGGCGAAGGGAACCTCTAATTGAATTTATGAGAGATTGCTTTGTCCTTCGGTGGCTCAGTGATCTTCAATTCAAAAGACCTGTCGCTTGCTGTCCCCTTTTAACCGGGGGTTTAGCTTTGCGGGTTGTATAACTTTATTTGAACATAGTATTAGGCTACCTAATTTGATTTCAGGCGTAAATACCTTGAAGATTGTATTTTGTGAGAAAAAAGACTGTATTTTGCGTTAGCAGATCGCACAAATTGGAGGGTTGGATGGAAAAGAGCCTAACGATTCCGATTTGAAATCTTGTATGGAGGGGAGATTTTCAAAAACGAGGAGTACAGGAAGAAATATTGCATCAAGGACCCCTTGATTGCCTAACAAATAGGCAGGCAGACTCGCTACGGATCGACCAAGGATAGCCATAAGAGTGAAGAGTTCATAGGGAAAGTTGCAATGGTTTCTCTACTTCTTTCCATGTGTAAGCCCCTCTCCAGAAGATACCCTCTGAAGACTTCATCCCGAAATCAGCAGAGACTTCTCGAAAAATGAGAGGATCCGAACTTTGAGAGACAAACCTATTGATCTAATAGAAAGGTGAAAGGCAGGATTGGAAAATTTATTCGTAAGCACCTGCCTCAAAAGAAGAATTAGGAGGAGGGCCATTAGGGATTATCAGATAGGTGAGTGCCAAAATTCTCCCTACCCATTCAACGATTACACCAAGTCTTCACGCTATAATACCATTAAGAGGTCAATGATTAATAATAGAAAGCGAGCAACGAGGCAACACGTATTGCCGAAGTCCAAGTTCCAATCTTGTAATACCAACGACTTGAAGATTCTTAATATATGTATCATAATAGACTATAAAGGGAAACTATATTGAGCTGTTTTTAAGGACACTTTTATGAGGGAACGTTATGATACGATTTAAGTTCATCTTTTTAGTTCTTGTTTTCCTTCTTACTCCGGCCATTATACTGGCACAATCTCCTCTCCTTCAAGAGAAAGAAAATATTTATGTGATGGTTAAAGATATACAAGGAAATAGATTGGAAGGATATCTACAACTTTATCCTCAGGAGGTTACTGTATCTACGGAGGATAACAAAGAGAAATCTATTCCGCTGAGCATGATTGAATCCATCAAGGTAGAGAAGATCAAAGAGGGACTCCCAGGAGCCGATAAGTTGGGGGGAGAGTCGTATTATTCCGTTCGGTTGCAGAATAGCCAGGAAATCTTTACTTTACAAAGGAAGTATACCTTTAACTTGAATACCAGCGTAGGGATGGTAACCAAGAATATCGATCCTGAAGCAGTTAAGCATTCCTTACAGAAAGATTCAACCCTTGCGAGCAAGCCTGAAAGTAACCAACCTTTCATCCGAGATCAAGGTGTAATATTAAGTCTGGAAATCAAATTTTGATAAAGTGGTGGGTCATTTGTTGATTTTGGTTTGAAATGTCGCATTGTAAGGCTACATTGAAAAATCACTCTTTCAGGAAGGAATCAACGGTCCAGATCTGGTATAGCACCGCTCCCAAAAGATGAACATATCGGTTAAGATTGTATCCGGAGTGGAGCGCAGCGGAATTCCGGATACAATCTAGATGAGCGAAGCCGCGGGCCGGAAGCTATGGGGATTCAATCGAGCAACTTCGCTCCTTCGAGCGGCGAATCCATATCGTTCTTTGAGATTCTGGCGATCCTAACGGAAGTGTTTTGAACGGGGCTGGCATCTGAAGAGCACCTATAGGCAAATAGACATCATTTTTACAGGGAAAGGACAAAACTCTGCGTCTGCTTGGACGGCTCGTCGTACGGTTTGGATTCACCGAAGCTCCTGCTCAAAGATAGACTTTCAGGGAGGACAGCCAGGGTGAGGTAGTAGGTCACCTGCCAGGCCTATCGAACAAGGTGGCAAGGTTTCTCTCTGGATCATTTTCCCCTTCCCACAGTAGGGACAAACCCTGGGATCAATCCCGGTAATCCGAGTCAATAGGTCTTGCCACGATTCTTTTGGATCCTCCTTCGGCTCCTCGCTGGTGGATACACCCAGAAGTATCTTGCATCGTAAAAGTTTCCCTTTTCGGTTACGATGACTCAAGATCCCATAATAGCGGATCTTGACAAACTGGCTTGGTAGAACATGAAGCAGAAAACGGCGAATAAACTCAAAGGCCTCCAAGGTTAGCAATTTGATTGTATTGTTGTCCGCCGAATCCCTCCATCGAAAGGTCACCCGGTTGTCCTCCATTTTGACCAACCGATCATTGGAGAGGGCCACCCGATGAGTGTACCGGCCCAGATAGTCCACCACTTTTTCAGGATGCTTCAAGGGGGGCTTACAGTAAACCACCCACGCCTGATGATAAAGATTCGTGAGGAATCTTTTAAAGGTAGACGCTTCCTTCAACTCCTCGACCTGTCCTGGAAGTCTGAGTTCCCCAGCGTCATACTCCTTTTTCAAACCATCCAAAAATTTCCCTCGAAACAAGGAGGAGAGCACCTTGACTGGGATGAAGAAGTTCTTCCTCGAACGGAGCCATCGTTTTCCATCCAGAGATAACCCCCCTCCGGTCACCAGGCAGTGCAGATGAGGGTGGTCGATCAAGGTTTGGGACCAGGTATGCAAGATCGCCATAAACCCAATCTCTGCTCCCAGATGTTTTGAATCCCGAGCCAACTCGGTCAGCGTTTCGGAGACGGACTTGAAGAGAAGGCTGTAGAGGACCTTTTGATTCCTCAACGCCAAGGGCCTAAGTCCTTCGGGGAGGGTAAAAACCACGTGGAAGTAGGGAGTGGGGAGTAAATCCTTTTCTCTTGCTTCAAGCCACCGCTCTTTCTCCAGACACTGACACTTGGGACAGTGCCTGTTGCGGCAGGAATTATAGGAAATCCTAACCGTCCCACAGTGATCGCATTGATCCAGATGACCCCCCAGTTCCGCGGTACGGCAAATCTCGATGGCCCGCATAGCCCGAAGGTATCCAAGAGGCATCGCATGAGCTTCCCGATAAGCCGGCCCAAAAGCCCGAAAGACATCGGCCACTTCTAAAGAGCATTTCATGAGAAGCAAACCTCTCCATCAGGTCGGCTTCTCAGGTTCCTCCAAAAGATCTAAGGGGCTGGTGACTTTGGTCAATTCTTTTCGACTCAGATGAAGATAAACAGCCGTCGTTTTAGGATTGGTATGGCCCAACAGATGCTGAATATGGTAAAGATCGGTCCCTGCCTCTAATAGATGAGTTGCAAAACTGTGCCGTAGGGTGTGTACAATTGCGGGTTTCTTAATCCCCGCCTGACGAAGAGCCTTGTAAAAGACCCTCCTGACAGCGTTTGTTGAAAGAGGTCTCTTGCGAGAAGGGTTACAGAACAGCCAGTCCCGGGGCCGGTACTTTTTCCAGTACTCCCGTAGAATATCCAAATTCCGCTTGCCCAATAACGTATATCGATCTTTGTTCCCTTTCCCATGTTCAATCCGAATCGTCATCCGCTGGCTGTCGATATCCGAAAGCTTCAGTTGAAGGGCTTCGCTGATCCGCAAACCCGCAGAATAGATCGTCATGAGGATCGCCCGATGTTTGAGATTCTTGACCGCTCCAAAGAGAGACTCCACCTCCTGTTGAGAGAGAACGATCGGAAGCCTCCTCCCCATCTTCCCCTTGGGAACCCGGAACCCTTCCCAATCCCTCTTGAGCGTCGTCTCATAAAAAAACTTCAACGCCCCATAGGCTTGAGTGACCGCTCCCTGAGAAACCTTTCGTTCCTTGATGAGATAATGAAGATACTCTCGAATCTCCGGGTCCCCCATTTCCTCGGGGGATCGATGAAAGTAAAGGGCAAACCTCCTGACACAGGCCAAATAAGTGCGCCTTGTGTGAGGACTAAAATTCCTTAACTCCAAATCCCTCTTCATCTGATCGTACAATCTTCCCATGACCGTTCTCCTTTCTTTAACAGTGGATTTAATAACCTCCACGTTTTACCAGAAAAGAGAACAGGCTGGAACTGCTGGTCCCATGAAGAAGAGACAGAGTATTTCCCAAGAACGCTCCTTCGCCAGAACCTATTCAGTTATCAAAGAGCTAATGGTTTAAACTACCGCGAAGCGGTTTCGTTCATCTTGCCACTATCCGGACCTTCCAAAAGGTTTCGATATGTGAAAGAAATCGAAACCCTGGCTTTGTTCCGTTTATTACTGATCAAACTTTTGCTCATACAACTCATGAAAAAGATGGGCAGGAAGAGAATTTCTCGGATGGGTAAAGGATTTCATTTTCCACAACATCTTTTATATTTTCTGCCACTTCCGCACGGACAAGGTGCATTTCTTCCGACTTTTTGTTCATTTTCCTTTTTGGGGTCAAGTTCTGGTTTCATGGCTTTCACAAACTTCGGGGACATGGGAAGTATGTACGGGTATATCCTCTTACCCTTAAATGATGGCTTAAACTCATCCATGAGGGAATCAAAATCCTTTTCAAGGCTAAATTCAGGTCTGCTCAAGATTTCTCGGATGATAAACTCTGCATTTTGCGGAAACCTGAAAAAAAGCTTTCTGAGAACATGGGGTGATATCGTTTGGTCTTCCAGGTACGCCAAAATATCTCTTTTATATCGCTGAATCTTTAACTGATCAGGACTTTGAAAAACGTTTAGTATAATCCCGTAATTTATTAGATAGTGCTGGCCACTCAGTTCATCAAAAACGATTCCTACATCTTTACTCTTTAACAATCCTTCAGGGAAACTCATCTCCGGAGGCTTATACCCTTCCGGAAGGGGCTTTTCAATCTTACTCAATCTGTAATTCATAAACTCAGCGGCCAATGCAGGCAGTTTTTTACCTTCCGTAAGAATCTCATCGCTCCCAAAATACTCAATAAACAGTTCCCTGTCATTTTTCTGTAGTTCAAAACCCTCTTTTATTTTTTCCTCGTTATCCCGGAAGGCAAACTGAGGATGTTTCATTTGAAGCCGAGCAACCCTTTTTAAAATTTCCTTTTCAGAAGTATTAAGGAACCCCTGAGTACCTGAGAATATATATTCCTTATCGTTTACGGGGATGATTTTTGCCCTGAAAAATGCCCCTGGCCTGGCAAGCTCTTCAAAACGCTGGGGAATGGTTGTGGGTTTGATTGTATAGTCAACTTCATTTATCAAATTCTCCGCAACAAATCCGTCAGCAAGTGTACTTTTAACTTGAAACAATCCCACTACGGGGTCTTTCCATCCCAGAACGATTGCCTTTTCCCTTTCATTGAGATCGGGAGTCTCAGCGAGAAACCTGTCAATGACCGTCAAATTATCAGGGAATCTGTAGGAATACACAAAATTATCAGTAAATTCGTGAAATCCGTCTTCTGAGTCGATGACCAATGGATCCCCATATTTCTCTCTTGAGGCTTTGAGGAAAGCCTTTTTCAGTGGATCATCCTTTTTGAGGAGCACATATTGAAAGTAATCCACTAACATCTTCCTGATGTCACCAAATCTGTCAATATGTGGAGCGATCTTCAAATCTTTCTCTCCTCTGTATGACCTTGTGACCTCATATCACTATTCTGTGAATGTTCCCAGGAAGTGATCTTAGCTCCCTTCATCTCAATCTCAGGCATATCTGAAAGGCCACGATAAACTCAGGGTTGGAAGAGCCCACCCCCTTTGATTTCCGCTAAACATTGATCAAGTGACAGGCCATGTCGAATCTCCCACCACCTGCCCGTATGGCGCATGTAGGACAAGTTAAACCGGCTCTGTCGACCCACACCGCCGGAGTATTCCAGGCGGGCAAACCCTGTGTCAAAAAAAGGGGACAGCGCATTTGGACCCGGGCAGGCATACTTGGCGCAAAAATAGAAGTAGTTACGATGCCATTTGGTGTAAAGATCAACAATATAGTTCCACTTCGCATGCTTGGGAGGGGGCTTAACGTGTTCCGGCTTCAGGACAGCGTCTATCAGTTCTGTTGCCTTTGTCTTTAATTCCACCTTGACGGCATCCGGTACTTTGGGCTTCGGTGGGTTATAAACCCACGTTTTTGTTCTCATCGAATTTTGAATGTGAACCCAGGACCTTTTGATTCTCACCCTATCTGTTATTCACAAACCACACCGAATAGTCGTCCAGTAACTGATAATTCTTGGATTTCTTGTCCGTTGATTTCAAGTCCGCTAAAGGCAGGATGAATTGCTTCTTATCGGATAGACGCTGGACATTGACGAAAATACCGTCGTATTCGTCGTCAATGTCGTCTATGAAATCGATCAAATTAAATTTATCTGTATAAGACGGTTGGGTCTTTTTTAATTCCTCATATTCTCTCTTGCTTCCGAAACCAAAGACATAGGCTTCTTCCCATTCGAAGTCTTCGATCCCGGTAAGTTGGCAGGGGACCTCAATGTGGTTTTTTAGGTATTGAAGATAAGTGTTCAATGTCTTTCTGGTCACATCGAGCTTCTTTGTCCCAAGGATTACAATGATCCTGTTTTCTTGTTTTTCATACTTACCCATCTATGCCTCCCAAATTACTTCTCCTGAGGCGCCTTTCTTGTCTGTTCGCTGATCCATTGCTGAAGATTGGCAAAGGACTTGATGGTTGAAGAGCCCTCGATGGTTTTAACGGCAATCTCCTGTACCTGCTGGTAGGCCTTTTCCAATTGTTGGGAGAGTTTAGCAATCTGTTCGTTCTGTTCTTTTACACTTTTTTCAAGAGATTCAATTCGGGTAGTAAAAACATTCCGCTCACCGATAAATTCTTTCTTCACCAACTCTTCTCTATTTTTAGCTTCAAGAGTTAACTTTTCTGTAGTTTCTTTGATGGCTTTGGCAACAGCGGTTTCCATCTCTTTGGGAAAGACGCTGACCTTCTTCCTTAGCTCATTCAATTCATCTTCCCGTCCGGCAATGGCTTTTTCTCTTTCCTTTAACTCACTTTCCATCTGCTCTTTTTTGACCTGGATTTCCTTTTCCAATTTCGACTTTTCATCTTCAAATGTATCCTTGGTTAACTTTTGCTCTCTTGTAAAAGAATATTCGTAATCGTCTTTCTCTCTTTCGCGCCTCTTCTTTTCCGCCATATCCCGTTCCTTGATCTCTTCCTCATATTCCTTTTTCTCTTGTTCCCGCTGAGCACGGAGAGCCTCAATCTCTTGACTTAATGCTTCCTTCTTCTCAGCCATCTCAATTTCAAATGCCTGCCGTTTCTGATTTTGAGATTCAATTAAAGCCGCCAGAGTCACAGCCGATCTCTCAATCTCATAAAGTTCCTGAAGCTCTTTTCCCTTCAATACGATTGCGTTCTGAACGGCTTTAAACTTTTGGATTTCTTCCTCCAGTCGGTCCGAAATTTGAGCAAGCATCTTCCCCGCTTCTATCTTCAGAGTGCTGATCTCCCTGGCAACTCCTTCCGAAGATAGAGATTCTGCGACCTGAATCACCTCTTTCGCCTTCTTCTCCTCAAGTTTCTTTTCCGGTTTCAATTCGGCCTCTCTTTGGGCTTCCAATTGCTTCAAAATTGCACTGTAAGCCTCCAACATTTCCTGCTTGGTATTTGATAAAGAAAGCTTTTTGGGTTGAAATTTTTTCTCTTCCATAGTTTTATCCTTTCATATTATGTGATATTTGCGTATTGTGAGATTGCGGTTCCTTCAAGAGGTTCTTCTACCTTTAATAATTCACAATAATGTGACCAGGCGAGCATCGGTTCGAATTTGCCAGACACTGTCTGGCTTTTTTGAAATTTGGCAGACACCGTCTGCTGAATTGTGAATTTACGTGACACTGTCTCAGATTTTCCAGATGCTGCTTGGAATTGTTTCCCTTTGAGAGATTCGTCAGACACTGTTTGACGTTTTTGAGATTTACGAGACAGTGTCTCGTAAATTTGTTTTCCTGGGAAAGTTATGTAAAACCTCCTCATCAACTGAAGATTATCTACAGAGAATCCTCTACCAAATTTCTGCACTAAATCTTCAGATAGCTTTATAAGAAGTCTCTGTCCGTAATCAGCCCTAATCTTACCTTTTTGTTCAAACTCAATAATTTCCCTTCCAATTTCCCAGTATGCCAATACTTGAGCCTTGTTTATTTCTCTAACTACCTTAATCCTTGCCTCAACAAGAATATCAGCAATCCTACCAAGTAAGCTGCTGTAATTTCTCGGACTTATCGTTTTATTCTTCATCTGTGTATTCTGGCTATTTAAATCATTGTTCCAGTGTCTCCAGTGGGGAAATGGGCGAGGTTAAAGGTCCCTATTGTATGCTTATAGATTCCTTAAGATATCGTTTAATCCGCTCACGGTTTGTGCCTAGGCTGGAAAACTGCTTTTCGCAGACATCACTGAAACGTGCAAGGACTTTCCGGTTAATCTGCTCTTGATCTTCAAAAATAGCAAGGGAACGGAAGGAGAGACCCCATCTTTCATGCTGAAGCAAAGTAATCATTGCATCGCGTGTTTTATCGTCGTTGGGTACTGCAAAGACATATTGAGGCTTGGGCATACTATTTATCCGGCAATCAATTAAGTACTTCGCTTCCGGGTCATGCTTTGGATCATGCCAATCAAATTCCCGTCGATTCGAGGGGACTGTTTCTTCCATAAATGCCCTGAAATCTTCCATAAATGTTGAACGAACCCGTTCTCGCGAAAGATAGGAAACATCCGTAATCCTCAACAGTGCTTGGATAAAGCTATATAACGCATCGCCGTAGAGGTCATTATAATTTGGGACAGTAAGTTCTCCTTCCCGGTCTTGAACACTGAATACAGAAAGTGCGTTAGAGATAATTTTCTGTCTTGTGCCACGTTGAAGATCTCTTTCATCAATGTCATAAGTTAGATGCATATAGGTATGCCCCTCGTCCGAGAGTACCCATTTTCCATTTTCTCTTTTTAGGATAATAGAAAGATGATCACCATCCTCAAACATGAAGGGAGTGAAAACTCGATAGCGATTTACTCCTTCAGATGCAAGCCTAAGCTTTTCACATACTTTTTCCTTAAAATTGCGCTCAATGGTTTGTATATTCATCTCTCATACCTCCTCGAAAAGGCGACCCTGCGAATCGAGAGGCATCTCAAAGCCACATTTTTTGAGCATACATGATATATCCTATTTTAGGGAATGGATGTGTCTCCCTATTTCTATAAGAGCGGTTCTTGCAAAAGGTTAATTTTCTGCAAAGTGAAAACGCTTTTTGAGGGTGTTTCCTTTTGAAAATTGGATTACTTTATCATGCTGGAGGCGTCCTACTACAATTCCAGGGGCAACCCCTAACTTCTGGGCGAACTGGACAATCGCTGGTAGGCTAAATTGCCCGCTCTTTTTAAAAGTCTGATACTTATCAGAGGGGATCAAGAAATCCTGTGCAAACTGATCCGCCTGGCATTCTTTATCATTACTATCCGTCTCTCTACAACCTTCCCCTTTGGCTTCAATAAAGACATCTCGTTTCCCATGGAGAACAATGTGGCCTGCTTCATGAAAAAAAGTGAACCAAAGGTGATCATCGGTTTTACCACGGAGGCTAAGCTGTATTAAAGCCTTAACGGGATTTAACCAGCGAGTTGCACCATAGACTCGGGTGCCAGGCAACTCCTGAACAAAAACGACGATAACTCCCGCTTCGGCACAAAGTCTTATACTTCTTTGTTCAAACATTTCAGGAGGCTCTATTGTGAGGGCACGGATATTATCCAACGATTTCCTGAATAGACCTAGATTATAGGGCTTGCATTCAGTTTTTTGGGCTTCAATTTCTCCCTGACGTAGCCAGGCACCGACTGCATAAGGGTTTCTTTGAAACGAAACTGATGAGCGATAAGCAGCTTGGGGGCTTTGCCAAAGTGCTATCCATTCTTCTACGCCGGCAACACCGAAGAAATTTAGGAGCACTTTCAGCTTTCTAACCGGAGAGTCTTCTTTGGGCAACCATCCGAATTTCGCAATAGCTGCGGTGGGGAATTTTTTGAGCCATTCTTTATGAGAACGGAGTTCCTTCTCTTCTTTCAAAAGAGCTAAAGTTTCTTGGTAATTCCGTTCAAGGTTACTCCAAAAAGATGCAGGAACTCCTAACACCCTTTCAAGCTGTAAAGCCGTTTCAGCAGTGATTGCAGCTTTCCCGGAAATGATCTCATTTATAGTCTTTTTAGGGCGACCGGTACGGTCCGCGAGTTGGGCTTGTGTCATACCCAAGAATTCCAAAGTCTCGCGCAAAGTTTCCCCTGGTGGGACTGCATAATTTGGTTGGAAGGAGCTACCTTTTATCTCAGCCATGGATATCCTCCACTCCCAAGACTTTAACTTTTGTTATCTTTTGCCAGTCTAAACCGCCGTCTTCTTTTCGCGGCGTCTCCTCGTGGTCAGGAACGATCAATAATCGGTAGGGTTGCTTGACATCGAATGAGATTTGCCCGGCCCTATTACCCGATAACTCATGGGCCCTTACCTGAGGTAGTTTCCTTAAGGTTTCAAGATTTTCTGCCGCGGCAAGCTCGGTTAACCTCCGCGATATCAACTTGGCTTGCTCCGCCCCCCATCGTCGCTTAAGGGTCTTTTCGTCGCAGAATTCTTTCTCGAGTGTCTTACTTTTGAATGTTATTAACATGACAACAATTTTTTGTCAAGAGAAATGTTAACCCAAGGGGTTAATATATTTTAGTCACCCCTTACCTTCGACAATTTTGACTTCTTCTTCGGTTAGGCCATAAAGTCTATAAACAATTTGGTCGATGAGCCAGTCGGTTTTGCGAAGTTTTTCTTTCAAGGGTAAAAGTTTTGAGAGGGATTTTTCGTATTCGGATTTGATATTTTCGTAAAGCTCTCTGGATTTCAGATTCGCCTGGATTCCGCTTCTATTCTTTTCCAGAACTTTCCAGAATTCCTCAAAGGGGAGAAGATCTTCCCCTTTCTGGTAATCACCCAAATAATTTTTCATCTGTGTTTTTCCAGTAAGGACTTCAATACCTATATTTCCCTCAATGTCTGATTGAATCCTTAACTGACTTTCCAGCCATTCAAGGAATCCTTTGATCTCCTTTTGCTTCGCCTTATTCATCTCAATCATTTGCTCTGCAAGGAATGTGAGAATATCATGCGCCACATCCGACTGTTCCCACAACGCACCTTCAGGAATCTGCCAATCTCTGTTAAGGGAATCAGAATTGTGCTTTCTTACGAGTTCTTTAACTGGCTTGTGTTCCTTCATTAATCTCGAGCCAATAAAATAGAGAAACGCATCTGGCTTCGAGGTTTCAAGATACTTCTTATAATGATTCTTAGACTCCGTCACTAATCGTTCTCGATCTGCCTTGGATGTAGAAAGATATATGTAACGGATAGGAAGGTATTCAATGTTTTCTGGATAGACATTTAAATCATATCCAACAAAATTTGAGAAATAGAATCCATTTACCTTTGAGTTCATTACAGCAAGGATGTAAAGCGGGTTATATTTCTCCGACAACTCTTTATCATCTTTTGATACATAAACCTTATGCTTTTTAAGAGCCTTTTCACTAAATTTGTCAAAACAATGCTTTGGGATGCAGCAAATTAATGAATGATCTGTATAAAATCCATCTGTGTCATAAGAGCCTATTAAACTATGCTTCCCAGTAACTTCCTGAAAGATTATTTTATCATTTTCAAAAAACACCGGCATTGAGGGTCGGTAAAGCTTTTGAGGGTCGTAAAGCAAATATTTGCCTGAATATTCGATTTTGTAGCGATCAATATTTGCTCCTTTAACCATCTTTTTACAAAAATTATTAATTGGGGAATCCAGATGGAATTTTTCCGCTGGGACTCCCCTTGCTCCCCATGATGCCGCGAATATCTTTCCCAATTTAATCGAAACACCGTTTATTTTCTTCTGAATACGATGAAGTTCTACTGAGGAGTCTATCCTGAACATATTTTCATATGTGTCTCTAAATTGGCTTGCTTCAATCAATTTAACGGTTCCAGTAACTTTTTGGATTTTATTGGGATCTTCCTCCTGTGTAATAACCTCAATTTTATAATCCGTTTCTGGACCTTTTTTTGTAAAAACCGGAATAATGTTCCTTACAGTTGCGTCAGGGAAAACTTTCCATTTTGAAAGATCGACAATATTTTCTATAACCGTGTTATCGAGAAAAAATAATCTCAAACGTTGTCCATAATCCTGGGTGAGTAGCGGAAATGGAACGATAAAAGAGTGCCTACCTCCATTTGAAAGAAGTTTTATGCTTTGTTCATGGAATGGGATAAAAATATCTATCCGCTTTATGGTCGACGAATACCTCCCTGAATTCATTAAAAAGTCTCTATCATCAGAAAGTATCTGCTCCACATTCAGATAGGGTGGATTGCCTATCACCGTGTCAAATCCAGGATTAGAAAGGGCTTTGCCGTGGTGGTCATAGAAGACTTCGGGAAACTCCAATTCCCAGTGGAAAAAGTGTTTTTCGCTTGCGATGTTAACAGCTCTGTCGAAATAATCTTTTACCCACGTATTTGCTGTCTTTCCCACCCTCGCAAGAACAAAATCTGAAAGGGCTTGATAAATCCTTTGATCAAGTTCTAATCCGAAAAAGGCGCTTGTCCATATATTTGCAATTAATCGCCATTTGTCTATCTTCTCTTTATCCAACGATTTATAGATTTTTTCCTTATCTTTAACATCGCTGATCTTATCAGTTGGTTTGCTCTCGATTACTTTATACCCACCTACTGCCAATCCTAAGTCAACTGATATATGAGAGAGTTCAAGTGGAAGTTGAATCTGAGCCCCAGTTTTCCTTTCTTTAGAAACCATTCTTTTTGGCAACAGATTTATATCGCGAAGCTCAGCACCGATAAGAGAGTTTCCAAATTTTAAGTGATGATCTAAGAAATTTAGTGGTTTTCCTTTTGCTACGGTGTAAAGCCACAAGGAGAGTTTGGCCAATTCTACCGCCATTGGATTTGAATCCACTCCGAAAATGCATCTCTCCACAACCTCACGTCTTGCCCATCTTATGTCTTCTTCTTCTGGTTCTTTTAAGCCGTAATGCTCAGAGGCTTCTTTAACCATAAACTCTTTTGGATGCTCATCGAGAGGCTCTCCGCTTAATACCTCCAGAAGTTTTCTTGCCAGAAAATCTGTCGCTTCAACGAGGAAATGTCCACTGCCCATAGCAGGATCGAGAACTTTCAAAGAAAGGACTTCATCAATCACACTTCCTTCGACTTTCGTTAATTCTTTTTCATGAAATTCCCTATTGGTACCTCTCGACCATTTTATCTTCCCCTTAATCTCCTCAATATTTTCTGAAACCTTTTTGCGCTTCTCTTCCACTAAAGGCCCAAGGGTGTTTTCAATAATATAATTAACGATATAACCAGGTGTGTAATAAGAGCCGGTGGCTTTACGCTCACCTTTGTCCGTAACAAGATAAATTTCTCCGGCAAGGACCTTCTCGTCGTCTCTAATTGTCTTCTTTTGCTTTTTGGCTTCGTCAAGGGAGACAAAAACTTCTTTGCCTTTATCTTTAATCGGAACGAGGTCCTGATCCGCTATTTTCAGCTTATATTCAAGAAGGCCTTCGTAGATAGAACCTAAATGCCTGATTTCGAGGCTTCCATAATCGATGTATGCTTTATCTTTCGAACGAGATAGGAGATCAATCGCCTTTGCCACATAGAGATCACCTATCCTGTATTTTTCAAGAAAAGTATGTTTTTCTGAATCAAATAGGCCACCATTGTAAGGAGGAACGCCAAGTTCTTTGTTCCCTACGTTAATGATTTCAAATAGTTCCTTAACCTTACTCCAATAACCAAAAGTTGAGGTAGCGATGGGCTCATTTTTATCAAGCCTACTTGCCACTTCTTTTTTAAAGGCATCCAGGCTGTATGACTCGGTGTAAAGTCTATTAACTCCGAGTGGAAGAAGGTCGCGATGCTCTGCATAGAGAACGAAAAGAAGCCGATAAAGCAGAATAAGGGAATTGTCGTGGATCTCTTTCAAGTGTTCCCCTGATAGGCTATTCCCGGAAGTTTTTAGAAACCCTTGGGCGAGCGTTTTAAGGGCCTGATAGATATTCTCTTTAAGTTCGTCTCCAACCTCCTCTGCATAATCAACGCTTCCTTTATAGACTTTCTCTATAAATTCGGGAAAGGCATCTCTACGAAGGAGAAGGTAGAAATATCGAAAGTCTTCAACTGAGCCTGATTCTATAAGATCTTCGAGGTCAATCTCGTAGAAAATATCGAGCCTCTTTGAAGTCTCACGCTCATAGAGCCTCCAGTATTTTCCGTCAGTAAGAATCCCCCACTTAGCACCGGTAAGCCACAAATATCGGCTAATCTGAAGTGATGGGTTTTGAACCTCAAAGGGGTCAGCTTCCGTTTTAAGTTTCTTATCGAGAGGCCTTCCGAGTCGCTTGGCCTCGGCAATACAGGTTACCTTCTTAAAATAACCGTCTTTTTTCCCCTTCTGTGCAGTTTTTAAAGTCTCATTATTTAGAAAGAAAGCATAATCAGGCCTCTTAGACCATTCACCTGCCGGAACAGGAGCATTAACATCAACCACCCAACCCAGGTAATCTAGAACCTTATTCAAAAAATGTTTTCTTAGTTGGTCCTCGTTTATTGCTTCAAATCTGCTCCTATCCCAAACCCCCTTTACCTTTTCAAAGACGACCTTAACTTCGGAAATTGGGACCTTAAATCCTTCCTCTTTCGGAAGGAGCTCATCCAAATAATAATTAGAGAACAATCCTCTATTGCGGTGGGGCCTCATTGTCTATCCCTTGCCATAATAGCAGCTGAAAATAGTTCAGGATTTCTCTCGATGACCAATTTCTCTTCTTCAAACGGTGAAGAGCCCGTTTAAGCTCGTGTCACAAATCTTCAATCCTTCTCTCCAATCCCCTTTATTTGGGAAAGTTCCTCTATGGTTGCCTGGCCTATGGCTTTTATATTGCCGAACTTTGCCAATAGCTCCTGAGCAATACTCATTACGGACTTTTTTGAAATGCCCCGTCCGATGACCAGAGCCAAAAGCTCTTGAGCAGAGAGCGCCTCTGGACCAAATTTTTGGAGCCTCTCCCGAGGTCTTTCTTGCCTCGGGAGATCACGAACAGTAAAAGACGATTCTCTATTCACTATTCTCTCTCTACCGGACTACACGAAAGAACCCCCTCTCCCTTCCCCTCTCCCACCTGGGGAGAGGGATGGAGTCAGAGAAGAATAATAGCGTCAATTTGGTTTAGAGCTTATTGAATTTGAATGAAGAAGTCAAACAGGAAGAAATTTAAAAGGAAAGCAAGAGGGAGAGTAACATTTTTCAAACTCAATTGGCTCATCACAAAAGGCCTGACATCTTCAACACCCTTTCTGACCATGTCTGTGCGTGCTCTCCAACTGCAGCCCTTTGTAAAGGATCCGCCCAGATATCCTGCCAGGAACGTTGCCAACAGGCTAGCTGAAGCTGCAAAGCAACTAACTCCACCTGCAAGTCGATCCCAGCTTCGGGAGCCGTCCATTCAATAAAGAACTTGCTTTCATCCAGCAGGCTTTCAATGACATCACGGTGATCCGGATGATCTGAGAAGGATTTGATACGGATGAGGTTGGCCGCCAATCCACCCAGCCGAATAGGCAAGGGGTCTCGCAGGTATCGCTCCTTAATGGCTGCCCAGTTTCTCATACGCCTTCCCGTAATTGCTGAACGATCTCTTTTGAGTTGCCCGAGGCCGCAAAAGATGAATCATTCCAATAAGCCTTTTTACGTTCTGGCAAAAAATAACCTTAATTTGGATAGAAGTTTATTCTATTAGGAATTAGGAGTCACCAGATTATGATAGGCACATGCAATCAAAAGGTGTGCTGCGCAATCCTACATCAAGCCCGCGATGGACTTCTGGGCAAAGGAGAGGACATTGGCTGGAAAGATTCCCATATAAAGGGTGCCGATAACGGCCAGGATCAAAGCGAAGACAGAGGCCGGTGAAAATTGGAGGCCTGTGATCTCCCGTTCTGATTCCCTGAAATACATCAGGACCGTGACCCGGAGATAGTAGTAGACAGAGATGGCACTGTTCAGAACTCCCAGAATGGCGAGCCAGTAGAATTTTTCTTTCACCGCTGCACTGAAGACATAAAATTTTGCCATAAATCCACCCAGGGGAGGAATGCCTGCCATGGAGAGAAGAAAGATGGTCATGGCAGCGGCAAGGAGGGGATATTTGAAACCAATCCCCGCATAATCATTGATCAGGGTATTCTCCTCCCCTTTCTTTCCAAGGAGGATGACAACGGTGAAGGCGCCGAGATTCATAAAAGCATAGGCCATGAGGTAGAAGAGGATCCCTGAAGTTCCGAGGTCGTTTCCCGCGACAAAAGCCACCAGAATATACCCCGCATGGGCAATGCTCGAATAGGCCAGCATTCGTTTGATGTTAGTTTGAGAGATAGCAACAATATTTCCGAGTGTCATCGTCGCTAGGGCAATGACCCACATAATTGAGGTCCAGTCGGGTCGAAAGGCTGGCAGGGCTGAGAAAAAGACCCTGACCAGAGCGGAGAACCCCGCGGCCTTCACCCCTGTGGCCATAAAGGCGGTGATGGAGGTCGGGGCGCCCTCATAGACATCGGGTGTCCACATATGGAACGGAACAGCGGCAATCTTGAAGCCAAACCCAATGGTCAGGAAGACCAGGCTCATCAGGAGCATAGGGTTTCTTAGGAGATTCTTGGAGGAGATATAAGCGGCAATATCCTTTAGATAGAGGGACCCTGTAGCCCCGTAGAGGAGAGCGATGCCATAGAGGAGGAAGCATGTTGCAAAAGCGCCCAGAAGAAAATATTTCAAGGCCGATTCCACAGATTTTCGGTCCTCACGCATCATTCCAGCAAGAATGTAGATGGAGATGGACATCGTTTCCAGTCCGAGGAAGATGATGATCAGGTGAGTCCCCGCGGCCATGAGCATCATTCCCAGGGTGGCAAAAAGGATGAGGGCATAATACTCCCCAAAATCGATTCCTTCTCGATGGGCATAGCCCATGGAGATCAGGACCGTCAAAAAGGCAATGATCATAAAAGTGATCTTGAAGAAGAGGGCATATCCATCCGAAGTGAACATCCCTCCGAAACCGGAGCTAGCAGAGCCCATAAGAGGAAGGGTGTAGAAAAAGGCGATAAGGATTCCGATCAGGCTGATCACCCCAAGATACCCTTTTCTCTCTTTTTTAGGCGAAAAGACATCCACCATCAGAACCAGAAATCCAAAGATGGTGATCACAATCTCAGGAGCAATGAGATAAAGGTCAATCTCCGGTAGCTTCATTTAAAGAATCCTCCGTTTCCCAGAACAAATCCCCCTTCATCCCCCTCGGTTTCGAGTCGTACCGACTT
>Ga0256868_10000805_pt1 | contig 17728 bp, 20 predicted proteins | sample RVTome_13_FD_187341 | JGI IMG/M metagenome (GOLD analysis project Ga0256868, IMG submission 187341) | Soil microbial communities from uranium-contaminated site in the Upper Colorado River Basin, Wyoming, United States - RVT92D227 HiSeq ...
TCCAAACAACAACGTTTTTGCGGGAAGCGGAAAAACACCCTGAGTCGGGTTCAGTTGGGCAGGCTGAAGTGCTGCCTGACAATTGCTTCCGTGGCCCTGAATGGTCCCTCCCCATCCTGACTGTTGTCCACGACCACCCACTCCTCCGCGGTAAGCGCCTTCGCCACTCTGCGAATGCGCTCGTGTTTTCCACGGGTCTCAAACATCTCCCGCGCCAGGCCCCTGGCCTTGATACGTCTGATCGCAACATCTGGATCGATGTCGATGAAAATCGCAAGGTCTGGGAACGGCAGGAACTTCCTGAAGAACCTGTACCCCAGGGGCGCCAAGGGCTCTGGCAGGTAGGCTGTGCCCAGGAGATACCTCACAAAGATGACCGCCTCCGCACCCTCCTTGGCGTGAGTTTTGAACCACCTGACGGAGATGAGAACATCGGCGGTGTAGAATATCGTGGCGAAGAGTCTCGCGACAGGACCGGAACCCTCAAGGGACTTCTTGGACAGCCGTCCCAGGGTCCTTCTCGATGGATGAGACATGATCGTCACCTCTTGCCCCGCGCCCGAGAAGACCGAGGCTATGCGCAATGCGTGTGAATCCTTTCCACACCCGTCGAGGCCATCCACAGCGATCAGCTTCAGGCCTCAGACCCCCATGATGAGCAGAAGGCCCGCTGTTGAGAGCGGAATCACGAGATTGTCGACGGAGCCTGGTGTGGCGGCTTCAAGCAACGTCACAAGCACGGCGATGGCCGCGGCGAACGCGAAGACGAACTCCGGGGGACCGCCTCCTCCGGCGTATGACACGACGTCGAAGTAGAACCAGGTAACCACAAGGAAGCTGACGAGCGTGCCGATCAGAACGGCGAGACTGCCTTCAACGCTCCTGTGGGGCATGAACACGTGTCTCCCAAACCGACGGCCGACGAGCTCTCCCATGCCGTCCCCGAAGGACATCGCAGCTATGGCTAACGAAGCGGCGTACAGGTGATCGAACATGAAGTACGCTATGATCGTCCACGACGTGGCGTACATGACCAGCCCGTAGGGATGTCCTTCCGCGAATCTTACTCCAAGGGGGCTTTCTCTGAGAAACCGTACGGGCGACTTCGGAGTGGCCAGCAGCAGGAGTGCGACGAACGGCAATGCGGCCAGTCCTGCCATGATGATGGCCGTGTCGAAGCTCCACCAGAAGAATACTATGCCTCCGGTCAGGATGTGGACCAGTTTCCTCGGGTTGCGCATTCTGTCCCTGAGCAACACCGTGATCACGATGACTGCGAGAACGTAGCAGTACACGCCGACAAGGCCAAGCATGTCGCCTTCGGTGACCTCGACCACTTTCCTCTGAGTGTGTCTCAGAGCTCAATATGGTTTCTCTGTATGATTATTGGCTCAGGATTGCGGATGATTCTGCTTCCTTCTGAGCTCCTCGATCACTTCGGCTGCCCGGTCCATTCTGACTCTCCTTTCCGCGACTATGATTCGGACGACCTCGTCCACGAGCTCGGGAGGGCAGCCGACGCTGTTGACGATATTGCGTGCGTGGAGGGCCATATGCCCCTTCTGTATTCCTTCCGTTGCCAGTGCCCTGAGCGCTGCGAGGTTCTGCGCCAAGCCAACAGCGACCACGATCTCACCAAGTTCCTGTGCGCTCTTGACGCCCAGGAGCTTGATGCATGCTCGCGCGGTTGGATGCACTTTGGTGGCGCCGCCTATGAGCCCAAGGGCAACTGGCATCTCGATGGAGCCCGCCAGGTCCCCCTCAGGTGTCTTCTCGAACCTGGTAAGCGGCTTGTAAGCGCCTGTGCGCGAGGCGTAGGCGTGAGCGCCCGCCTCTATCGCCCTCGTGTCGTTGCCCGTGGCGAGAACCAAGGAATCCACGCCATTCATCACTCCTTTGTTATGCGTGGCACATCTGAACGGGTCCGCCTCTGCGAACCAGTACGCATCAACGATGCCGTCGACGACCTCCTCTCCGCCGAGAGCCTCCTTGGACCACACCGCATTAGCGCGCGCAAGTCTATGTATAGCAAGGTTCGAGAGTATCCTTAGGTTGACCCTCCCGCCCGTGACTCTCTCTATCATCGGTGCGACCGCCTCAGCCATCGTGTTCACTGCGTTCGCTCCCATGGCGTCCCTGACGTCCACGAGTAGGTGCACGACCACGTTAGGCCCGCCAAGGGTCTGGATTACCCTAACCTCCAAATCCCTCGCACCTCCGCCCAGCTTCACAAGCATGGGATCCTGACGATTGCAGAGATCGAGAACCTCAGACTTCCTGTCCAGTATGGCTTGCCTTGCTTTCTCAGGGTTCTGGACACCTGTCAGCTGCACCTGGCCAATCATGACCGGCGCGGTGCTGCTTGTCTTGAATCCACCCTTCTCGCGTGCCATTTTCGCCGAGTTGGACGCAGCCGCGATCACCGATGGCTCTTCTATTGCCATCGGGATGAGGTAGTCCGAATCGTTTATCATGAAATTAACTGCAATGCCGAGGGGCATCTGGAAGGTCCCCACCGCATTCTCGACCATCTTGTCAGGCATCGAAGGGTCCAGTCCTCCGAAACCGGCCAGGGCCATGGCTTCCTCATCAGTCAGGCCGCCGAATTCCTTCACAATTCGGAGTCTATCCGACATCAGAAGCTTGTAGAATCCCTCGATCCTCGAACTGCGTGCCATCTCTCGCAACCTCGTTCCGACGGAAAACCTCGTACGAGCGTCTTAATCCTTTTGCCCACGTGGAGTGGAGTCATCGTCACTCGACGAACGGATTTCTTCCTGGGCACAGCCACGCAAAAGGATATATCCGGAATCGCGACTGGAGGGATTCGATGACGAAATGCTCCGCTCCGGGCAAGCTCATCCTGTTCGGGGAGCATGCGGTGGTGTTCGGAAAGCCGGCCCTTGCTGTGGCAATAGACCTCAGGATAACATCTTCGGTGTCGCCATCCAACCAGTACTCGGTCAACGGTCGTTCGATGACAAAGAAACATCACGCGTACATATCGGCGTCCCTCGACGAAGCTTGGAAGGGCCCTCCGATCAATGTGGATACCGTGTCCGAGATTCCGTCCGGGTCGGGCCTCGGGTCGTCGGCCGCGGTGACTGTCTCCTGTGTTGCCGCCATGCTCGCATCAAAGGGGAAGCTGGTCCCTGAAGAGGTCGCAAGGAAGTCGTTCGAGGTGGAGAGCAGAGTGCAGGGAAGAGCAAGTCCGACTGATACATCCACATCTGTCCACGGACAAGGCGTTGTTGTGTCCCCGGAGAAGATGGACGGGTTCTTGTGGAGGATCGACAAGGACACTCTTTCGTGGAACGTGCATCATTGCGAAGTGCCCCACCTCAAGTTCGTTGTCGGATACACGGGGATACACGCGGCAACGGGTCCTTTGGTGGCCAAGGTGAAGAACCTTGTGGACCGCGAAGCCGAGCCAAAGAAGGCCATCGAGCGCATAGGCGAGATCGTCATGAGCGGGGTCGAATCGCTTCGGAAGGGCGACAAGAGGAGGATCGGGGCACTGATGAGCGAGAACCACGCGTTGCTCAACAACCTGGGAGTCGGGCATCCAGAGCTTCAGAAGCTCGTGGACGCATGCTCAGGGAAATGCTATGGTGCCAAGCTGACTGGCGCCGGAGGTGGTGGCAGCATGATTGCCTTGACGGACGACCCGGCCGGACTCTCTCGCGCGATATCGGAGGCTGGGGGAAAACCCATCATTGTCGAGATAGGTTCTGAGGGCGTGAGGATGGAACGCTCTTGACCCAGGACAACTGATTAGAGCAGACTGGTATATTCGTGGGGCGATAAGAATGGTGGAGAAGATCGCGCAACACAGGCACTGCAAGAACTGCGACAAGGCGATTACGTACAGGGACCAGTACTGCGACGAGAAGTGCGAGACAGAGTGGAAGACAAAGATGCAGAACAAGAAGCGACAACTTCTTTTCTTCTACATAGCGATGGTGGTCATCATGATCATGGCAATCGTGACGATATACTTGGGGTAGGGAGCATGAGAGTTGGAGTCGGAGGCACATTCAACGTTATCCACAAGGGGCATGAGCTCCTATTTGAGACGGCCTTCTCTGTGGGCGATTATGTCGAGGTCGGGCTCACATCGGATGAGTTCGCGAAGGCCATCAAGCCAGTCCCCGTGGCACCATATTTCGTCAGAAAGCGGAACCTCGCGAAGTTCCTGGAAAGGTACGGAAAACCGTTCGGCATTGTCATGATATCGGATATGAGGGGGACTGCTGCGACCTCGGAGACTCTGGATGCGATCGTGGTGTCTCCAGAGACGAGGTCCAACGCCGATACGATAAACGAAGTGAGGCGGAGGAACGGCCTCAAATTCCTCAGGGTCTTCGCTATCACGGAGGTCCGTGCAGACGATTCCAGAGCTATAAGTTCGTCAAGGATTGTCAAGGGGGAGATCGACAAGGACGGGCACCTGTTGAGGCCCATCAAGGTAGCTGTCGGATCGACTAACGAGGTCAAGATCAGTGCCGTCAGGAATATCTTCACACAGGCGTTCGGTCTTGTTGAGATTGTCGGGATCGACCCGAAGAACGACGTCGGGAGACAGCCGATGGAGGAGCAGGTCATCCGCGGTTCTGAGGAGAGGGCCAGGAGTGCGATCGATGGGACGAAGGCGGACTACGGAGTTGGCATCGAGGCGGGTCTGTTCTTCAACAAGCAGCTGGGAAAGTACATCGACATCCAGTATTGCACGATCGTGGACTCCGCTGGTAGAATGACTGTGGGGCAGGGCCCGGGCTTCGAGTACCCCCCGGACGTGGTCAAGGCCGTCCTGAAAGGGGAGACCGTTGGCGACACCATGAGCAAGATAACAGGTATAGAGCGGATCGGTCACAAGATGGGCTCGGTTGGTTACCTGTCGGACGGAATGATCGATCGCACTTCACTCACTGAGCTGGCTGTGCTCATGGCCCTGATACCGAGGATCAGGAAGGAGCTCTACGAACCCGTGGCTCAGGAGCCCTCTCCCTCGGCGACAGCCTCCAGGTAGTCGGACAAGGTCTCGCAGCTCTCCTTGCCAACGCATCCGAACCTGGCGTACTTCCTGCAGTAGTCCCCCGTCTCTTCGTGGTGCTCGCATCTCATCGCCTCCTTGTACGAAGAGCACTGTTTCTTGATGCACGCATAGCCTGCGTATTTCGCGAGGCAGAGATTCTCTTTCGATATGTGCTTGCATCGCATGGTCTCACAGTTCCCCTTCACCATGGGCCAGGTCACGGATCTGGTCCTGTCGTATCTGAAGGTGCTTTCGGTAGGACTCCGGAGTCACGCAATTCTCCCGGCCGGGGCAGAAGAATCTCCGGTACTTCTCGCAGTAGAGGCCGAGCCACTTCTCCAAGCCGCAGTCCTCCGCGGAACTGCTGTGCCTTTGCCTCATCAGTATGTTCATCCCTGAGAACTCGCACTTGTCCTTGCCGATGCAGCTGAGACTCTCTACATGCTTGTTGGCGCAAGCTCCGCTGAGATAGCTATACCTGCACATGCAACCCATCCCGTGCTCGACAGAGCATTGTATCATGCGCGTGCGCGAAGATAAACGTTTACGAAATGTCGCAAAAAACGGCGCCGCTTGAGCGTGAAGGTTTACGAAAGAATTCTTATCGTGAACCTCGGAAAAGACCACAGGGGAGGAAAGGCGAAAAGTGAGAGGTTTGAGTTCACCAGCGTCAATTGCCCGCTCAGACAGGAGGCCACGGGAAGTCATACCCTACTTGACCCTGGTCAGTCCCAGGATCAATCAGGTCAGTGAACCAGGGCCAGGCATAATAATACTCCTTAGCCACATACGTGCATGCGCTCCACCAGAAACTCTCCAAGCCACCGAGCAATTTCTCCGGTACTTCTATCTGGAATGTTGCTCCGTCAATTGTGAAGGGCACTGGCGTGTAGGCCCAAGCGTTCGCAGCATCATAGATGCCCGCCGAGTAACCCGATTCATCGAGTTCCAGGCACACCCAGTAGTATGTCTTCGGGATAATCGTGCTCATTGGATCCCATGGGCCATCCTCAATCCACCACTGCCACCCCACATACCTGATACCCGGCGGCAGCGGATCCCCTGCCTGAGGCAGATTGCCTGCGAGCTCCATGCTGAATACGTACTTGCCACGCACTATCCCGAACGACACAGTCACCATGTCCACGTAAGTGGCTTCCATCACGGGCGCGTTGTCTCCCCAAGAGGGGTCGGGTACCTCGGGTGCATCCGTCGGTCCTACGATAAGGCAGACGTTGTACTTGCCGAGGTCACCGAGCGAATCCGGAACCGTGACAACTTTGCTTTTGCCGGCCGACACTGGCATTGCTAACATCAGTCCCACTACAATTGCACTGAGTAACGCTACCACTACTTTTCTCACTCACTCCCTCCTCCTTGGGCCACCCAAGAGGCATTCGTGTGCCCGGGCCCAGTCCTAGATAGCGGCTGCCCGAGTCATATACGCATGTAGGAGAGACAATTGACATTTGGGTCACTAACATGCAGTCGATTGACATTTCGTGTTGCGGTCTCGGTTGACAAGAAGGACGTCGCCAAATCAAGAATCGGGCGCTAAGGTTGTTGTGTCCTGAGCCCGGAATGTGGCTTGCGTGTTTTGGGCTCCCTATGAGGGCGTGTCTGGACCGCGGGCAACCTGTCTCGCCAGGTCGCATAGATGCGTTCAAGATAGGCGAAATTGAGCATTACGGATTGGACATATTCATCCTGACTGGTTTCTTTCAGAGCCTTGCGTATCTCAGTCATCTGGTCCGACCAGAAAACCCACATGAGGAAACCTGGAAGGTTGCTGAAGGTCCTGATGTATTGGTCCTGGAAGTAATGCTTGGACATCAGTCTCCTACCGACTTCTCCTTTGTCAGCGCTGTCCCTCAGGTTCACATGCATGATCAAGAACAAATCTCCACCTGAGGGGAGGTCCATAGGCGCGCTAATACACAGCGACCCCTCGGATATCATGTCCTCTAGGTGTCGCCTGACAGTCTTGGGAGTGACTTCGACCATTTCAGCGATTTCCGTTACTGGTCGGCGCGCATTGTCCTTGAGCGAAGCGATGATTTTGAGGTCGAGGGGAGAGAGCTCCTTATAGCGCTGATTCCGCTTCCCTTTTCCACCGTCGACAGAATAAGGAGGCGCTAATCCCTCATCGAAGCGGGCAATGCCTACAGTTGGTTCAGACATCTCCGCTGTTCGTCTCACGAATTCAGCAAAGCTGTCGAGTTCGGAAATGTCTCTCAGGAACCCTTCGACATAGACGAAGTTTCCCCCGGCCACGGCTGCAAGACACGAGGATTCGTTTTCTCCTAATCTGTCCAAGTTTTCATCGATTGATGCTGCCTTGGATCTACCGAAGACTACCACAGGCACTGCATCAAGATAAGGGATGGAAATGCTCGCAATCGTGCCTTTGATTACTCCGATATCAGTCAAGACTTGTATTCGGTGGTGAACAGCTTGCCTGGAAATCCTAAGCGCCTTGGCAAGCTCCTGGAAATTGGTCCTGGGATTCGCAGCCATCATAATCAGTAGCTTTCGGTCAGTATCATCCATTTCCTTCAGAACTCCTAGGCAATGCGAATTATTGAACCTTTCTGACAAGGACTTGGATGCATGATCCCAACGAGAGAATCGAGTGAGCTCTGAGCCTCGCCCCGGAACAAGCCATAGATCACCCTTCGAGAACAGCATTCGTTCAATGCATCGCACAATGCGCTAGGCTGCGCAGACAGCTCCGAGATGTGGCAATCCGCCGTGATAGAATGTCGCAAATTCCGGACCTCGCTTGAGCGTGGGAGTTTAGAAAAGAATTCTTGTCGTAAACCTCGGAAAGGCTCAAGGGGGAGGAAAGACAATGCGGGCGCGGAGAGATGGCGATGAAATGTCCGAGCTGTGGTAAGGAGAACCCAGGCCACGTTGTTTACTGCGGATACTGCGCTGAGGCTATCCCAGACGACCTCAGAGACAAGGGCCCGTATGATGAATCCCAAGCTGACGGCATACCCACTTGTCCGCGATGTGGTGCCAAGATGAAGGATGGTGTCCTGACAATCCGCGGACCAATAGTTGATCCCCTCGGATCGAGTCGCTTCATGTGGAAGTGGCCTGACAAGAAACGCATGGAACCGCTGTCACGCTACTGGGTACAAGCCACAGTCTCTGCCTTTCGCTGCAAGACATGTGGAGGTGTCTTCTTCGACCCCGAGACGGAAGGAAGTAGAAGGCAACCCCGGAAAAGACCATAGGTCGCGCTTCGAGTGCTGCTTCCGTCCAGACTATCGCATAATGCAAGGGGCTGAGCAGAGTGCTCTGAGAAGGGGCAATTTGCCGTGATGGAATGTCGCCTTTTCCAACCATCACGCGTTAGGGGGACCTTGCTTGTTCCAGCCCTTCCTCATCAAGGTGATCCCGATAGATATCAATGCGATGACGACCGCTGCAATGCCCAGAGCCCACAGACCAGTATTCTCGTCTTCCGCAGTCTCAGGCTCCAGGGCGCTGATCTGACGTATGAGTCTGTCTTCGGCTTTTATGAGCTCCAGGTCATGGTTGACTTCGGCCCATCCAAACCAGTGGGTGTAGTCGGGACTGAAATGGTATGCTCCCTTCCAGGTGGTTACCCCGTGGTACTTGTACATCTCGAAGAAGAGCGTCTCAATTCCTGACGTATTCGAATACGTCTGGTGGCCCATCAGGGTGAGGTTGTAACCAGTCACCGGGTTCGGGGGCCGGTCGGCTGGCATGGGGTCCAAGAGGCCGTCATCATAGAGGTCGATGAGGATGTTCCTGGCCTCCCCAACAAGACCATCGGTGTAGTTCTTGATTGAGTCCGCGGTCAAGAGATGCTCCAGGGCGAACGATTCGGAATGGCACTGAGAGCAAACAGAGACCATCATCGATCTGTTGTCCTCGAAAGCGTCAGAGGTGATCGTGGGTAGCGGGAACGGCTGTGACGCTCCTGCCAGGGTTGATCCTCCCGACACGCCGCCGATCGTGATGCCGATGTCCACGTCGTGAGTCCCGCCGGGTTGATGACAGGTTGTACACACGGGCGCTGTGAATGTGGATGTATTGGACCAGTCCCATAGATCTCCATCGAGAGAATAGATCACGCCATGCTTCGACGACAAGTAAGCCTCTATCTGCGGGTGGTCAGGACCCATGTGGCAAGTGCCGCAGCTCTCGGGCTTCCTGGCCTCCTCAGAAGAGAATGAATGCCGCGTGTGGCAGGAGTCGCATTTCCCCTGGGTTCCATCTGCATGAACCTTGCCTATGTTGTGGCACCCCTCGCACATAGAAAGTCGCAGCTCCACGGGGATGTCCAGGTATCTGGCGCTAGCCTCCATCTTGGTCCACCCGACGAAGTGCTTGCTGCTCTCGAACTGCGTCACTTGTGACTGGTGGCATCTCGAACAGTCGCCGGGGCTGGGAGTCGTGCTAATTGTGAAACCGTTGTGAGAGACCGCATCACCGTCAGTTGGTTCTGCAAAATGGCAGTCCGTGCACCTGATGCCCGCCTCCCCCATTTCACCTGCGAGGTGATCGTCGACGATGAAAGGGGTCGAGAGGTTGTGACATGCCATGCAGGCGCTGTCATCGGGTATCTGCTGGACAAGAATGCGATCATCATCGGTCCAGTCAGAGCTCCACATAACGAGTATGACTGCACAAGCGGAGAGGCCCAAGAGCAAGGCCAATCTCAAGGCGGTGATCTTCGTGAAGCTGTCCCCCTGGCTTGTGTTCTATCCCGGCATTGGCAAATGCTCTAATAAATTCTTCTCAGGAATACGTGCCCTAGTGCAAGCCTCACATTGCCTCCAGTCTGTTTCTCAGAAAACCTTACAAGTGCGTCTGCGATGTCGGAATGATGGGCGCCCTCTCCGTACGAACGAAGTACATGACTATCGTCCTTCTCTCTGCTTTGGTTGTCGCCTTCGAATCGATCGCGCTTGAGAGTGCGATCAACGCTGCAGATCTCAAGGTCTTCGCGGTTGCTGCGGTCCCGCCGCTTGTGGGCGGCCTGACGCTCATAGGGGTCAGTTCGAGGACTACCGCGTCCTTCACCCGAAGGCTCAAGCGAAATGAATGGGCATTCTTCGCGACTTTGTGCGGGTTCGTTTCCGGAGGCGTTCTGCTGTGGTTCGATTCCATAGGCAGAATAGGCGCTAGCAAGGAAGCGTTGCTGGGCGGCAGCTCGTCCGAAGTACTGTTCGTCGTTGTCCTTTCGGTGGTCTTTCTCGCGGAGAGGCTTTCCAGGTGGGAGATACTTGGAAGTTGTCTGGTAGTCGCAGGTGTCTCGCTCGTGCTGTTCGACGAGGAAACGATGAGCCTCACTCTTGGCCTTGGGGAGATTGAGGCGATTCTCAGCTCGCTCCTGCTAGCCATATCCGTTGTGATGACGACCGTGATGTTGAAGGTACATGACCTGACCCCCGTGTCAGGGCTTGAGCTTTTCATCCCCGGCGTTTTCCTGTTATGTGTTGGGGTCGCCATGGGCGTCATCACATGGCCGGGAATGGAAGGTCTTCTGATTCTACTGGTACTGGGCATATTCCCGGCACTTGGTCTTCTGACGTATAACTCGGGCCTGCCCAAGATCGGAGCCTCCCTTACATCCGTCCTTTTCTCCCTGACGGGCATCATGACGGTTGGAGTTGCGCTCCTGCTTCTTGCAGTCCTTCCGGAAGCGTCGCTCATAATACCCGGCAACCTTGCTGTTGCATTGCTAGGTGGAGCGGTGGCTTTCGTGGGCGTGGTACTCCTCAACTGGAGCCCAGAGTCGAGAAACCCCGAATGAGGAAGATCGGGCCTTGCCGAGGTGCCCGGCGATGTGATTGGCTCTGTCTCGTTCAGAAAGAGCGCTGAGGGGGAGATTTGAACTCCCGAGGTACGAAGTACCACCAACTCTCAAGGCTGGCGCCGTAATCCGGGCTTAGCTACCTCAGCAACACGTGACTCGTGGGTATCAGGGCCTGCCCTGATATGACAGTTTCGCAATCAGCAATACAGACTCGTCCACCTAGGCTTGCCTGCTGGTGATTTCGAACAGTTTCTGCAGGTCCAGCTCGAATGCAATTGTGGGGTATTTCAGCTCGAATGCCTCGAGCGTCGAGGGAGAGAGTTCACCAAAGACTCCTATCTCCTCGCTTTCGTGCATCACGAGCGCACACCGGCCTCGGATGAATGACGGGTGATTGCCACCCGCTACTTCGAACCCAGCTCCCATGGCGGCCAGTGCTCCCTGAACCAAGGATTTTTCTTCCGTGAAGCTCGCCTTCGCATGAATGCACATGGCAGACAGCAGTTTCCTGTTGTGTATCCCCTTTACGACTTCGCCCGTCTCGAATATTCTTTGTGGGAGGTCCCGATGCTTGTTCTTCCGCAGAATCCCCAGTAGGCTTGGCAGCAGAGAAGTCCGGATGAGAGTGTGCTCCTGGCTTACAGGATTCACCACTCGGACTGCCGGGGATTTGGCGTCCAAGTTCATCGCCTCGAACTGCTCCCTCGGATTTGTGAGGGAGAGCGTCACCACCTCCATGTAGCCTAACCCCATCATCACATATCTGACTGAGTTCGAGAATCTGTTGAGCTCGATCTCCTCACCGAATGTCGCTCTCCTTGGTAGCTCGGTCCCGAACCTCTCGAATCCGTACCCGATTGCAGCGTCCTCTGCCAGGTCGACGGGATGGAGGATGTCCGCTCTGTAGGCGGGCACCAGTACTTCGATTGACGAGTCTCCCGCGGCCGCGCCAAGCCCCATGCGCTTGAGGCAATCAACTGTCCTCTGAGGATTGAGAGAAGTGCCGTTCCATGAGTTGACATACCCAACATCAATTGTCATCTTCCGTGGCTCGAGGTCTGGAGCAAGCAAGTCCTCAGACTCGCGCCGAATGCGGACGGTCTTGATCTTGCCTCCCCTCTCCGCAAGCGCGGTCGTCAGTATGTTCACGGACGCCTGGACCGCGTTGATATCAGTGCCGGTGCAGTCCACGAAGATGTCCTTTGTGTCTTCCGTGATAGCCGTCGTGATCCCGTTGATTATCGGCGGGAAGGAGAGGACGATGCCATCCTTGTCCATTATCATCGGGTAACGGTTCTTGCCTTCCAGGACGAAGGCGTATGCCGTGCCTTTGTCGTGCTCTCTGAGTATCTCGGCAGGGGTCATGCTTCTGGTACCCTGAAGCGGAACGAAGCGGATTCCCTCGGGCTCAACCGCCGTGTATGTGAAAGGTGGTTTTACAGTTTGGAAGTCGTGTATGCCTATCGCCACTTTCTTCCTGTTCCTGCCCAATGTCAGGTGAAGTTTCTCCTGCAGGTCCATCATCGAGCGGATCAGATGGTCCGTGATCTCATTGCCCTCGACAAGGGCGGACCAGATGTACGGTCTCACCTCATCCACCCAGGGGTCGACTTTCAACTCGACATCGGATTCTCCAACCCCGTAGGATCTCAGGCCGGGCTCGAACTCCAAGAATGCCCGGAGCGCACGGGCGATTCCCTCGACCGAGTATAGGTCGGGCCTGTCAGGGAAGAACTCGAAGGACATCTCGTCCGAGTCATCATCCATCATCTGAAGATCCGCGCCGAGCATGGGGATCCTTTCCCGAAGGACGTCCCGAGAGACATCCCTGCCGATCAACTCGCAGAGGTCAGAGTAGCTGAAATTGATGACTGGCATCGCTTCCAGGTCCGTCCGAAGAAAAAGGTTGTGAATATAATAAGGTTGTGAGATGTTATTATACTGCATGGCCGCCAGTGCGACTCTGTCAGCCCTTCTGGAGCACGTCGTCCGCCATGTTTCGCTCTCAGAGTACCAGGAGGAAAAACTTAAGGACACGCAGACCAAATCAACGGGCAGAATGCCAGGCAGGACGTCTTCTCTGCGCGGTGGGTCGAAATGATAAGGGAAAAGGTCAAGACAGGGATAACCGGCCTTGACGAGATGCTGGATGGGGGTTTGATCCCCGGCAGGCTCTACTTGGTCTCAGGCACCTCCGGGACCGGCAAGACCACCCTGGCCATGCGGTTCCTCATGGAGGGTGCACAGAATGGCGAGAGGGTGATGTACGTCGCTGTCGACGAACCCCCCAATGAAGTGAGAGAGAATATGAGGTCGTACGGCTGGGACATCAGCAGGGTGCACGTTTTCGACGGGACTCCTGATGTGATGAGTTACGACAAGACACCTGTTCGGGACGTCTCTACGGAGCGCAGAGTGCAGTACTTCCAGGACGTGTCGAAAGAAATCCGAAAGACCTCTGATCGTGCTCCTGCGGATATGACAGTGAACACGTTGCAGGAGATGCTCAGGCAAGAAATGAAAGAGAGACGATACACCCGGATGGCAATCGATTCCCTAACTTCTCTTAGGTACTTCTACATCAGGACCAGCGAGGAGAATACTTCTCTGATCTCCTTCTTGCGCGTGCTGTCAGACCTTGGCATTACCACACTAGTCACTGTACAACTTCCTGAGATCTCCAAACCCGATGTGGAGGCCCATATCGCAAGAGGGGAGATAAGGCTGCACAAGTGGTTCGATGGACGGGGTCTAATTCGGGGAGTCACTATTGAGAAGCTAAGGGGCTCGAAGCATGACGATCGACTGAGGTCAATGAAGGTGACCACCGAGGGTATCGTTGTCAAGCCTTCGGTTCCAATGAGGGAGGGCACGGGTGCCGATGAGGAGTCAGCCGAGCCGCCACCTCCTCCTGACGAGGCACCGCAGGGAAGCGCTCAGGGACAGCCGTCTCAGAGTCCCCAGGAGATTCCGAAGGATCAAGCAGCAGGTATTCAGGGGCCTTCGGAGACCGCTGGAGGTCCGAAGCAATGACGCAGGATAGATTATCCACGGGCATAGAGGGGCTCGACACGATGCTAGGAGGGGGGCTCATCCCGGCGAGGCCATACGTGGTATCTGGCACGACTGGGACAGGAAAGACTATGTTGTCCGTCCAATTCCTGCAGCAGGGTGTGAGGAAAGGAGAGCGCGCGCTCTTTGTCGCAATCGACGAGCCGCCCAGCGAGATACGAGAGAATGTGAGGGCGCTCGGATGGGATGTCGGCAAGATAAGGATCCTTGATGCTCACCCGGCCGCCAAGGCATACAGCAAGCGAGTGTCCCTTGTGGAGGTGGCCGCACAGAGGAGTGTCGGCTCGTTGATGGAGGCCGGCCCCAGCCAGAAGACCGACGCGATGAAGAAAGCCTCCCCTGAGCTTTCGGTGCAGTCGCTCCAGTTGATGCTTCGGCAGGAGTTGCAGGAGACAAAGTACTCAAGGCTCGTGATCGACTCACTAACATCCCTCAAGAAGCTCTCCGAGACTGTGGAGGACATCAATACCAGCCTCAGGTCCCTCCTCAGGTTCATATCTGAATCGGGCGTGACTTGTCTGATCGTCACGGATCTGCCAGACCCGACGCAGCTCGAGCCCGAGATCTTCATCACCAGGGGAGAGGTGAGGCTGCACCGGAGGCTTGCGATGGGTAAGATAGACAGATGTGTCACGATAGAGAAGTTCAGGGGGTCTGCCCATGACACTTTCCCGCGGCCAATGACCATCAGTGAGAAGGGGATTTCGATCGACCCGAGGAAGCGCATCCCAAAGGCGTTGCTGAGGGAGCTGCAGGCGTTCACGCACTTCGCCTGATGGCTGGGCGAATTGCGTTATGTTCTTTACTGACAACCGTATACCTGGCCCGATAACATGCCCCGCACAAGGACACTGCCGGTGGTTGAAGTCTCCGGAAAGCCATTCGAGATGGGCAGATCCATAGGCAGGAAGTGTGCTCAGAAGGGAGCCGCCTGTAGGAAAGGAATGGCGCAGGCGGTCAAGCATTACACGGGTTATGATTGGGCAAAGGCAGTGGACAGGGCAAGAGCGTTTCTGCCTTACGCAGAGGATTTCTACCCGGATTACGTCGATGAGATAAGAGGATATTCGGAAGGCTCAAAGTTGCCATTCGAGGACGTTTTCGCCTGCTGTTGTCACGAATTGCTCTCCAGCTCCGGGTTCAAGGGTTGCACTGACCTAGTCGTCGCGGGAGACGTCACGGAACGAGGAAATGTGATGGCTGCCCATAACGAGGACTGGTCAGCCGATCAAGCCTATACGGTTGTCCTCCTTCATGCCAAACCTGCAGGAAAGCCAGAATTCATCTGCACGGCATATGCTGGGATTCTTCCATCCTGTGGCATGAACAGCTCGGGGATATCGCTCACGGGCAACGCGCTCGATCCCAACGACGTCCGAATCGGAATCCCGAAATCGTTCCCTGTCCGTAAGGCTCTCGAAGCAAAGAGGATCGGCCAGGCACTTGAATGGTCAATGCCTGCCGAGAGGGCATCCAGCTACAACAACATCTGCGCTGACAAGAACGGCGAGATATACTCGCTGGAAGGTTCCGCGACTGACTGCGCATGGATATATGGAATAGACGGTTTCATCGTGCACACGAATCACTACACCGCGGACAAGATGCTCAAGTACGAGTCGAACCCGTCTTCAATCACTTGCTCGATATTCAGATACAATCGTGCATACAGATTGTTGGAGCAGCAGCTCGGCTCAGTCACTGCCGCGTCGTTGATGGAAATACTCAGGGACCATATCAACAGACCAGGTTCGATCTGCAGACACGCCGACCCGGGGAAACATCCCCTGGACGTCTCAGAGACGGTGTTCTCAGTGATATACGACCTGACATCATTGGAAGCGCATGTCTGCAAAGGTCATCCATGTGAGAGCGAGTACTATCTGCTGAAGTTGCGAGCTGACTAGGCCTCAGATGCTGACATGGGGTTCTGCTGCAAATGCGGGTGGTGACGGTCAGGCCACACCCCCGCAGTTGCAGCTCATTCCATTCGGCTCCGACCGTGCGGCCATCGCTGGCTCGTATAGGGTCATCATCACGTCATGCTGGAACGCGCCGGGGCTGAACCATAAGCCCCCTGCCACCTCCAATCTCTTGGAGGCGGCTGTCTGCAGCAGGCGGGTGCCATGCCTGGAAGGATCGCTCCTCAGCCAGGCGCACTCTCGCGAACGCTCCGCGCCCATTCGGGAATATTGAGTTCTCCCACATGTCGAGCACGTTCTGCTGCCAACGATGTCGGTCCTCAGGACCGGAAGGCCGTTCATTCCGACCGTCATCAGAACAATCATGTCTGCCAGGACATTGTTCCCTGTCTACTACATGCAGTGAACGTGCGGAATGAATTGTTCTCCAAGTCACTTCACCACCCGAATTGTTCCAGAACCCTGACATGGAAAGTATTTAATCCCAATCACCTTATTGCGCAAATCCACACTGGGCCCATAGCTTAGCATGGTTGGAGCACCCGGCTGATAACCGGGAGGTCACCGGTCCGAATCCGGTTGGGCCCACTTTCTTTCTTCTGGCCAATTTTCACCTATGTAAAAGGGGCTTCCCGCATCCTCGGTATCTCATCATTTGTACTTCATCCTTCCTCCTACCCTCGAGCGCGTTTCGATTGCGTCGATCCGACAAACACCTATCCGCGGTCGCCAGGCGCCGCATGATGACTGATTCGTCATCTGGTCTCAAGGATCCGCCGCAATCAATCAGACGCGCTCCACCGACGCATGAAAAACACAGCGGTCGGATCAATGAGCGTGATACGCCTCCCCGCGCTTCAGCATGTAGTAGATGACTTCGAGCATCTTCCTCGCTGTCGCGACGATCGCCTTCTTCCTGCCTTTGGCCTGGCTCTTCCTCTCGAAGAACCTGGTCAGTTTCGAATCCTTCGCACATCGGACGTGGCTGTACGCCGCCTCGATCAACAGGTATCTCAGCGTGGCGTTCCCGTGCTTGGATATCGGCCCCGTCCACTCCTTCTCTCCAGACTGGCGTACTATGGGGGCCAGCCCTGCATAGGATGCCAGCCTCTCCGACGAGGAGAATCTGTTGATGTCCCCGATCTCCGCGACGAACGATGTGGCTACGACATCACCGATGCCAGGAATCGTTTTCAGCCTCTGGACGTCCTCATCGTCCTGACATATCTTCTCGATGTCCTCGTCGACCTTCGCTGTCTTCGACTGGACCAGTTCCATCATGTCCAGGAGATCGCCCAGCTGGACGATATCGAGGGACCTTAGCCATCTCACGTGCTTCTTCGAGAAGGGAGAGCGGAGGTTGGGCGGAACCTTGATCCCACGCATGGCGAGGATCGCGTGTATCTGGTTCTTGATGCTCGCGGAATTCCACACGAGCGATTGCCTGAACCTCGTCAGCTCGCGGAGCTCCCGCAGCTCCTTGGGCGGGATGTACGACTCGGGTATGGCGTTCAGCCTGAGGAGTTCGGCGAGCATCTCGGCGTCGTTCTTGTCCGTCTTGGCTCTGCCCGCGGTCAGCGCCTTGATCTTCGAGGGATGAGCTACCTTGACATCGTGGCCTGCGGCCTCGATGATGTCGTAGATGTACATGCAGAAGCCGGTCGCCTCCATGACGACGGAGACCGTACCCAGAGGCTTGATCTTGTCCAGGAACTCGTTTATCTCCTTGGAATCGGAGAGGAACCTGACATTCATCAGGACCTTCCCCTTGTCGTTCATCACGCAAGCCTGGGTGCTCTTCTTATGTATGTCCAATCCTATGTAGTTCATGGTTCTCCCGCCTTGGGCCAGTTGTGCAACGGCCGCATTGGCGGGGAGCCTCTTTTAGCATGCCATCAATCA
>Ga0256868_10000808_pt1 | contig 17726 bp, 12 predicted proteins | sample RVTome_13_FD_187341 | JGI IMG/M metagenome (GOLD analysis project Ga0256868, IMG submission 187341) | Soil microbial communities from uranium-contaminated site in the Upper Colorado River Basin, Wyoming, United States - RVT92D227 HiSeq ...
CACGACCGACGAACAAACGATCGACGCCGTCGCCCCGAATTCCGACCTCCTCATCATCAACAAGGAGGGCGACTCCGACGGACGGTTCACGACGATCTCCAAAGCCGGGAGGATCCCGATGATCGTTGTCGAGAAGAACCTCGATCTCGTCGCCGAGCTCAAAAAATTGTTCGGGAAGTCCTGATCTCCACCATTCCGAGCCTTTCCAGGAATTTCATGTAGGCCTCAACGTCAGCGGGCCGGAGCGGTCCGTATTCAGCCGAGGCGGCGTTCCGGATGTCGAGGATAGTCCTCTTCCCGTCGATGAAGTTCCGCAGTTCGAACTGGGCCGCGGCAATGGCCGGCGGCGGCGAATATTTGAGTTCGCGGAGCTTGTCCCGGAGTTTCCAGAATTCAAGCATCTCGCCCATCTTCGCCGTCCGGACCGGCACGAACCCGGCCAGCCGGACTTCGTCCTTGTCCGGTACCGGTTTCCGGGGCGCAACCTTCAAGCTCCGGCAGCGGGCGGTATAGAGGTTTTCGAGCTCGCGGAGCTCAAGCCCGGCCGCTTCGTCGAGCGTCCGGAGCCGAGGGGCCAGGGCGTCCTCTAGCTCTTTTTCGCCCTTGAAAAAGAACCGGACCGAGGATAGGGCCTCTTTTTCCCTGGCGAAAGACTGGCTTACGATATTCAGGGACTCTTTGAACGCCGCATGAACGGACTTTCCGTCGGCATCCTGGAGGAGTTTTTCCGCTTTGCCCTTCTCCAGGCCGAGCCTCCCCCGGAGCTTCGAGCCAACCTCAGCCATCATCCTCTCGCACTCTCCGGGACCTGCGTTGGCTAGGAAAACGGCCGTCGCCGCCGAGATGACGACGACACGCTTGAACTGGGTCGAATCTGATTTGTCCGTCGTGTCCCCGCTCGTGTGGTACCACTGGTCGGGCCAGACGTTGAAGTAAGCCGAGGGCACGCGGACGCCTCCGTCCACAAAGACGACGTGATCGCTTCCGCCCGAATACGGATCGATCGTATAATAAAAGGGGTCGCGTGAGCCCGCCGGGGACAGGATGGGCATCTCCCGCCAGCCGGATTCCTGGGAGTCGCGCTGGGTCGCGCCCACCCACTCTACGAAGGACGCCGCCACGTCGTTGAGGTAGGTGGGAAGCGAAAAGGGTGTCGTCGTCAGCCGGAAGGCGCTCTGGTTCTTGATCAGGCCCTCACCCACCATGTCGTGGTTGATGTTGGCGAAGAAACGCTTCGCGATATCCGGGTATTTTTTAAGATAGGCCGCGGTCCCGGAGATCTCGGGAACGAACAGGAAACGGATCGACCTCCTGAGCGGCGGAATCTTCCCTTCACTCGCGAGCTTCCGGATCACCCGGAGGGTCTCCAGGATGGCCGTGCAGCCGCTGATGTTGTCGTTTGCCCCCTGCTTGGCGAAGCCCTCATAGAGGTGGGCGGTGAAAACAAGCTCCTCGCCGGGATGATCCCGGCCTTTGAGGAGCCCCATGACCATCTGTTCCCGGAAAGGGACCATCCGGGCCTTGATCACAGCCCGAAGCAGGATCTTCGTTCCCCGTTCGAGCTCATCGCGGAGCTCTTGGCCGAGCCGCTGGGAGATCATGAAGCCGAACGAAGGTTTGTCCTTATCGCCGGCGCCGATGGAATCCCAGCCGACCTCGTCCCGGTCGAACTCGGGATGGCTCGAGGAGAAGGCGACGACACCCCTGGCCCCGGACTTGGCCACGGCAATCCTCTGCGCCCTGTCCGGGTAACCGTTGACAAGGACGATCTTGCCCCTGACGCTCTTGCCCTTGTAGTTTTCCTCCCTGGAACCGGGCCCGACATAGACGAGTTCGGCGGTCGTGTCCGTGGCGCTGCTCCCGGAGCAGAGGGAGGCCGCGATATCATGGAGGTCGGCGATCTTCCTCTTTCCGGGTTCGACGACCCACAGCTCCGCCGACTCGGCGTCCCAGGTCGTCTTTTCGTCCGCAGGGAGATCGATGACAGAAGCCTCGTCGGCGCCGTATTCCTTGAGCTTATCGAGAAGGAACCGGGTTTCGAAATATCCCTTGACGTATTCCTCGGGCGGCCTGTTCCGGTTGACGCCGGCGAGCAGGATCTCGTTCTGAAGCGCCAGCTCCCCAGAGGCCTCGTTGATGATCTCGTTCAAGACGGGCAGAGGAAGCAGGGGCTTGGGGAGGGGACCCCCCGTCTGGGCGAGGAAGGCTCCTCGGCCAAAAGCCATGAAGAGGGCTAAAGCGAATGTCTTTTTCATGTTCCCTATTCTATGTCAATTTGCGAATCAGGGGAACCGCCAATTTTGGGCAACTCACATAAATTGGACTGGACAGGGGCTTCTTTGATAAGATAATAACAATGAGCCCGGAACATGGGTTTGAGGGAGTCCATCGATGATCGCAACAGCGACCTTGAAAATTATCGTCACGGTCCTTTTTGGGTTGACCATCGTTTGGCTGGTCAAGATCCTGGTCAAACAGGAGTTTGAAACACTCGTCCGGGCCCTCCTCGTGGCCGTTTTCTTCGGCGTGGTCCTCCTCTATCTCCAACAGACGAAGCTTCAGACAATATCCTGGAAGGACACTAAACAGATCATCTTCCCGGAAAAGACCCTGGCACTCGCCTATGTCAAGGACGAGGGACGTACGAGCGGGGCCAAGTACGTCCGATACACCTTTCCCGCGCCCACGGGTCAGGAGGGTTCCCTGCTCGGGGTCGGCCCCCGGCTCAAGCTGACCCTGGACCCGAACGGCAGGAATTATCACATCACCGACATCAAACCGGTAAACAGGATCCTGACCTATCTGGGCCTGCCCGAGGTCAAGACGGGCGTCAAGGAACTGGCCGCGATCACCGGACGGCTCGCGGACGTCAATTCTTACAGATGGGAGGATTACGACGGCCGCATCCTGATCCTCGAGCGCGGGCTCTGCCAGGACAAGGACGGCCTGGAGCGCTATCACTGCGTTGTCAGCATCACCGTCAAGGACAGGTATTGATATGGTCCCGCGATCAGTCTAGAGCGGGAAGCTCATAGGGCCCCTGCAGGATGAGCGCAACGACCGCCGCGGGAATCATTCTGGCCGTCATGGTCGCGGCTTACGCCGCTGCCAAGGCCTTCAAGGTCTCGACCGAGCTTTCCCTCTTCTTTGCCGCCCTGGCCGGGGCCTTGGCCGGAGGCCGGGGCATCCCCGCCCGCCACATCGCCGAGGGCGCCTTCACCTATTTCGACATCTGTCTCATCTTCATAACGGCCACCCTGTTCATGAACCTGCTCAAGGAATCGGGCGCGGCGGCCTTCGCCGTCCGCGGCATCCTGCGCCGCTTCCACAAGAGGAAATCCGTCCTCTTCATCCTGCTCGCCCTGCTCCTGCTTGTCCCCGGAGCGCTGACAGGAGCGGGGAGTGTGACGGTTCTCATCGTCGGGGGAATGGCCGCCACCGTCCTCGGGACCATGGGTCTTCCGAAGCCCCGGGTTGCGGCCATCATCTTCACGATCGCCGGCCTCAGCGCCGCGGCTCCGCCCGTGAGCCTCTGGGCCATGCTGACCGCGGCCGGGGTCAACATGCCCTACGTCGGCTTCTTCCTCCCACTCCTCGTTCCCTGCGTCCTGCTCTCCCTCCTGACGATCTTCATCCTCGGACGGAAAGCGAAACCCGTGGACCTCGATAAAGCCCTGGCGGAGCTCCCCGGAGTCCCGGAAAGGATGAACGGCTGGCGGATCGGCCTGCCTTTCCTGCTGTTCTTCGTCCTCGTCACGGCCGGCAGGGTTTTTCCTTTCTCGTTTCCGACACTCGGCCTGCCCCTGATGTTCGCCGCCGCGGCCGGGCTGACGCTCCTCCTCTCGCCGAAGAAGCTCCCCTTCCTCAGGATCTCGCTGGAAACCGTCCGGCAGCTCCTGCCTCTCATCGGGACGCTGACCTGTGTGGGGATCCTCGTCCAGATCATGACCTTGACCGGAGTCCGCGGGCTCATTGCCATCACCACCGTGACCCTGCCCGTCGTCGTCGTCCTCGCGACACTCTTCCTGACCCTGCCCGTCTCCGAGGCCGTCCTCATGTGGGGCGCGGCCCCGGTGTTGGGCGTTCCCCTCGTCCTCCTTTTCAACACGATCGGCCTCAACCCGGTCGTGGCCCTGGCCGGGATGAGCGTCATCTGGCCGCTCGGGGACGCCCTCCCACCGACGGCCATCATCGGCCGGCTGACGACCGAGACCGTCGGCATGAAAGAACCTTATTCGAAGTTTCTGAAATATTGCCTGGTCCCGGCGGTCCTGATCATGATCGCGGGGACATTGATGGTCGTGTTCAGCAAGAAATTGGGCTTTTTGACTATATTTTAGGATGAGAGAAAAATGAGCGGGCTCGTCACGATCGTTTATTACGCGATGACGGCCTTCGCCGCCGTCCTCCTGATCTGGAATTTTATCAGGGGCAAAAGATGGCAGGACGAAGTCCTTTACCTCATTGTCCTCATCCCTTTCCTGCTCAGGATCCTGAGGCTCAAGTGATGATGAAAACAAGAAAGGCCCTCTTCGCGTTCATCGGGGCGGTCCTCATCGTCTTCTCCGGAAAGAGCTTCTATGGAAGCCGGCGCCTCAAGGAGCCGGTAGTGGCGGGGCCGGGCATCACCAAAGTCCGGAAGCTCAGCGAGTTTTTCCAGGGGATAAAGGGAAGCATCAACGACGCCAATGTCTATGTCCTGGAAGGGAAAAAACCCGGCGGAAGCGTCCTTCTCCTCGGAGGCTCCCATCCCGAGGAACCGGCCGGAAGACTCGCGACATGGGTCCTGACGGAGAACGCCGTTGTCGAGCAGGGGCGAGTGTTTATCCTCAATTCCGCCAACCGGAGCGCGACCACCGTCACCCGGCTGGGCGGCGCCTATCCGCCGGATTTTACCATCAAGACCCCGTGGGGAGGACAGAAGTTCCGGATGGGCGACCGCTGGTCGAACCCGCTCGACCAATGGCCCGACCCCGAAGTCTACGTCCATTATCCGACCCGCCAGGAGCTGGCCTACGTGGACGTCCGGAACCTCAACCGGGCCTGGCCGGGGCGGCCTGACGGGACCCTGACGGAAAGGACGTGCTACGCCCTCACCAAGCTCATCGACGCCGAAAAGATCGATATCGTCATCGACCTCCATGAGGCCGAACTGCAATATCCCGTCATTAGCGCCATCGTCGCCCACCAAAAGGGGGCGGACCTGGCGGCCATGGCTTCCATGATGATCAGCGGTTCCGAGGGGTTCGAGATCGGCATCGAATACTCGCCGGAAGCCCTGCGCGGGCTCTCCCATCGGGAGATCGGCGACCACACGGGGGCCATCTCCCTCCTTCTCGAGGCGCCCGAGCCCTTCCTTGACGCGACCCGCGGCCGGACGGACCGGGAGCTCCTCCTCACAGGGAAGGACCCGTTTGTCGTCCGGGCGGGAAAGCGCGGTCTTCTCTTTGAGAAGATCGACGAGAAGGGCTGGCCCATCGACGTCCGGGTCGGGCGCCACACCTCGGCCATCCTCCAGATCCTGGAGGTCTGGTCGGGCGAGAAGCCCGACAGGGGCGTCGTTCTGACGGGCGTCCCCCGCTACAACGAGGTCATCAAGAAGGGCGTCGGCGCCTTCCTGCGTGACCCGTCCAAGGCGGATAAGGGCTCCCTGCATTTCGAATAGGCCCTGAGCCCCCCTTGATTAATGGGAACCCATATTTTCTCAGCGCAGCCCCCTGCTCGGGACGTTCAAATCCTATGACTTCATAGCCATGATTCGAAAAATATTTCATCATGGAATAAAACTCTTCTATGAAGGAATCGAATCCTCCGTGGATGAGGATGGTCCCTTTCTTCTATGATTCGGAAACTGCCTTTTCAGCCAGTTTGAGCATCTCGAGTTTCCAATCCTTAAAATTCTTGATTCTCGGTTCGACCATATTCCGGCCGTCGACGATGATGGGGTTGGCCATGCGTTCCCTCATCCGGGTCAGGTCAAGCGCCCGGAACTCCTCCCACTCAGTGACGAAGAGGAGCGCGTTCGCCTCCTCGTTCGGCAGCCGGATGGCTCAGCTGCAGCGGACGATGAAAAAGGACGAATCCCCACAATCCCTCGTCAAGAATAGGGAGCCAAAAAATTCATTTTTTTGAATATTATTCAATTATTTGGATGAAGTCTGTCCTCATAGTTATGAACTCAATCTTCATTTATTGATTAAAATCAACTATTTAACAATTTCACGGGGCGGCCGCCAGTTGGCACATATCCTGCATAAAAACTGTTAGGATTGGATTAAAATCATGAAGGAGAGGTGTATGGATGATTATGATCTAGCTAAACAAAGTCACAGCGTGAGTATTCGTATCGTGCAGGGGATTGGTTATTCCAATCCAAGACAAGAGAACTAAGGAGGGAATGTGAAAAGATTTATTGGATTTATGTGCTTGCTGGCCCTGGTGGGCGCTTTCGCCTTCGCCCAGGAATTCGGCAGCATCAAGGTGACGGTCCACGATTCCGACGACAATCCTCTTCCCGGGGTGACCGCAACCCTCACCGGCTCCAAGATCGCTCCCATGTCCACGACGAGTTCTGAGGGGGGGTCCATCCGCTTCCTCATGCTTCCCACGGGCATCGAGTACGTGCTGAAACTGGAGCTCGCGGGGTTCAAGACGTTCATTCAGGAGAAGATCGCCGTTTCCTTCGGCCGGGACGTCAACATGGACGTCGTCATGCAGACGGCCACGATCGAGGAGACCGTGACGGTCGTCGGCCAAAGCCCGATCATCGACTCTAAGAGAACCCAGGTCGGGGTCAACATCACCTCAGAGACGCTGATGAGCCTGCCCACGGCCCGCAATCCCTGGGTCCTCATGACCCTCATGCCGGGGATGCTGGTCGACCGGGAGGATGTCGGCGGCAACGAGGCCGGCCAGCAATCCGCTTACTACGGCCACGGCGGCAGAGGCACGGACTCCACCTGGAGCATCGACGGCGGCAACATCACCGACAATTCGGCCCTGGGCGCAGCGCCCGCCTATGTCAACATCGCCAGCTACGACGAGATGCAGATCAACTACGGCAACAACGACGTCAAGTCGCAGACGGGCGGCGTTCAGCTCAACCTGGTGGCCAAGAGAGGCGGCAACGCCTACGCCGGAACCTTCTATATGGACGTCGAGGACAAAGCCTGGCAAGCCGACAACGTTCCCCAGGCATTGAAGGACATCGGCTACACGGCCGCAGGGGTCGAGCGCGTCTACCTCTATGGCGCCAACTTCGGCGGCCCGCTCGTCAAGGACCGCGCCTGGTTCTACGGCTCCTGGGGCATCCAGGACATCGACGGCCTGACCCTGACCGGGACCCATGACAAGACGTGGCTCGTCTCCGGCTACGCCAAGCTGGATTTTCAAATCACACCGACCACGCGGTTCAACGCCTTCTACGAGTATGATAACAAGCAGAAGTGGGGAAGAACGGCCTGGGGCTCCGAGGAGCAGGGTCCCGAGACCGTGTGGAATCAAATCGGGCCCGGCGGCATCTACAAGGGCGAGATCGACCAGGTTTTCGGCAACCTGTACCTGAACGTCAAGGGAATCTACACCGACGGCGGCTTCGAGCTCGTCCCCGTCAATGGAAGGCCTACGGGGAATCCCAACGGCCCTTACCTGACTCAGGTTCATTCTCCGACCTTCTTCGCCTCGGGGAACATCGACGATTACGGGACGGACCGTAACCAGCTCAACCTCAATTTCAGCGGCAATTACTTCGCGGAGAACCTCCTCGGCGGCGACCACGAATTCAAGTTCGGCGCCGATTACGTGACCGCCACGGTCACCACCTTCGACCTCTATGAGGGTAATCTCACCCTCCATTACTGGGGCCAGGAATCGTCCTTCCCTACGGGAGAATGGTGGGAAGCCTGGCTCTTGAGGGACTACATCATCAACTACGATTTCAAACGCACCTCGTTCTACCTCCAGGACACCGCGACCTTCGGCAGGCTGACCTTCAACCTGGGTCTCCGCTACGACATAGAAGATTCAGGGGTCGCCGAGAACACCATCCCGGGCTCTCTCTGGCTCCCCCAGTACATGCCCGAGCTCAATGTCTCCAAGATCAGCTCCCCAATCACTTGGAAGACCTTCTCGCCTCGGCTCAGCTTGGTCTATGACATCACCGGCGACGGAAAAAATCTTCTCAAGCTCTCGGCGTCCCGCTACGGATCTCAGAACGGATTCGGCCTTGCCAGTTTCATCAACCCCGTGGGGTGGACCGAAATCGACGTCATCTGGCAGGATCTCAACGGCGACGCAATCGTGACTTCGAACGAGCTCTTCGGCTTGGATTGGGACACATACGAACTCAAGGACCCGAACGACCCGAACTTCTGGCTCTGGTACGGTGGCTTCAACGCGGCCGATCCCTCGAGTCTTAGCGTCCGCAACTCGTTCGACTCCAAGTACAAAAGCCCTCGCCTGGACGAGATCAACCTGTCCTATGAGAGGGAAATCCTTGCCGATTTCGCCGGCCGCGTCGAGCTGATCTACAAGAAGAGCTCCCTCAACACCTGGACGATCGGCCGCAACGCCGCGGGCACCCTGGACTCCCAAGCCAACTACTACGCCGCGAACGTCGAACCGAAAACCGGCTATACCAACTACGGCCGCACCGCAAGGTATATTGCCTCCTCCTACCGCACGAACTATCCGAACCGCTACGATACCTATAAGGCCGTCCAGCTCGTATTTACAAAGCGGCTGTCCAATAAGTGGATGTTGGACACCTCCTTCACCCTTTCCTCCTGGAAGGAATATTATAAGAATGATTACACTGATCCGCAGAACGTCGAGTACTATGACGGCGGCGTGGTAGCGCCCGGGAGCGGCGGCTCCGGCTTGACCGGGATCTACGTCAACTCCCGGTGGCAGTTCAAGTTCAGCGGTCTCTATCAACTGCCCTTTGGCTTCAACGTCAGCGGGACGCTCGTCGCCCGGGAGGGCTACGTCCTGCGCACGGATCTCCTTGTCAGCCGGCCGGGCATCGGCACCTCTTCTCTTTTTGGGAGCCCGGACGGCGGGGGCAAGTTCGGCGACGAGAGGCTCCCCAATTTCTGGCTGCTCAATTTCCGGTTGGAGAAGATCTTCAACACCGGCGAGAGATCCTACGTCGCCCTCTCCGTGGACGGCTTCAACGTCACCAACTCCGCGCACGCTTTGAAACAGCAGACCCGCATGACTTCCACCACCTTCCGGCAAGACATGCGCATCCTCAACCCCAGGGTCTTCCGCTTCGGGGTCCGGTTCAACTTCTAAACGCGACTTCAAGCCCATGCTCCAAGGGCGGTTCCTCGCGGAACCGCCCTTTTTTTACACCCGGAGAAATGCTATAATATAATCAGGAAAGAAGGCACGCCATGCGAAGAACCGTCCTTCCAATGACAGTTCTGCTTGCGGTCGTTTCTTTGGCCTTGGCCCAAGGCTACAAAGGCCAGGGAAGGGCAAGGGGCCTCGTCACCGACGAAGCAGGGAATCCTCTCCAAGGGGTCTTGGTCAAGCTCTTTTCGGTAAAGGGCCAATCGGGATTCGAGACGACGACCGACGCCGGAGGAGAGTGGAAGGCACTCTACATCCGGGGCGGGACCTGGAACATCGATATTGAAAAAGACGGCTACCTGCCTAAAAAGCTGGCGGCGGAGTTCAAGGAGTTCGACCGCAACCCCCCCGTTGAGGTCAAGTTGATCAGGATCGAAGGCTTTGTGATCCGCGAGGCCCTGATGGAAGGCGTCGACCGGGGCAACCGGCTCTTCGGTGAGCAAAAGTACGAGGAGGCCGCCCGGGTCTTCGAGGACCTTGCGGCCCAGGACCCCAACGCCTACATCCTTCACAAGAACATCGGGAACTGCTATTTCCAGCTCCAGAACTATGAGCTCGCCGAGCAGCATTACCTCAAGGTCCTGGATAAGGAGCCGGACAACGCCGAGATCATGATGCTCGTCGGCAACACCTACTCGAACAGGAAGGATCAGGTCAAGGCCCTGGAGTGGTACGGGAGGATCGACATCCAGAAGATCACCGACCCGACGGCGCTCTTCAACATCGCCACGTTCTTCTTCTCCCAGTCAAGTTTCGAAGAGGCCTTGAAGTACTGCCGGCGGGCCGTCGAGATTCAGCCCGATTCGACCGACGCCCTCTACCTGGAGGGGCTCATCAGCCTTAACCTGGGCAACAATCAAGATGCCATCGCCGTGTTCGAACACTATCTCGAGCTGGATCCCGACTCAGAGAAAGCCGCACAGGTCCGGAGTTTCCTCGAATTCCTAAAGAAGAAAACCGGCGTCTGAATCGAGCGATGTCCCGACAGAGATCCTCCTCCCGAGCGAGGTGAGTCATGAGGAGATCGAAAGCCCTTGTCTTCGCGGCGGCCCTGCTGATCGGTTCGGCGGTCAGTATTCATTCCCGCCCCGGCCCCGCTTCCGCCAACCCCTCCCGGCCCAACCTCCTCCTCGTCACGATCGACACCCTGCGCCCGGACCGATTGAGCTGTTACAGCCCGGATTTCGTCAAGACAGCCACGATCGACGCCCTGGCCGGGCGGGGGGTTCTCTTCCGCCGGGCGTTCGCCCACACGCCCACGACACTCCCCTCGCACACCAACATTCTTCTCGGAGCCACGCCCCTTCAACACGGCGTCCACGACAATTCGAATTTCGTCGTCGGTGAGGAATTCCTGACCCTGGCCGAGCATCTCAAAAGTCAAGGCTACGCCACGGGCGCCTTTGTCGGCGCCTTTCCCCTGGACTCCCGCTTCGGCCTGACCCAGGGCTTCGACGTCTACGACGACAACTATGGAACCCGGGGCGCCTCGGAATTCTCTTATGTGGAAAGGAAGGCGGGGGAGGTCATAGCCAAGGCCCTGGCCTGGCTCGGAGAACAGAAATCGCCCTGGTTCTTGTGGGTCCACTGCTTCGACCCCCATCAGCGCTATGAGCCTCCCGAGCCTTTCCTTTCCCGGTTCAAGGACACTCCCTACAACGGCGAGGTGGCCTACGTCGATTCCGCCCTGGGAAGTCTTTTCGACGGTCTCCGGAGCAAGGGCTTCGAGGACCACACCGTCGTGGTCCTGACCGGCGACCATGGGGAAAGCCTCGGCGAACACGGCGAATCGACCCACGGCTACTTCGCCTACAATTCCACTCTGTGGGTCCCGTTGATCATCGCCGCCCCCGGGACGAAGCCCGGCGAGTGCCGGGAGACCGTCTGCCACATCGACATCTTCCCCACGGTTTGCGACCTCCTCGGTGTGGCCAAGCCCCCCTCTCTCCAGGGCGTCTCTCTGCTACCGGCGCTCAAGCGAAAGGCCCTCGCTTCCAGGGATATCTATTTTGAATCGCTCTACCCCCATTTCAGCCGGGGTTGGGCCCCCCTGCGGGGGATCATTAGCGGCCGCAAAAAATATCTCGACTCCCCCATCCCCGAACTCTACGACATCGACAAGGACTTCGGCGAGCTCGACAACCTGGCCGAGCGACAGAGCCTCGACGCTTTTTACGCCGCCCTGAGGAAAACGATGGACACCCTCGCTTCTCCTGCGGCTAGGGGGTCGAACAGGAAGCTCGACCGGGCCGCCCAGGAGCGTCTTCGAAGCCTGGGTTACGTCTCGGGCCCCGTGCCCCCGTCCGCGAATAAAGCCTATGCCCGGGAGGACGACCTGAAGATCTTGCTTCCCTATCAGAACAAGCTCCAGGCGGCCATGGGCCGCTATCATAAAGGGGCCTTGGAGGAAGGGATCGGTCTTCTCCGGGAGATCATTGCCGAAAGAAAGGATTTCGACCTGGCCTACACATACTTAGCCACGATCTATAAGGAGCAGGGCCGGTGGAAAGAGGCGGTGGAGTGCCTCCGCCAGGGTTACCAAGAAAATCCCTCCAGTTTCCGCATCCTGACGACCTTCGGCGTTTTTCTGACCGACACGGGTCAGAATGACGCGGCCATCGAGATCCTGAAGCAGGGCCTGGCCATCATAGATTACGACCCTGAGCTTTGGAACTACCTCGGCATCGCCTACTGGAACAAAGGCGATTTCCAGGCGGCTTCGGAGGCCTACGGCCGCGCCCTCGCCCTCGACTCCAATTACCCGATCGTCATCAACAACCTCGGCTCTCTCCGCTTCTCCCTGTTTCTCAGGGACCGGAAGGACGAGGACTTCAGGAAGGCCGTCGAATATTTCAAAAAGGCCATCGAACTCGACCCGTCCTACGCCTCGCCCCACAACGGCTTGGGCTCGGCCTTGGCCAAGGCCGGCGACCTCAGCGGGGCCATCGCCTGCTGGGAAAAGGCCGTGGCCATCGACCCCAAGCTCCATCATGCCCTGTACAACCTGGGCGCCGCCTACCTGGCCACGGGAGACAAGAACCGCGCCCTGGACTATCTCCTCCGGTACAAGAAGATCATCTACGGAAGGCTGTCCTCCGCTGAGAAGGAGAAGCTGGACAGTCTTATCGGAAAATGCGAGAAATCTCCATAAAAGGGGGGCCTCGAATGAACGCGGGCTTCAAGCGAGCAATCCTTATCGTCCTGTTGGTCGTCTCCGCCCTTTTCTCCTCACAGCAAAAAATCAGGGAACAGGATCTGCCCGAGAAATACCGCACCTGGCTCGACCTCACGAGCTACATCATCCTGCCCGCGGAGAAGGATGTGTTTTTCCAGCTTCAGACCGACCGCGACCGGGACATTTTCATCGAGTCCTTCTGGAAACAGAGGGACCCGACGCCGGAAACGCCTCAAAATGAGTTCCGGGAGGAACACTTCCGCCGGTTTTCCTACGCCAACACGAACCTGCGGCGAGCAACGCCGCGCGAAGGTTGGCGGACCGACATGGGGAGAATGTACATCATCCTCGGCCCGCCGGCCTCCATCGAGCGATTCGACAGCCAGCCGGGCATCCACCCCTGCCAGGCCTGGTACTACCGGGGAGAGTCCGGCAAGGGGCTGCCCCCCCTCTTCGCCCTGGTCTTTTATCAGCGAGGCGGGAGCGGGGAGTACAAGCTCTACAATCCCGCCGCCGACGGACCGGCCAGCCTCCTCGTCAGGCCCGAGGAATTGGACACCACCGACTTTCAGGCCGTATATAATAAAATCAAAGAATTCACTCCCTCCCTGGCCCCGGTTGTCCTGTCCGTCATCCCCGGCGAATTTCCGTACAACTTCATGCCCTCCCCCCAGAACAACTTCATTCTGGCCTCCATCATCGAGTCGCCGAGAAAGGACGTCAACCCCCGCTATGCCACGGACTTCCTCCATTTCAAGGGCATTGTCAGCACCGAGTACATGACGAACTATGTGGAGAGCAGCGCCGTCGTGGCCGTCATCCCTGACCCCATCCTGGACGTGGACTTCCTCCATGTGTCCATCTCGCCCAAGAAGGTCTCTGTGGATTATTACCAGCCCAAGGACCAGTATTTCTGCAACTTCAAGCTGAACGCCAGCCTGAAGAAGGGCGATCAGCTCATCTTCCAGCACGAAAGGGACTTTCCCCTTTATTTTCCGCCCGACCGGAAAGGCTACATCGAAGCCAACGGCGTGGCCGTCGAGGACGTCATCCCGGTCCCCGAGGGGGAATACGAACTGGCCCTTCTCCTCCAGAATTCCGTCGGCAAGGAGTTTAGCTATATCGAGAAGAAGATCCATGTCCCGGCCAGGGGGGGAGCGGTCGCCCAGTTGTTCGGCCCGGTCGTCGGCTACCGACTGCAAACCGTCGGCTCCGACGTCATCCTCCCTTTCAAGGCTCTTGACCGGCAGATCTCTGTCGACTCCAACGACACGCTGTCCAGGCGAGACGAGCTGGCCGTCCTGTTCGCCTTGGCCGACGTCCCCGAAAGCCTGTGGCGAGAGGGGCGGGCGAGGATCAAGATCAAGGGGCTCAAAGAGGAAGGGGCTTCAGAGGGGGAATTCTTTCTCACACTTTCGGACCACCCTTACAAAAAAACCATGGTCTTCAGCCGGGGGATCCCCATGGCGGAGTTCGGACCCGATTATTATGAGATCGGCCTGGCCGTTATCGACGGGGAGGGAAAAACCCTCATGGTGAAAACGGCCAATATCATCCTCTCCGCCCTGGAAAACGTCTCCCATCCCGTGACCCTCGTCCGGCCTTCCCCGCCAGCCATGAATCACCTCCTCTTCTACGGCCTGGCCTACCAGTACGACAAGCTCGCCCTGCCGGAGAAGGCGGAGGCCTTCTACCAGAAGGCCCTGGCTTTGAACCCGGAATACAAAAAAGGGATCATCGAATATGCCGCTTTCCTGGTCAGGGTCGGCAAGTTCGACAAGGGCCTGGCCGAGGCGGAACGCGCGCGGGACGATGAAAGCCTCAGGTTTCAATATGCGCTGATCACGGGGCTGGCCCACATGGGAAAGGAAGACTACGAAAAAGCGATCTCCCTTTTCCTGGAGGGCAATAAGATCTACAACAGCGATGTTCAGCTTCTGAATTCCCTCGGCACCTGTTATTACAAGACCGGACGGAAGAACGAAGCGCTGGAAGCGCTGAACGCCTCTCTCCGCCTCGATCCCGGGCAAAAAAACATCAAGGATTTCATCAACCGGATCGATATCGAGCTGAAATGAAGTGAGGGAAAGGATCCATGGGCCCGAGAGGGGGCCGTACCGCCCTCACTCCCTGAATCCTGGGGGGAGCCGCCCCAGTTTGATGGTCCCATTGTAGACGTCCGTCGCTCCCGCCGCCAGGTCGACCGCCTCGATGATGAGAAAATAGTTGCCCGGTCCGAGTTTCTCGAGATTCAATGAGAGGCGCGTCGTTTCCTTGATGAGTTCGATAGTCCTTCCCTCGTCGAAGACCTTCTCCGTGGCTTCGTTGTAAAGGATGAGCTTGACGCCGGCCGACCCCCGCCGCCGACCGTCGACCGTGAGCATCCGGCAATGGCCGATCGAAAAGTTGAGGCTTTGGCCCGTGGCCTTGACTTCGGTGATGGCGATGGGGTCCGGGCCGGCGCTCGACGGCCGTTTCAGATAGATGATATCCACGCCGTCCCGATCGATCTGGACTTCGATCGTCCTTTTCTTGTCGGTCGGAACTTCTCGGGGCGAATACACGAGGAGATAATGATAGTCCTCCTTGCGGACCGCCTCCCTCAGGACATCGCCCGGACGGTTGGAGAAGTCGTAATGCCCTCCCGTGGAGACGCTGATTTTCTTCAGCATCGCCTCGAAATCTTGACCGACTTCCCTAAGCTCGAAATCTTGGGAAAAGACCGTCCGGGAGGATTTGAGGAGGACAAGGTGAAAAGTCATGTCCGCTCCGAGGAACAGGTCGCCGAGGATATCCGGGGAGAAGCCGGCCGCGAAATCGAAGCTTCTTCGGAGATCCTCCTGCCTGGCTTGGACGAGGCGGGCCTTGACCTGGTCCTGAGGGTCGACCTGGGAACCCATCCAGTTTCCGATCGCGATGTCCAGCTGCGCGGATTTTTTCAGCATGGGGAACATCTCCCGCTGTTGAAAACAGATGGCCCATTTCTCCCCTTCAAAAAACCTGATCTTTCTGAGCAGGAGCTCGTAAAAATTGAGGTCGGGCAGGAGGAATTGATTCCGATAGACTTCCCAGATGTGGCGGTACTTTTCGAAGAACTGGACGATGGCCTGATCAAGGGAGGTGACCATCATTTGACCCCCTCCCGTGCCCTGGAGGGTGTTGAGAAGCCGGTCGCTTTCGTAGTCCAAGTCGCGAAAACTCTTGGTGGTGCTCCACGTGGAGATGGATTTGAATTTGACGAGCGCGTCCTTGAAGCCGGCGACAAAGTCCTCGAGGCCCTGGCCGCGCTCGACGTTCAAGACCCGATCCTCGGTCAAGACGAGGACGCTATCGCCGGGCCGGAACACATCGCGGAAAAAATCGTCGACGGCGGCGCCGACCACTGCCCCGTAATCGTAGATGTTGAAAATGAGGAGAAAGAACCGAGGGGTCCGGCCGGCTGGCCCCGGCGTCGGCCCACCTTCGATCTGCCTGGAGATGATCTGGAATTGGGTGATCTCCTGCTCGACGCCGTTCTCAAAGACCTTGAAATGCTCGCGGCCGAGATCCCTGACCGGCCGGCCTTTGAGGAGGACACGGACGGGGACTTCGACGACGGTGACGGTGACATCCTCCTGGATCTTTTCCTGTGCGGCCAGGCTTGAGGTGAGAAGAAAAATGAGACAAAGAATCCCGGAAATGGCCCTGCGTGCCGGCCTCATCAGCCGTCCCTCTCTATGTCGTGAATACCCGCTCAATCCTTCATCATCATGGTCCAGCCTTTTCTTGATGTCAAATGGATTTGGAGAAGGCCGGATCAGATCTCGGCTTAGGGCCCAGCTTCCTTCGTTGAATGTCGGCCGACGCTCTGGTATACTCCGTTCAGGCGTTCCCTTAAGAATCGGATAACTTCGGAGGAAGGAAGCTCGCGGAGGGGATCTCCATCATGGCGGGCAACAACAGGAAGATTATTTTTCTTGGGCTGGGAGCGGTCAGCGTCCTCCTCGTGCTCGCCGCTCTTTTTCTCTTCCAGGGTAAAGGAAAGGAACCCTTCGACAGCAACCTTCTGGTCATCACGCTGGACACCACCCGGGCCGACAGCCTAGGAGTCTACGGAGGAGCAGGGAATCACACTCCCAACCTCGACCGTCTGGCCAGAGACGGGATCATGTTCAAGAACTGTTCAACGCCCGTGCCTCTGACGCTTCCCGCCCATGCTTCGTTGTTCACGGGCCGCACCCCCCTGGCCCACCAGGTCAGGAACAACGGCCGGTACGCCCTGGCCCCAAGAGAGTTGACCCTGGCCGAACGGCTCAAACCCGCGGGTTTTCAATCTTATGCCGTCATCGCCTCGTACGTTCTCCTGGGCCGATTCGGTCTGAAACAGGGATTCGACGAATATGATGATTCCCTCGACAGCTACAAGATCATGAACTCATACAATACGGAGATCACCGCCGACGCCGTTTCCAGCAGGTTCCGCGCCTGGCTGTCAAAACACAAGGAGGATCGATTCTTCGCCTGGGTCCATTTTTACGACCCCCATGAACCCTACGCTCCTCCGGAGGAATACCGGGCGGGGCCGGGGGAGAAGGACGCCAAGAACCTCTACCTGGGCGAAGTGGAGTTCATGGATCATCACGTGGGTAAAATCCTGGAAGACTTGAAAGCCCTGCGGTTGCTCGCCAACACCTTGCTGGTGGTCGTCGGGGATCACGGTGAGGCCTTCGCCGAGCATGGGGAAAAAGGCCATACAATTTTCTGTTATGAAGAGAATCTCAGGGTGCCCTTGATCTTTTTCCATGAGACGTTGCTGCCCAAGAACGCGGTGGTCGAAGAGAGGGTCAGCCTGGTCGATATTCTGCCGACCCTTCTGGAGCTCTATGATCTGGAGAGGGGGGAAGATCTCCAGGGCCGAAGCCTCGTCCCCTTTTTCCGGCCAGGGACGAAGAACCCGCCGCCGCGCCCGCTTTATATGGAAAGCCTGTACGGCTTCGAAGAGATGGGCTGGGCTCCTTTGACGGGGATCGTTGAAGGGGACATGAAGTTTGTTTCCCTTCCCCGTCCCGAAGTGTACGATCTCCGGCAAGACCCCCGGGAAAGCGCGAACCTTTATGAGGCGCGTCCGGACCTGGCCCGTCGCTTGAAGGAACGGTTGGCATCGTTCGTTTCGTCCCGCACGGAATTCCAACCAGAGACCAAGAGGGCGTTGACGGCG
>Ga0256868_10000809_pt1 | contig 17726 bp, 20 predicted proteins | sample RVTome_13_FD_187341 | JGI IMG/M metagenome (GOLD analysis project Ga0256868, IMG submission 187341) | Soil microbial communities from uranium-contaminated site in the Upper Colorado River Basin, Wyoming, United States - RVT92D227 HiSeq ...
GCCTAAGAAGATTTGGTAGGACATGTTACCTCACCTCCCCTCAAGAATTCGAAGATACCTAGGTGGCTCTACTTAATCTCTACAGTCGCTCCAGCAGCTTCCAGTTTCTGCTTTATCGTGTCGGCCTCTTCCTTGGGGACGCCTTCTTTTACCACCTGCGGAGCAGCTTCTACCAGATCCTTAGCTTGCTTCAATCCTAGAGTAGTTACCTCACGGACTGCCTTGATGACCTCGATTTTCTTCTCACCAAAGCTCTTCAAGGTGACGGTGAATTCTGTCTTTTCCTCTGCCGCAGGCGCTTCGGCTGGCTTATCAGGAGCGGCGGCCGGTGCCGCTGCTGCTACGGGAGCAGCGCTGACTCCGAATTCATCCTCCAGTGTCTTGATCAAATCAGCCAGATCCAGCACTGTCATACTTCTAATGGCAGCAACAATTTCCTCTTTGGTCAGAACCCTGGCTTCTTTTCTTGCTGTCGCAGCTTCCTTTGTTTCCTCCTCCTTAACTTCCTTCTTTGCTCTTGAGGCCTTCTTTACCTCCCCTTCTTTGCTTTCTTTCTCTACTTCTTCTGGTGACATGATTTCCTCCTTTGTTATTTGCTGACGGTTTTTGCCCTGTTTTGTAATACGGTCAGAAGCCCCCGTAAGGGAAAACTGAGAATGTTATGTAAAGTTACCACGGGGGCCTGTAATTGGGCGAGCAGTCTGGATATGAGAACTTCTTTAGGTGGCAGATTAGCCAGGCTTAGCAGTTCCTCAGGAAGCAGAATTCGGTCTCCCAACAATCCTCCCTTGATTTGCAGAGACAATCCAGTAGATTTGACGTGTTGGTTGAAGGCCTTAGCCATGTTGACTGCATCATCGTAACCGAAAGCCAGTGCCACTGGACCTTCGACTATGTCCTTCAGGTGCGGCTTACTTGCTTGGTCAGCGGCACGATAGACCAGAGTATTCTTGACCACGTGATACCCGATACCTGCCTTTGCCAGAGCATTGCGCAAATCAGCCATTTGTTTAGCAAGCAAGCCCTGATAATTGGTAGCGATAATAATCGTGCTCCGCGACAGATCATCCGCTAGATTGCCTACTATTTGTACTTTCTTCTCTTTTAACATAGTTGGCCTCTTTTTGACCCCTCTCATCGTGAGAGAGGGAGTCTATAACAAAAAATCCCTGTGCCAGTGAACACAGGGTCAACTTTGGCCTCGGCAGGCAGACCATTTAAACCCCCAGGGTACCTGCTGTCACTGGCGCTCCTTTATTATAACATAAGGAATTAATTAGTAAAACAAGGGTGCGGTCAGTGGCAAGCCGCGATTCTCTCCCCTATGTGCGTTTTCTCATGGTGAGTGCTTTTCCTAATGGCACTGGAATTTGATTATGTCTGTGCCAGGCGAAAGTGCTAGAATTACATTAAGCAGGAGGATCGGAAAATGGGTGATATTTTAGACAAAGTGACTGCGCTCGTCAGATGCAGGGAATGTCCTTGGTACAAAAACTGTCTTAGTCCGGTTCAAGTCAGCATTGAAGATATTTCACAGTTCAGAATAGCGATGCAAGGGACAAACCTACCTGAACAAGCCAAAGGTGAATTGGACCAGATCATGGAAAGTGTGGCCTCTATGAGTCAGGAGATGATTCTTCAGAGCTGCCCGGTATTTACGCAGCGTCTCAAGGAGGATCCCAAACTTGCCCAGCGAATCAAGAACATAATGCAGAACTGGGGAAAGGAAGTGGGGGCTGATGGGTAGTACCAGGAAACGGTTAGCATTGTTTTTCGCCACCTAAGCCCGTTTCAGTACGAAGCGCCGCAGCGTTTGGCATATTTCTTTTTTGAGAGGCCGATAGCTATGCCAGAGCAATTAGGGAAAATAGAGAGGCTGGAAGCTGAGCATTTCAAGCAAGGGAAGAAGCTTTACCTCGTCCCACTTGTATATTTCGGCGAGGAAGCCCCCGATGAATATAAAGAAAGATGTAATCGTTATTGGCAACAGGTGGCAGAGCAGCTAATCAATCTAGCGATAAAGATTGGAAAAGTGAGGCGGGTTTACCACGAGTCAATCTTCCAATGTGGTGAGGAAGGCATGAAAGCACTGGAGAGGCTGAATCCAGGCAGTTATCAAATTGCCAAGACTCAGTGTGATAACGGTGCTACCCTTGAGATAATCGAAGAAAGGGAACTATTGGAAGAAGTCATTGACTGGCAGAGATGCCTGATGCTGGGCTTTGTGAGCGATAAGGTGGTAGGCAAGGTTTCTGAATTCTATGTTGAGGCAGCAAAGAAGAGAAATGAGTTTGTGGCCAAGAAGATAAACGAGACGCTTAAAGACGATGAAGCCGGGCTTTTGTTTGTCAGAGAGGGACACTCGGTGCAATTTCCTGGCGATGTAGAGGTGTTCAGTATCTTCCCGCCAGCTCTGGATGAGATACACCGCTGGCTCCGTGACAAAGCCGGGATGGGAGTAGATAAACTTAAAGAGGAAAGCAAAGAAAAGGCTGAGGGAGAAGCTGAGGGAGTCGAGAAAAAGGCCAAGAGAAGGACGAAGAGAGAGCCTAAAGACGGTCCCGATTTGTAGGAAGTCCGATGAAGATAAGAAGACCTGCTGTCTCTGGTACGTTTTACGCCGGCACTGCAGGAGAATTAAAAGAACAAATCGAATGGTGCTACAAACATGAGCTTGGACCCGGGACTATACCCCGGGTGAATAGCAGAGGGCTGAGGGAGATTGTGGCCATCGTCGTCCCCCACGCTGGTTATTACTACTCTGGGCCAGTAGCAGCCCATGCCTATAAGGAGCTTGCTGAAGATGGGGTGTTCGATACCGCAGTGATACTTGGCCCCAACCACACAGGGTACGGGGATCCTGTGTCTTTGTGGACAGAAGGTGACTGGAGATCACCCTTAGGTGAGGTAGAAATAAACAAGAAGCTTGCCCGAAGGCTTCTGGGCGATGTGATTGAAGCGGACGAGATAGCCCACATACATGAACACAGTATTGAAGTGCAATTGCCCTGGCTTCAATACCTCTATGGGAAGGTGAGGATTGTGCCCATAACTATGCTGGCTCAAGACATAGAAACAGCTCGAATAGTGGGTAAATCCATTGGGCAAGCGGGCGACAACTTGATAGTCATTGCCAGCAGCGATTTTACGCATTATGAACGTCACTCTGTAGCTATGGAAAAGGATAGTTCGGTGATAGAGGCCATAATCGCTCTTGACGAGGAAGAGCTGTACGAGCGCTGTGAAAGACTTGGCTGCACTATGTGCGGGTATGGTCCGGTGGCTGCAGCTATCGTCGCTGCTAAAGAAATGAAAGGCAAAACGGCAAGTCTATTGAAATACGCGACCAGCGGGGATACCAGTGGCGATTTCTCCCGAGTGGTTGGCTACGGCTCCGTTGTGATAAAACGGTAAACAATCATCGAGAGTTGATCATTTCTCCTTTGGCTTCTCCGTCGATCGTGAGAATACCAAAAGAATCTGCGGCCTTGCCGGGATTGAAAAAGAGAACATCATTGATGACCTTGTTCTGCGGTCGGTGAGAATGGCCATAGACGATAATATCAATTCGGTCTGACTCAAACACCTTTCTCACCCTCTCTTCTATTCGCCAAGGAGCCCCCGAGCCATGAGTTATGCCGATTCGTTTGTCTTTCGTTTCGACTATTTCCTTGATCGGGAGTACAGATTTTAGCTCCCTTGAATCCATATTGCCATGGACTGCCTTCACCTCGTTTAGCTGTCTCAACTCGTTAAGCAGTTGAACATCGGTGAAGTCTCCGGCGTGGATGATCAAATCTACTGTGGAGAGGGCATCAATTACCTTCTTGGGGAGGTATTCAAGCTTATTTACGTGAGTGTCAGCAAGTACAGCTATCCGCATAGCTACCTCCTCGTGGTGAAAGACTCCGAAAGGCTTCTTACTGACGGTTCTGGGATGTAACTTGCTTCACCAATTGGATAGTCTTGTCCATGCTAGATAGGGAGAAGGATAAACCCAATTGCTTCAGGTCTTTGTAGCCCAGTCCTTGGAACAGTTTTACGCCGGCTACTCTGGTCATTTCATCATAAATAGCCGGCCACTCTGGGCTCCGCCTCTGGGCACAAAAAAGAACAAAATCCCGAAGCTGGGGGGATATGTCATCCATATATTGTTATTCTATGCCCGGGACTCCGGTTTAACAAGCTTGTTTATGGCCGCTGGGATGCTATCCTCACCCTTGCTTTTTCCTTGGATAACCCTTTGGTCAAGGCTTGGGCCTCATCCCTGTCCTTTGCCACACATAAGACCGGAAAAATTTCGGGGCGAGCAAACCTATAAGCCGAGTTCTGTGCCCCGACCAGGTCGGGGTGGTGACCATCCATCTAGCTCTGATGTTACCATCAGAGTCAAGCGACCAACCCAAGGGTCTCGGCCGAGCACCTTAAACTTATCCCGGAGTCCGCAGGCTTCGGGTTAGTTGGGCCCTCTTATTCGGTCTTGCTCCGGGCGGGGTTTGTCCAGCCAACCAGTCCCCTAGTTGCTGGTGAGCTCTTACCTCGCCATTTCACCCTTACCCGCACCGGCTAAGCCGGCCGCTGGCGGTGTGTTTCTGTGGCACTTTCCATAGGGTCTCCCCTCCTGGGTGTTACCCAGCACCCTGCTCGGTGGAGCTCGGACTTTCCTCCCCAGTTGTATTGGGGCGGTCACCCGGTTTGCTCACCCAAATCTATTCTATAGTTAACTGGAGCGGAGGTCAAATTCTGGAATTGAGCGGATTTCTCGCTGGCGACAGTCGGTCCCAGGCGGTTTGGCGCCAAAATACCGTCAATTTGGGACATCTGAGTTAAAGCTAACAACCGAAGGTGAGTTGCAGAGCAGCAATGAAGCGCGTTCTTAATGTATATTACAATAAAATGAGTAAGACTAAGCCACTGACAGAGGCGTTCAAAGGCAAGCCGCACTTGCAGCGATTACTGGACAGGAGCAAACCATACCTGAGGAAGGGCAATAGGGAGGCAATACAGGCTGTTAAGAGTCCATAGAATCTCAAATTAGCCCACTACCCCAAGGCCCACATCTTTGACGCTGCGGTGGTGCTTAGTCTAAATCACAGGCTTGCGCCTCGACGACGCGATTGCCTTATCAATACTTTTGACTAGGGCCACTCTTGCTGAATAAGCCTGCAGTTTAAGTAACGCTACTATTGCCACAATACATACAATGCCAACGACAACTGCAGTCGCCGTGTCCCAGCCAGAGCGACTAGTAACTAGAAAAACAATTGAATAGATGACAGTAAAGAGAAAGGGAACAAAGCTTACCAAGTTAATGCAAACCCCCCATCCTGTTAGATAGCGTATGAGGATATCCAGGTCTGCCTGGACTAACATGGAGAGTACAATCTGTATTAGTGGGAACGTTAAGAGCGCAACCCAGAAAGCAATTTCGAGTGACGGTGGCATCACCGTGGAGCAGGTGCCCCTTTCCCGAGAAGATTGTCCAAATAATCCCAGAACCTAGCTGCTACTTCAGGTGAGTCGTATCTAATTACAGCCCGGTGCTCCTGGGTTCCGGCCACATGCCCAAGCTGTGCTCTAATCGTTTTTCCGTCGATGACCATAAAATGAGGTTCAGGTCTTTCAGAAAGCGGATAGAACTTAACATTACTGTACTTCTTCTCAAGCTTCCGTGTCGCGGTAAGCATCTTGCTTGAAACTTGAGGTCCACAGGCTATCTTCAGCGTAACTCCCCGTTCGCCTGCGTCCCTGAGCGCATTACATATCCGTTTATCGCTGTAGAACTCGTCATTTAGTTCGCCAGACACTATGATTATCGAGTTCTCGGCTTGATTGAACAACTCTAGACAAGCCTCTATGCTAGATTCCTGGCTTTTGCTGACATCGAGCCCAAAGCTAAATAACCTAAAAAGGGAATTACTCATCCTGAATCCTCCAATAACTATTGTGAACGTCTATGACTCGTTTTGTCAATAGATAAATGAGGCTATCTGAGAAAAATCCGAAAAAACCTACAGACATCTGTGCGGGGCTACCCTTCCTTTTAATGTTAACCTCCATAAGCTATTTTGTCAACAGGTGAATTATAACATGTCATTGTTAAGAATTCATAGGAAAGATTAATATTATCATATGGTAGTAATGACCAAATGCTATACTGGGATAGGATGTAGGTGGGGTTTTTCATTGAGGCATGCTCATCCAAGGCTCCGTATTGGTGTGTCTGTGCTGTGAAGCATGTGCTAAATTGAAAGGGGGTGAGAACATATGATTTGGGACGATATGCTTTGGGGCGTAGTTATTGGCTGTATGATACTCCCTATATGGGCAATCTGGCTAAGTAATGATAGGATAAGGCTTGGTCAGAAAGGTATTGTTGAACCTTTTATTTTGGGCTTATTGGCTGGAATAAGTGGTTCAATAGGTTTAATCGTAAGAGGGATAGAGACTGTGGGCGAAATTGCACTGTGTGTTTTGACAGGAATAGCAGTATTGGTAGTAATCGTGAAAAGTATACGAGGCACCCTGATAACCAAGAAAGAGGCGGAGGAAGATTAGCTGTAAGGAGGCGTATTGTTAAGAAAACAAAATCTTAACAGTTGTTGCGGTAATGTGAAATCCAACAAAACGTCAGAAAGTGCAGAGAGCATCTGAACTTGCCTTAAATGTGGTAACATTCACCACGATGGAGTAGTTCGTAGGAGGGCACAAATGAATCTGCCTAATATACTTGCTGTGTTTGTTGGTGCAGCTATTAGCGGAGTTATTACATGGCTCGTATCGCGGCATTACTACAAAAAAGCGGGGGATGAGCTAAAGCAACAGGCTACTAGGCTTGAGTGCCTCAATAAGCTAATCCTGCACGGGCTGGAGAATGCTGACATTGTGGAGCTGGCAAAAGATGAGTCTGGAAAACCCACAGGTATTGCGATAAAAGTCCGTAGTGTGCTAGTTGGCGAGGGACGGATGTCAACAAGAGGCGAAGTTATCGAGCACAAATCTGCGAATCGCAATGCACAGGGAGCAAGTGACATCGACAGCTCTCGGAACTCAGACTGAAAGTCACATCTCCCCATAACTAAACATCAAGCCATTTTGTTTGATACTTGGTCACAGTGCAGATTCAACATAAAGATATTTATGTTGAATGTCATTACTCACGCAAGGCCACTTATCACTTGAAGAGATAAATCCTAATCCTGTTATATAACTTGCTAGCTCAGTGAAATTTGGGGATAGCTTGAGGCTTACTAGAGGCCTTGACAGCTAGCGAATTGAGGCCTTATCGAAAGATTATCACACACCCCGAAGGGCAATATCCAACGGATAAGAAGCAGTGGCTTAGTAGGAAACCCAAGAGACGACTGCGAGAAAAATGAAGAGACCACTTATTCGGAGCGAGCACTCCACGTTGGGAATCTTCTCCTTCTCAATACAGCCGCGAAGTTTTGCCAAAGCATGAAGCCACCCATTCCAAAAAGGACACCAACCATAGCTACCTCAACAGGCTTCGCAATCCAATCAGCTCCACCAACTATGACTAGCACCACGACCAACGCCAACCACAAGCCTGACGCCACAAAACCTGCTATTAAGTAACCTGGGAGTCTTCTAGGGTCGGGCGGAGTGAAATTTCCAAGAAAAGCTATCTCCTTGGTTTCCTTTATCCTGCCATCACAACTGACTTCACCCTTTCCATCGTGTATCGCTTCTATAACAGCCCCATCATTGTGGTCTAGACATTTGAAGCCTAACTTGACCTCAGAATACTCGCCGCTGCTAGACCATTCCACCGAGAATCCAGTAGCCGTGTCATTTGCATAGAGCTTGGGTTCACGCAGTATCTTTGCATTGTTGAATACCAGGGTTACCTGTTTCCGAACATCACTGGCTTCTATGGTCTGATTCCCTGCGTTCAAGAATATGACCAGAGTTCGGTAGACATCATCCACAGACCTACCATTGAAGACAAGCTTGAGTTCTGGAGGTGTTTTACTATCAATCCCTAGTATAGGAATTGTCCTATAAGCCCAGACTGGTTTTCTCTTCCTAGCGAACCTCAGGGCAAGGAAAGCCGCTATAACCCAGCCTACTATAGCGACGATTATTGTTGTTAGCAATTCCGGATTCATGTCGTTACACTAAATTTTACCTGATTTTTAAAAGAACACTTTAAAGCTAACTCATCCAGCAGAAGTATACATCGTAATCGTATTTGTGGCACTGGCAGAGGAACTACTCGATTCAGTCTGGTTGGTGGTTAGCTTGTTGTCAGGAATGTTGGTATCTGGAGATGAAGCGCTAGTATCAGACTTCATCGATGCAGATGATACGGCTAATACCATCACTAGGGCAATTAGGAGGATTAGACCCTTCATCTTCGCTGCCTCTTGACTACATTATACACCACAGAAAAGCAAGGATGGTGCTAATGTTTAAAGCTAAAACTGGAGGTGTTGAGAGCAGTTGTGCCTGGAAAAAAATACTAAAAAAGTGCCAGAGAAGTGATTTTAGGCATGCCCTGAAAACTTGACTATGAACAGAAGTTACAAGTCACTTTATCATAATGTATAATATAAGAGGATGATGACAGAGCTTAAGCAATGTAAGCACGGCTTGAGCCGAAAGTGTAACTGGAGGTGAACCGATGCAACCGGAAAACATGATCTGGGTTGTCGCAGGTAAGCGGTATCGCACAGACAAAGCCAGGCTAATAGCCCACGACGAATACTGGAATGGCTATAACTGCGAGCAAGGCGGTCGTAATACATTCCTATTTAGAACGCCAGAGGGCAATTTTTTTGCCCAGTATCAAACGCTGTTGCCAGGCGAAGTTAACAAAATTGTCCCCTTGGAGACAAACGAAGCCATAGCTCTGTATCAATCGCTGCACAAAAAGGAAGTTCCCTTCGGAGTTGTCTTTCCAAATGTCAGAGTAGAGGACGCCTAATACTCCTTGACTTTGCTCTGAGCCGTGCCTGTTAACGTCCTCGTGTCAGAGGATCTTCAGAAGGGGACAAACCGAATCATCCGGTCGGGCCTAGAATCTACTCAAAATTGATACCCACCACTGCGGAGGATAGAATTCCTGCTACAAAAGATTTCCGGTTGCCTAAACTACGATTTGAGTCTAGTATTTAGTATGCGCCCATGCTGATGTGGGCACTACTTCATATATTGTTATCCTAGGCTTTGATACCAAGAGTGCCTCTGTCTCTTGTAGTATCTGTTGTCTAAGCTTTGAACTCTCCCATGCCTCCCAATTCTCAAGTCCCTTCCAATTGTATAACAAAGCGGCAATAGAAGTGCCTTTCACGCTTTTGATATGCTCAGCACTAATGAAACCTGGAAATGTCATGGCATATGACCTGAGTTTCAGAAATATAGACTGTATATCTGCGTCCCTCTTGAGTTCGTAACCTTCAATGACCTTTATCATTCCTTCCCCTTCTCCGCGATGAAGTCTACCATACAAGTCTCCATTGTTCCAGCAGCAGTATTTTGTACTACGCCGTGGATCAAGGAGCCGGCAGAAGACTCGGCGCAAGGTCGGCAACATTGCCTGAAGGCGTTGCTTTGAAGTAGAATTTGGAGTCGGGAGGGGTGACCGAGCGGCTTATGGTGGCGGTCTTGAAAACCGTTTTCGCCTTTTTTGGCGAACGTGGGTTCGAATCCCACCCCCTCCGCTTCGAGGAACAAGGAGGTAAATTGAAGATCCACGAGTATCAGGCCAAGGCACTTCTGGTTCAGTACGGTATTCCCGTTCCCAAGGGCAATGTAGTTCATACCCCAGCCGAAGCTAAGAAGATGGCCACTGAGATTGGCGGCAAGGTGGTAGTCAAAGCTCAGGCATATGCCGGAGGAAGGGGCAAGGCAGGTGGTATTAAGACAGTTAATAGCCCAGAGGATGCAGAGAAGGCGGCGAGACAGATGATTGGTACCAAATTGGTGACCCATCAGACTGGACCGGAAGGGGTACCGGTAAGTAAGGTTCTGGTGGAAGAAGCCAGCGATGCGGCACGGGAGCTTTATCTCAGCATCCTTGTGGATGCGGTCAGCCACTTGCCTGTGATGATGGCCAGCGAAGCCGGAGGCATGGAAATCGAAGAAGTGGCCCAATCAGCTCCGGAGAGAATATTCAAGAGTCATATTGACCCCGCTATTGGCTTTCAACCATTCCAGGGTCGCAAGCTGGCTTATGGGATGCATCTGGATGGAGGACAGGTGGGTGAGGCCACACGGTTGATGACAAACCTTTACAAGCTCTTTATGGACAAGGATTGCTCCTTGGCCGAGATAAATCCTCTGGTTGTTACCGCTGACGGAAAGCTGCTGGCTCTCGACGCTAAACTCAATTTTGACGACAATGCCCTGTACCGACATAAAGATATTCAGGAACTTCGCGATAAGGAGCAGGAAGAGCCTCTGGAAATCCAGGCCCGTGACTGGGGGATTAACAATTATGTAAAAATGGATGGCGATATCGGTTGTATGGTCAATGGTGCTGGGTTGGCCATGGCAGTAAACGACCTTATTCAATACTGTGGGGGTAGGGCAGCCAATTTCCTGGACATCGGCACACTTAACAACACTGAGAGGGTGGTTAACTCGTTCAAGATGTTTATTGCTGATCCCAGAATTAAGGCTGTCCTTGTGAATATATTCGGGGGTATGGCCAGGGTGGATGTTATCGCCAAGGGAGTAGTTGAAGCTTATCAGCAAATGGATATTCCCTTTCCCATCGTAGTTAGACTGGCGGGGACAAACCTGGAGGAAGGTGAACGAATTCTGGCTGAGTCAGGGATAGATTTCATCCCGGCTAAGGATTTCTATGATGGTGCTCGTAAGGTGGTCGAAGCAGCCAAAGGAGTAGTGAAATGAGCATCCTCGTTGATGAAAGCACCAGGCTTTTGGTTCAGGGTATTACTGGCAGCGAAGGCAGCTTTCACACCCAGCGCTGTATAGAATACGGCACCAAGGTAGTGGCCGGAGTTACCCCTGGCAAAGGGGGTAGTAAGCACCTGAGAGTGCCTGTGTTCAATACTGTTGAGAAAGCCATGGCTGAAACTGGAGCTAATGCCAGTCTCATGTTTGTGCCTCCGGCCTTTGCTGCAGATGGCATCCTGGAGGCAACTGAAGCTGGTATGCCCTTGATTGTGTGCATAACAGAGGGCATACCGGTGTTAGACATGGTGAAGGTACATCGTTACCTTAAAGGCAAACCAACCCGGCTCATCGGTCCCAATTGCCCGGGAGTTATGTCCCCGGGCAAATGCAAAGCTGGGATTATGGTGGGGGAAATTCATCTTCCCGGCAATGTGGGGGTAGTCTCTCGTAGCGGCACCCTGACTTACGACGTCGTATCTCAGCTAACCGGCTTGGGAGTCGGGCAATCCACTTGTGTTGGCATCGGCGGCGACGCCTTGCCCGGCAGCACCTTTGTTGATATCTTGAAATTGTTTCAGGCGGACCAGGATACCAAGGCTGTGGTCCTTATTGGTGAAATAGGTGGCACCATGGAGCAAGAAGCTGCGGAATTTATCAATCACAAGATGACTAAACCTGTGGTCGCTTTTATCGCTGGTAGTACCGCTCCACCAGGTAAAAGAATGGGACATGCTGGGGCTATCATTACAGGCAGTGCCGGCAAAGCTTCAGAGAAGATGAAGGCTCTGTCACAGGCTGGGGCTACCATAGCTCCCACCCCGGCCGAAGTTGGCCTCACCACCAAGGAAGTGTTAGAGAATTTGTAGAGGGGCGCTTTGATTTTACCCATGGTAACCTTTACTGAACCCAAACAAGAAGTGGCCAAGTTGGTAGCCAAGTACGAAGGCTTACCTACCCGCACCTTAAACAGATATGATGAAGAGAATACTAAGAAAGATTTTGTCCTTCCTTTGTTCCATCGCCTTGGTTGGGAAGTTGATAACTTAGCCGAAGTAGCTGCCGAAGAAAAAGCCTCCAGTGGGCGGGTAGATTATGCTTTTAAGTTAGTTGGGGTTTCCAGATTCTATGTTGAGGTCAAACCGCTTCGGGAAGACTTAAGCAACAGGACTGATTGGGCAAAGCAAGCAATTACCTATGCCGAAAATAAAGGCGTTACCTGGGCAATTCTGACCAACTTTAAACAATTGATGCTGTTTAATGCTGAATGGGATGAGCCTAATCTTGACCGAGCCCGTTTTCTCAATTTAACTTGCCATGATTATGAAGCTGATTTTGCTAAATTATGGTGGTTGTCTAAGGACTCAATAGAAAAGGGCATCCTCAACGAAGAGGCACGGAAAGTTGGCGCCCTAAAGCCAAAACTGCCGGTAGAAAAGAGCCTCTATAACCAGCTACGTAACTGGCGGACTGAGCTTTTCAATGAAATCTACCATTACCAAAAAAATAAAGGAGTTAGTCTCCGGCAAACAGATGAGTTAATACAGCAGTTTATTAACCGCCTTATTTTCATTCGCAACGCCGAGGACAGGGGCATTGAGGAAAACAAACTCCGTGCTGCATTACACCAATGGCGAAGCAGTGGTCGCAAAGGCGAACTCATTGACCGAATCCGAGATATTTTCCGCAACTTCGCTTCCGTATATGACAGTGACCTGTTCCCTCCTTTAGATGCCTGGGACTCAGTATTCGTTGAAAGTGTTACCTTAGAAAGAATAATTGACGGTCTTTATGAGCGCCCCACTCGCCTTGCCGGTTACGATTTTGCCGCTATTGATGCTGATGTTTTAGGTGCTGTCTGCGAGCAGTATTTAGGCTATGTAGCCCAAGTGGCTCAGGAACAGGCGAAGAAGGAGGCAGCCCAGGCGAGACTTCTCGGCTTTGAAGAGCCTGTCTTTGAACTGGAAGCCAAGCGACTTAAGCGTAAGCAGCAGGGCATTTACTATACCCCTAAATTTGTTGTTGACTACATTGTCAGGGAGACAGTGGGGCGCTTTCTTAAAGAACAAAGCCATAATGAGATTGTCAATATAAAGATTTTAGACCCCGCTTGTGGCTCTGGCTCTTTCCTCATTCGCGCCTATGATGAGCTACTTAACTACCATGCTTACCAGAAGGGCAAAAGCCCGGCTGAGCTTGACCAATGGGAACGCCTGCCTATCTTAACTGGCAATATCTTCGGCGTTGATTTAGACAGGCAGGCTGTAGAAATTGCCCGCCTCAACTTGCTCCTGCGCAGCCTGTCCAAGCAGGAAACTTTGCCCGGTCTCGCGAACAACATCCGCCAGGGCAACTCACTTATTTCAGGCACTGAAGAAGAGCTTCGCAGCTACTTTGGCGATGCCTGGCGCGATAAGAGGCCGTTTAACTGGGGGACGGAATTCAAAGATATTATGGCTAATGGCGGCTTTGATGTAGTAATAGGAAATCCACCATATGTCGGCTTCCACGGTTTTGTTGAAGAAAAACCTTACCTTAAAAGTGTTTATCAGTCTGCCCAAGGTCGGTTTGATCTTTATCTCCCATTTATTGAGAAGGGAATTCAAATCTTGAAACAGGGTGGGCTGCTGGGATTTATATGTCCAACCAATTTCATGAAAAGGCAACATGGCCAAGGTTTGAGAGAATTCCTACAACAGAATTGCAAAGTTCTTAAAATAGTAGATTTCGAACACCACCCAGTTTTTGAAGAAGCATTGAACTACACAGGAATATTTATATTTCAGAAATCCCTCCCTCCTGCAAACCACTACATACAATATATACCTCGCCGAGTTGATGAGAAGCCAATTTCTTTGAAGCAAATTAATCTGGACAGCCAAGGATGGGCTATTCGAGAGGAAAAAGCTCAAAAAGTTATAGACAAAATCAAAGAGCAAGCCAATCTGCCCTTGAGTAAGCTCGTGGAAAGTATTTCAGAGGGCATTGTTACCGGTCAAAACCAAATATATTTGCTAACTCAGGAACGAGCAAATAAATTAGGGCTTGAGGCACAACTTCTGAAACCTGCGATTCGAGGCAAGGAAATCCAAAGATATTTTACCCCACTTCCTCATAATATGGTAATTTATCCATATCGGAATATGAAAGGCGATTGCGTAGTTATTCCAGAGGAGGAGCTAAAGAACCACTATCCAGTAGCCTGGGAATACCTTAATTCTAAAAAGGAGCTTCTTAGTGGGCGTGACTATTTCAATAAATCAGCAAAAACTTGGTATGAAATTTGGTGTGAGCGGACCTTTCGTCAGCAAGAGGTTGATAAAATAGTGGTTCGCGAACTGTCTCCGAGCAACCAATTTGCCTATTGTGACAGAAATATATTTTATATGGATACTGTTTGCGGAATCATCCCCAAAGATAAAAACTTCGGAAAGCTGTTGTATTTACTGGGCCTACTAAATTCCACCTTATTAGAATTTGTTTATAAGCAGACTACGGTTCCAAAAGCTGGAGGTTTCTACATCTATAAAACGATGTTCTTGAAAAACCTCCCCATCCGCCGTATTGAGTTCAATAACCCCGCCGAGAAAAAGATACACGATGATTTAGTAGCTCTAGTTGACAAGATGCTGGAGCTGAATAAGTGGCTGGCACCAATTCGTAACACGGCTTGTGCTGAGCGGGAAGAGCTTCTGCGGCAGATTAAACAGACCGACCAAGAAATTGATAATCTTGTCTATGACCTTTATGAGTTGACTGAGGAGGAAAGAAAGATAGTGGAGGAGGCGACTAGAAGCGAAAAATGAATCGCTATCCATTAATCGAAGAGGTCTTTACTCCCTTGACTGCCTCTGAACTTTTTGAGCTAATCAAGGACAAACCTTGTAGCTTCTTTTTAGACAGTGGCATGGACCCCCAAAGACTGGGGCGATATTCCTTTGTGGGCAGCGAGCCCTTTCTGGTAATGAACAGTCGAGGCTCTGAAATCACCTTGATTCGTGGACGAGAGCACGAAGTGCATCATGGTAACCCTTTTGATACTATAGGCAAGCTGCTGGAGGTATATAAATTAGACCATTGCCCTGCACCTGTGCCTTTCGTTAGCGGAGCGGTTGGCTATTTTAGCTATGACCTGTGCCACTTCATCGAACGCCTGCCATCCACAGCTATAGACGACCTTAAACTCCCTGAGAGTTACCTTGCCTTCTATGATACTATCGTGGCCTTTGACCACCTGGAAGGGAAAGCCTACCTTGTTGCCACAGGCTTTCCTGAGATAGAGGATGGACAGCGCTTAAGACGGGCCAGGATGAGACTTGAAGAGATGAAGGACTGGCTTTGTTCTAGCCGTCCGCTCATTGCCAGCGAAGCGGAGCAATCCCGAGATAGAGATTGCTTCGTGGCTACTGCTCCTCGCAATGACAGGCAAAACAAGGAAATCAGGCTTAAGTCGGATTTCACTCCTGAGGAGTACAAGAAGGCTGTAAACAAGGTGCGAGAATATATCGCCGCTGGCGACGTCTTTCAAGTTAATCTCTCTCAGAGGTTTGAGGCTGATTTAAAAATTCCGCCCTATGAGCTTTATAAGCGACTAAGGACAGTTAATCCAGCTCCCTTTGCGAGCTACCTCAATTTCCCGGGCGTAACCATTGTCAGTGCCTCTCCCGAAAGGTTCCTCAAAGTCCAAAACGACCTGGTAGAGACGCGACCGATAAAGGGTACGAGACCACGAGGTAGAGACTCTGTTGAAGACGAGCGCCTGGCTCATGAATTGATCCACAGCACCAAAGACCGCGCAGAAAACGTGATGATTGTTGATTTAGAGAGGAATGATTTAGGGCGAGTTTGTCACTATGGCACAGTAAAGGTCACCGAATTAGCTATCCTGGAGACTTTCCCCACCGTGTTTCATCTCACCTCTACCGTCATGGGCAGGCTACGCCGGGGCAAGAGCAGCATTGACCTGCTTAAGGCTACTTTCCCCGGCGGCTCTATTACCGGCGCTCCTAAGGTGCGAGCTATGGAGATTATTGATGAGATTGAGCCGACCAAGAGGAGCGTCTATACCGGCTCCATAGGCTACCTGGGCTTCAACGAGGACATGGATATCAACATCGTCATTCGCACCTTCTTGATCAAGGAAGGCAAAGTCTATTTTCAGGTGGGTGGTGCCATTATTTACGACTCCGATCCGGAAGCTGAATATGTGGAGACATTGGATAAGGCCAGGGCTCTGATTCGGGCTCTGCAGTTAACACCAGAAGTGGTCGTGACACCAAGATAAGAGTCGCTGACGAATCATAAGTCGAAGCATTGAAAAACTGGTGACTATGCCATATGATAGCAGGATTATGAAGTCAGTGGTTATTGTTCATAGAGGGATGCATTTTTGAACGGAGGTGAAATCCATGAGTGGTGAGTCTGGCAAAAGTCTCAATAAGCTAGAGGAACTGAAAAGAAAGAAAGCACACATCCTGCAAATGGGGGGGGCAAAGGCGATTGAAGAGCGACACAAGAGGGGACTGATGTCAGCCCGGGAGAGAATAGATTACTTCTTCGATGCTGGAACCTTCACGGAAATAGGCTTGTTTGTTAAGCACAGGACGACCGCTTTTGGGATGGACAGAAGAGAGGTGCCGGCTGAGGGAGTAATCACTGGGTTCGGTAAAGTCAATGGTAGACAGGTCGTTGTTGCTGCTGAGGACTATACTGCAATGGCGGGAACCTTTGGCGAGTATCATGGCAAGAAATTCGTTCGTGCTATAGACTTCGCCAAGGATAATGGGTGGCCGTTTGTGGGCATGAACGATTCCGGGGGTGCTCGGCTGCAAGAGGGGATGGACACCCTCGAGAGTTACGGATGGCTGTTCAGGTCCCAAATACTTGCCTCGGGGATAGTACCCCAGATAGCTCTACTTATGGGCCCTTGTCTAGGAGGGCAGGCGTATCATCCTGTAATGCAAGATTTTCTCATTCAAACGAAGGGCGCGGGGTTTATGGGCATCGCTGGCCCGGCTTTTGTTAAAACGCAAACCGGGGAGGAAATCAGCCTGGAGGAACTTTCCGGCTACAAAGCCCATGCCGTCAAATCGGGGCAAACACACGTCGTGGCTGAAGGCGATGCAGATTGTCTGGATAAGTGTAAGGAACTTCTGGCTCTTCTGCCTTCCAGCAACAGAGAGAAACCACCTCGTGTCCTGACGGACGATGACCCCGAAAGAAGAGAGGATTTGCTTAGCCTGCTGCCCGAACATTCCTACGAACCTTTCGATATGTACGAAGTCATCAGAAGAATTGTCGACCAGGGTTATTTCTTCGAGACCTTGGGACTGCACGCCCGGAACATAATCACGGGTTTTGCCCGCTTCAACGGGCGTCCTGTGGGAATAGTAGCTACCCAACCGAAGTGGATGGCTGGTTGCATAGATATTGATGCTGCCGACAAAGGAGCCAGGTTTGTCAGGTTTTGCGACCTGTTCAACATTCCCTTGGTCACTCTTCATGATTCGCCGGGGTATCTGATAGGTTCTCAGCAAGATTGGGGTGGAATCCTGCGCCATGGTGCCAAGCTGCTTTTTGCCTGGGCTGATGCCACCGTGCCCCTGATTGCAATTATAATTAGAAAGTCTTATGCTGGCGCTCACTACGGCATGCTGGACAAAGCTATTGGGGCTGATTTTGTCTTTGCCTGGCCTACGGCCCAGGTTACCATTGTCGGCGCCGAAACTGCTGCCAGCGTTATCTTCGCCAAGGAAATAAAGGAGGCGGATAAGCCTGATGAAGTGCAAGCACAAAGGATAAAGGAATTCTCAGAAATGTACGAAAACCCTTATCGTGCTGCG
>Ga0256868_10000810_pt1 | contig 17709 bp, 14 predicted proteins | sample RVTome_13_FD_187341 | JGI IMG/M metagenome (GOLD analysis project Ga0256868, IMG submission 187341) | Soil microbial communities from uranium-contaminated site in the Upper Colorado River Basin, Wyoming, United States - RVT92D227 HiSeq ...
TCGAAACAGTGAAGCTCTATCCGTTCAAGCTCAGGCGCGACTAAGATCTCCAGAGGCTTTTTGACTTCACCCGGGGCCTGTGCTATAAGCCTTGGTCGAGTGGCAAAATCCATGGCGGACATCGCGAAGGGCGTCCGGTCTTTCACCCTTGGCACGGCGATCAGCCGGGTCATGGGCCTTGTCCGCGAGCAGGTCTTCGCCTACCTCTTCGGCGCGGGCATGTCGACCGACGCATTCAACGCGGCTTTCCGCATCCCCAACCTCCTTCGCGACCTCTTCGCCGAAAACGCCCTGTCCGCCGCCTTCGTGCCCGTCCTCACGGAGCAGAAGAAGAAAGGGAAGGAAGCTCAAAATCTTTTTGCCTCCAATATTCTGAACACTCTCTTGGTCTTCGTCGGCGCCGCCACCCTCGCCGGGATCGTCTTTTCGACCTGGCTGGTGCGGTTCATCGCTCCGGGATTCGAAAAGATCCCCGGAAAAGTCGGCCTGGCCGGAAACCTGACGGCCGTCATGTTCCCGTTCCTCTTGTTCATTGCCCTCGCGGCCTGGGCGATGAGCTTCCTCAACACCGAAAACGAATTCTTCATCCCCGCGCTCGCGCCGTCGTTTTTCAACGTTTTCTCAATCGTCACCCCGGTCGTGCTCTACGCCTATCTCAAAGCGAGGGGGGTCGATCCAATCTACGGGATGGCCATCGGTGTGACCGTCGGCGGTCTGATGCAGCTTGCGGTCCAGGGGCCGCGGCTCTTCAAGCGGGGCTTTCGCTACTCGTTCTACCTGAATTTCAGGGACCCGGAATTCCGCAAGGTCATGGCCCTCTTCGTCCCCGTGGCGATCGGGCTCTCGGGCTCGCGGATCAACATCTTCGTCAATACGATGATCATCTCCCTCCTCCCCGAGCGCAGCCTGACCTGGCTGAACTACGCCTTCCGGATCCAGCATCTTCCTCTGGGACTGTTTGGCATCGCTGTCGGCACAGTGGCCCTGCCGGCATTCTCCCGGTTCGCGGCGGAAGGAAACATCGAAGAGACGAAGCGGATGCTTTTCGATTCGCTGAAAATGGTCCTTTTCCTCACGATCCCGACTTCGGCGCTGATCGCGTTCCTGGCCAACCCCATCACGAGCGTCATCTATGAGCACGGCAAGTTCCGCGCCGCCGATACTCCGCCCGTGGCGAGCATCCTTGTCCTCTACATGATCGGCGTTCCTTTCATCTCCGCTCTGCGCAACGTGGCCGGCGTTTTCTATGCTTCCAAGGATGCGAGAGCGCCGATGGTGGCGAGCTTCGCCTCGGTCGGCGTTAATATCATCCTCAACCTCTCCTTGATGCGCGTTTTGGGATACCGGGCCTTTCCGCTCTCGGCGACGATCGCGGCCGTCGTCAACATCCTCATTCTGGTTCTTCTTCTACCGAAAAAAATCGGAGCTTTCGACCATAAGCCGCTGCTGAGGTATATGGGTTTCCTGACGATCGCCTCGCTCTTGGGCGGCGGGGCTGCGGGCGCTCTTTTTTATCTTCTGCGGTCGGCGGCCGGAAGTTCTTTCCCCGTCAAGCTCGTCGGCGTGATCTTGTGCGGCGGGGCCGGGCTCCTGATCTTTTTTGGGATCTGCCGGATGCTCGGCGTTCACGAAGTCCGGGCGTATGTAAAGAGGTTCGTGAAGATCTAAAAGGTATTGTCATCGCGGGCCCGCAGGGCGTAGCGATCATGCCAATTCGATAAAGGTGATCCTTCTCCGCTCCTTTCGGTTGCTCGCGATGGCAGGACCCGCGCGCCATTTTTCATGACTTAAAACGAGGGGACGAGTTCGACGAGGAACTGCTTCGAGATGCTCCGCCAGATGAACCGGAGATCGAAGCGGCCGGCGTCGCGGATCAAATAAAGATCGACGTTGTTGATCTTTTTCCGGAAGAAGTCATAGTTCAAAAGCGATTGGAATTTCCAGTTCTTGACGAGCCCGATCGAAATATCGGCGAAAGACTGCTTCCACTCGGCGGCCTTCGGATCAAAAGATAGAGAGAGCCAGCCGTTGAGACGGTCTGCCGGATTGACTCTGACGACCGCGCTCAAGTCCTGGCTCGTCGTCCCCTCGATCAGCCAGCCTTTGGACCTTCGCCGGGACTGCAGGCTGTAAAATCCCTCGATCGCCAGGCCGGGAGTGAACGACTTGTTGACCCTGAGGATCAGGCCGGCCGAGGTGAAGTTGCGGCCTTCCTTCTCGAGGAATTGCTCCAGGGCCAGGTTCATCTGCAGGCTCGTGTCCGGCCGGAGAAATAGAGGCTTCGCCGAGATGTTCAGGGCGGCATTGTTGCTATAGCTGCGCGTCTCAGCCGTGTCGCGCTTCACATTATTTATGATGAAGACATTTTGGAGGGTCGCCGTCAGGAGGCCGCCGTAAAAAGTCACAGGACTGAAGCCGAGCCTCATCTGCGGCCGCATCAGGCGCTGGTTCCCGAAGAGATCATAATTGAGGTAGTAATCCGCCGCCGCGTTGAAGAGGTTGGCGTTGTAGGACAGGTTGACATCACCCGTGAATATTTTGGAAAAGTCGCCCGTGCCGCCGATGAGAATCTGCGAATAGCTGGACAGGAGCCGGAGGTTGATCTTTTTCAGGAACATGTTGTTGTAGGAGAGATTGGCCAGGGCCTGGTTGTGGACTTCATATTTTCCCTGGAGCGACAGTTGCCCCCATTGATCGAAGTTCAGCGTGGATTGGAGCCCCAGCCAGGCTTCGCTGCGGGCCTCGAGGGGCTTGTTGTAGGAAAGGTCCAGGAGAAGGGCGCTCTTGTCTTTGTTCCATTTCTTGTCGAACCAGAGGCGCGTGTTCCAGAGGCTCGTCGAGTTGTAGTTGCCGGCCAGCCCGAGGCTGAGCTTTTCTTTGACCACCCAGGTCGTCGACGTCTGAAGGTCGAACTGCCGCGGGAGCCCGGCGTAGTTTTTGAGGATGGAATGCTCCTCGTAATAGACCCGGGTAAGGCTCTGAACTTTTTTCTCCTTCTCATAGGAATAGCTGACCTTGCCGAAAAGGCCTTGGCTCTTCGTGAACCAGATCTTGTCCAGCGAAAAGCCGTTCGTCCGCAGCTCTTCGCCCCCGGACAGCTTGAATTTTTTGAACCCGATGGATTCGATTCCTTCGACGAACAAGGTTACGTCATAGCCGACAATTTCCAGGCTGAAGGTAATCTCAAGCCGCCTGGCCGTGGAATAGATCAGGGAGTTTTGGATCTTCAGGAGAGAGACGTCGCTAAGGGTTTGGCGTTTCGCGAGGAGGCCTTGGCGGGTTTCTTCGGTCATAGCCTGGCTTGCGTCAAGGAGCTGGACTTCGATCGCATCTTTGTAACGAATGAGAAGGCCCGTTTTTTTCTGAGGGTCAAAAAGGAATTCGTCCGCTTCGCGCTTTTCGTCGCCGGCCGTCAACGTGACGCCGCCGTAAGCCAGGAAGGCTCGGGAAGATAAATCGATCTTGAGATATTGGCTGACGATGTTGCGGCCGCCCAGTTGGAAAGTGATTTTCTCTCCGTAGATTTGACCATGGTCGTAGCTGTGGGCGAGATAGCCTCCGTCGATGCGGAGAAGAATGTCCTCTTCGGCGGCCGGAAGATAGGCTGTCAAGAAAGCGAGCAAAAAAAGACCGGCCGCCTCTTTTCTTCTGCTCATCTTTGAAATCTCAGCTGATAAAGCTTTTGGTTGGCGTCCGCGTTCCACAAGAAGCGCCCGTCGAAAGCCAGGCCTTGGGGAGATTGGCCGGCCGAGAGATATTTCCGGAGCACCCGCCCTCCGGTGTCGATCTCGTAGATCGTGAGGGTGCGGGGGTCTGAAACCCAGAAACGGCCTCCGTCGGACGCCAGCCCGCCGGCCCGGATCCCCGGGTTCGGAAAGGATGCGAGGACCTCGGCCGTCTCGGGATCGACCTTGAGGATCTTGTTGGATTGGGCGTCTGCCAGCCACAGGAAGCCCTGGCCGTATTCCATGGCCGTGAACGATCCGCGCTGCAGGTTCAGCCTTTTTTGAATGTCGCCGTTGAAGATGTTGATTTTATAGACGTTCACATCGGATTCACCGCAGACCCAGAGGTCCAGGCCGTCATAGGCCAGGTCGGTGGTATTGAACAACGGGGATCTCAGCGTCCGGACGAGCGCCCCGTTGGTAGCGTTGAGGCCGTAGAGCGTGTTGTTGGAACCGTCCACGTTCCAAAGCGCCGTGCCGTCCCACGTCAGGCCTCGGGGATTGACGGCCGGCGTGTAGATGGTGTTCACGACCTCGAAAACGATCTCACGGGCCTGGGGGTCAAAAGGGTTGTCGAAGAGCCGGTCCTGACAGGCGGCTGAAAAGATCAGGCTAAAAATGGCAAGAAGCCGTAAGAGATATCTGTTGATGTTCGCCACGTTCGATCCTGAGCGTAAACGTCTTCTCCTTTTTCCCCTTATTTTTGACGATGAGATAGATATCGACAAGATTCACTGCCCAGACGGCCGCCGCAGCCAGGAGGAACTGGTTGCGCCGCGCGTCGAATTTTTCCGTGAGTTGCCGGAAGCGAACGGCGTCGTCCATGGTCTCGGCCTTCTTATAAGAAGCGTAGTTTTCGTTCCCGAGATGATTATTGGCGAAGATCTCGTAGAGGCAGAAAGCCTCGGCAGCGAGAAACGCAGCGCCCTCGACGTATCTTTTTTCTGAGATCTGCCCCCAGCCGGGGATGAGCAGGGATTTTTCGAGGGGGCCGAAGCGCTTTTCCGCCGCGATCCGCTCCTGTCCCAGGGCTAGAACAGGCCGGCCCGAAATCAAATAGAAGCAGAGAACGACCGAGCAAAAACACGCGGCTTTATTTATCCTAAAAAAAAGGCGCAACATCTCGGCCCGGACTTCCCGCGAAAACAAATAACACAGAAGGGTGCCGAAGTCAAAAACCCGCTCCGTACCGCTTTCTTTTTTATTTCCCGTTCGATAACTGACCGTATATCACTTTCAAATGCAAGGGGGGACACGATACCCTGTCCCTGTCTGGTCGGCAGCGCCCCAAAGGACGATAGCGTTGAAAACCGCCAGGGACAGGGAATCATGTCCCCGAAAGTGATATGCGGTCAGGTTGCATAAAACTTGACAACTTAGCCAAGATGTTGTATTTAACTAAAGAGAGACGCAACATATAGTATTAGTCAAGTTTTTTGTTTCTTCCCCGACTAAAATAAAGGAGGGCCGGGAGAAGAAACGCGGCGTTTCATTCTCCCTTTTTCAGCCGGTTACGCCTTAGATGAGGCCCTCCATTACATACCTTTTCTTGCCGGGCTAAATAATGTCAGAGAAATTTCGGAAAGTCAATCATCTTTCGGGGTCATATGACGGGCTATTTTGAAGCTCTTTTTTCGCCTCCAAAGGTGAGATAGCCGGAAGGGATGATAAATTCTTATGAAAGGGGAAGGGGAGTGAACCTCAAAGCGTTTATCGAAGGGAAAATCGAAGAGATCAAAAGGACGGCGGGCGGCGATAAGGCCATTTCCGCCCTGTCCGGCGGTGTGGACAGCTCCACGTGCACGGTGCTTGCGGCGAAAGCTCTGGGCGCCAACCTCAAAAACATTTTCATCGATGACGGCCTGATGCGCGAGAAAGAGCCGGAACAGGTGCGGCAAATCTTTCGGGACCTCGGCATCAAGGTCGAGATTATCAACGCTCAGGCCGAGTTCTTCGCTTCGCTTGAAGGCAAGCTTGATCCGGAGGAGAAACGCAAGGCCTTTCGCCACACGTTCTATTCCGTCTTCGGAAGAGCGGTCAGGGAGAGCCGGGCGAGGTTCCTCATCCAGGGGACGATCAAAGCGGATATTATCGAGACGAAGGGCGGGGTCAAGACCCAGCATAATATCCTGGAACAGATCGGTATCGATCCGGACAAAGGATATGGATTCAAGGTGATGGAGCCGCTTAGGGACCTGTTCAAGGATGAGGTGAGGAAAGTGGCCAAGGCGGCCGGCCTTCCGCAGGAAATCTACGCTAGAATGCCTTTCCCGGGGCCGGGACTGGCGACGAGGATCATCGGCGAAGTCACGCCCCAGCGGGTGGCGGTTGTCCGGAAAGCGACCGTGATCGTCGAAGAGGAGATTGCTCGGCTCAAGCCCTTCCAGGCCTTCGCCGTCCTCCTCAATGATCAGGGCACGGGCATCGAGAAAGGGAAAAGAACATTCGGGAACATCATCATCATCCGCTCCGTGGAAAGCAAGGACGCCCTGAAGGCCGGAGTGACAAAGGTTCCCTGGACGGTCCTGATGAAAATCACGAAGAGGATCACCACGGAAATCCCGCAGGTGACGCGCGTGGCTTACGAGCTCACGGCCAAGCCGCCGGCCACCATCGAATATATTTGACATGTGGGTCCGCTGACCCCTCTTGAAGTCCTTTCCTATAAACGAATACAATGGATTCCTGAACACCTCTCCGGAAAGGAGGAACCATGCCGTTCATCAAGAAGAGGAATCCCGGCGTCAATACGTTGGGGATATTCGTCCCCGGCGACCCGCGCATCGACGAAGAATCCAGGCAGCGGGCCTATAATATCGGGACCATGACGGCCAAGCTGCTGGCCGAAAGGCTTCGCCTCCCGGATGGTTTCCCTCCCAATGTTTTCTTTGGCTCGCGTCTCGTTGACAGCGAAAAGACCGCGGACACGGTCGCCCAGGAACTGAAGGAAGCCGGCGCAGAAGCTTTGTTCATCGTTCCCGACACCTGGTTCTTCCCGGGCAAATCCGCGATGGCCCTCACGGCCCATTTTCCTCCGAGCACGCCCCTCGCCTGCGTCGGCGGCAACAACGCACCCAAGCCGGGCATGGTCGGCATCGACGCTCTGGTCGGCGCCTACGCCCAAACCGGGCGCCTCTGCCCCATGGTCATCGGGACGATGCCCGAGACCGGCATGAATCCGGAATTCGGGGCGAAGACCAAGGACGAGATCGCAGACCTCGCCTCTGCCGTCCTGGCCGCGGTCGCGCTCAGGGGAAAGCGCTATCTCTCCGTGGACACCGATTCCATGCAGATGGAGACGGCGCTGAATCATGTCCACGCGGCCCGCCGCTTCTTCGGCCTCGAATCGACCCGCGAATCCATGAAGATCTTCGCCGACATGCTCCAGAAAAAAGGAGGGTATGACCCGGAAGAGCTCAGAGCGCTTCGCGATTGGGTGATCAACGTCAAGTTCAAGAACCGCATATTCAATAACACGGAGGAGATCGTCGAGCGCGGCCTCCCGGTCTACACAAGCCTCAAGATCCATCCTCCCGCCCTGACCGGCAAAGACAGAAAGAAATTAGACGAGGGCCTGGCGCTTTATCTCATCATCCGGAACTACATGCGGGACATCCATGCCGTCGCCGGCGGCTGGACGAACCAACTCGCCTGGGGCTCGGACCGGCGCGGCATCCCCTTGACCACGGCCGATATCGCCGAATCGCTCTTCAATTCAAGCGAAGACCACGCCGGGAAAAAGACCGTCGTCCCGTTCGCGACGGAAAACGACATCCAGGGCCTCCTGACGATGCTGGCCTATTGCTATCTTGCGGGGGGAAAGCCCACGCTCTTCATGGATTTCCGCAAGGTCTACGAGCCTTGGGAGATCGAGAAGAAGGCGAAGGAACTCGGCCTCGATCTCAGCGCCTTCAAGAGAGAGCCCTGGATGCAGCGGGGCTTTATTGACGGCAATAACTCGGGCAGTGCTTCTCTGGACTTCGCCAAAAAACATTATTTATTCAAGGCGGTTGAACATTATTTCCCCGGCTTCGGATTTTCGGTCGCGTTTGTTTCGCCAAAGGGGATCCGGGGCATGGTCGGGCGTTTGGCCTATTCCGACTTGTCCGGCATGTTCACCATGGTCCAGGGCGAAGCGGAAAGCCAGGAGCTTCCGCCCGCCTTGACCGAGCGGGTCTGCCATGCCTCGGATTATTCCTGGCCGCACACGTTCCTGACGTTCGACCATATCCCTTCAAGCTATGCCAAGACGGGCATGCCGGCCAACCACATCCACATGACAACGGACCTGCCGCGGCGGCGCTGGCAGCATTTCTCGGATTACAGCCTGATCTTAAATCATAAATGGGAGAACGCGGCGGAATACACGGAGGGATTGGACCGGCCGCTGCCCATGCTCTGGCGCTTGAACGGCGGGGAAACGGCGGCCAAGATGGCCCTGGCCGCCCGACGATGAGGAGGTGTCATCCCGAGCGAAAGGAAGGACCTCCTCCAATCTCAGGGAAGTCAACGAGATCCTTCGCCGGGCCCAGGACGTTCCTTCGGGTCATGCGACTGCGGCCAAGAGGCCCGGCCATAACATTTTCCAATACAAACGCAATAAATAGTGATAATGCATGGGCGGCGCCTAGGCGCCGCCCGAACGGGGATGTCATTTTAATTAATGCGTTTATATTAGGTTAGAATCCTGAGTAGGTCCAGCGGCTTCTCGATAAGCACCTTGGCCCCGTTCGTTCTCAATTCCTCAGCTGTGCGGAAACCCCATAATGCCCCGACGGCAAACATTCCCGCCGCGTTGGCCGTCTGCATGTCGGTGTTCGTATCGCCGACATAGGCGATCTCATCCGGCTTGAGGCCGAGGACCCGGGCGATTTCTAAGGCACCGGACGGGTCGGGTTTGACCTGGATGCCGTCGCGGGCGCCGAAGATGGGCCGGAACTCCCAACGCGGAAAATATTGTTTCATGACGGCGAGCGTCGAATCATGGGGCTTATTCGAAAGCACGGCCATGGGGATTCCGCGCCTGTTCAAGGCGTCCAGGAGTTCATGAATCCCTTCATAAGGCCTGGTTTTCACGGCCTTCCTGAGGTTGTATTCAGCCCGCATGAGATCTTTCAACTTCGCCATCGCTTCGGGGCTATCGCAGACATCGGGTGGCAGTGCCCGGCGGACGAATGTCCCCAGCCCGTCTCCGACCAGCTGTTTGCACTCTTCAACGCTTCGCCCCGGAAGGCCCATCTTGGCCAAAGCTGCGTTCATCGAATCGGTCAGGTCTTCGATCGTATTGAGGAGTGTTCCGTCCAGGTCGAAAAGCACGGCCTTATATTTCATGTCATGGCTCCGCTAAGCATTTTATCTAATATCCCCGGGCTGTCAATTGACTAGGCTCTTTTCGCTGTGATAAAGTTCTCTTGGTGTCGGACTGAAATGCAGCCAATGAAAGGAACAAAAAATGCTGACAATTAAAAAAATCCTTTGCCCGGTGGATTTCAGCGAGCCTTCCTTAAAGGGCTTGGACTATGCCGCTGATTTCGCCACTCTTTTCCAGGCGGAACTTACCGTGGTCTATGTTCTTCCTCTTCTGCCGCCCACGCCGAGTGATCCGAATACGTTCTTCAAGGTTCCCGAATATGAGCGAATCGTCCATGCCGAATCGGAGAAGAAACTCAAGGAGATCGTCGCTCTGCGCATCCCCAAGAACCTGAACGTCCGGTCCTATATCGGCCATGGAAACCCGGCCAAAGAAATCGTCCGGATCGCGGAGGAGATGAAAGCGGACCTGGTCGTCATCGCAACGCAAGGGCACACGGGATGGCATCATTTCGTGATGGGCTCGGTCGCCGAGAAGGTCATCCGGCACGCCCACTGCCCGGTCTTTGCTGTCCGAGAAACGCGCGGCTGACGCGTCGGCAGCCGATATTGACAGCCTGCTTGTGTTCTGCTATTTTTTTGCCTCACGGCGCTATCGTCTAGAGGCCCAGGACGGGTGGTTCTCAGCCATCAGACCGGGGTTCGAATCCCCGTAGCGCTACCAGCTTAATTCTTTTCTTAAAGAAAAAAAAGTAAATACATCGGGCAGGCCTGCGGTGGAGCTTCTTCATGGTGAACGAACCTCTGGCTGCATTTGCTCAGCGGCTCTAGTTGACGGTGAGGCCTGACCCCGCCTCTGCTTTATTATCTTTGAATTCGGTATGCGGCCCCATTGGCCCCAAAATTGCCGATAGGATTCTTTCTTCTCTGATCATGAAGTCCGGAATTCCAGGGACACGATCCGGAAAATTCGGGACATAACCCTTTTCTCTCGAAAAGGGATTGTGTCCCATGAATTTTCCGGCCATGTCCCGGAATTCCGTCTTGCTTTCTATCGGCCATTTTTGGTTGGCCTTCGTGATTGCCCGGTCCGCGCGCCTGTGTTAAAATAAATACCCTTCCGGAGCATATTTAGACGATGTCCTCGGACGCTTCCTTGAGCACGATTTCGGCCGAACAAGAAAAAAAGGCCGCGGCCGGCAATTCCGTCATTGCCGCGTTGTTCCTGACGTCCATGAAGCTCGTCATGGGGTTCATCACGGGCAGCCTTGGCATTTTAGCTGAGGCGGCGCATTCTGGACTCGACCTCGTGGCCGCCATCGTCACGTTCTTCGCCGTCCGTGTTTCAGGCAAGCCCGCGGACCATGATCATACCTATGGCCATGGCAAGGTGGAAAATTTTTCCGCCCTGATTGAGACTGTTCTGCTCTTTATCACCTGCGCCTGGATCATTTACGAGGCGGTCCAGCGGGTCTTCTTTCGGTCCATTGAAATCGACCCAAGTCTCTGGGCGTTTTTGGTCATGGCCGTCTCCATCGGCATTGATGTCAGCCGGTCCCGGATGCTTACCAGCGTCGCCCGGAAGCACCACAGTCAGGCCCTGGAGGCGGACGCCCTTCACTTCTCCACAGATGTCTGGAGCTCCAGTGTCGTCATCGGCGGCTTGCTCTTGGTCTGGCTTGGAAAAAATGTCTTTCCTCGGCATGCGGCGCTTTTACAAAAGTCCGATGCCGTTGCCGCCTTGGGCGTGGCTTTCATCGTTCTATTCGTCAGCTATAAGCTGGGAAAACGGACGATCGATGTCCTCCTTGACCGCGCCCCCGACGGGCTGCCCCAGAAGATCTCCAAGGCCGCGGGCGGGATCGAAGGCGTGATGAGCGTCGGCCCGGTCCGGCTGCGGCGTTCCGGCCCGAGCTATTTCGTGGATATGACCGTGGACGTGGACCGCAATCTATCCTTCGAGCGGACCCATGCCATCGCCGAATCGGTGGAAGCCTGCGTCCAGAGCGTCACTCCAGGCGCCGACGTCGTCATCCATACCGACCCGCGCGAAGTCGAGCGCGAGACCATGGCCAAGCGCATCCGCGCCGTGGCCTACAGGAACCAGATGAGCGTGCATAACATCAGCATGCACGAGAACAAGGACCGGGTTTACGTGGACCTCCACCTGGAAGTGGACGACCATCTCTCCCTGCAGCAGGCCCATGATATGGCGACGCACATCGAAAAAGACCTGAAAGAGGATATGCCGGAAATCGTGCATGTGAACACGCACATCGAATCGCGCGGCACGGGCATGGGAAACGGCGTGGACGTGACGTCCAGGGAGCAGAGGATTGTGGAGAAAGTCAAACAGCTCACGGATGAGATTGCCGGCGCCTCCCGCTGTCACAATGTCATGGTCCAGCGCCATGGGGACCGATTCTCGGTCTCGCTTCACTGCAATTTTGAAAAAGAGCTTTCGATCATTCAGGTTCATGATATGTCCACCCGCATCGAGGAACGCTTGAAAGACAGGATCCCCGGCCTGGACCGGGTGCTCGTTCACGAGGAGCCCAAAGGCAGGTAATCGGAGACGGCGAGGAGGAGGGAATGGGAGGAGTTTTTGGGATCGCTTCCTGGGAAGATTGCATCACCGACTTATTCTACGGCACAGATTATCATTCCCACCTGGGCACGAAAAGGGGAGGACTGGCCGTCCGCAGGGAGGACGGGTTTGTCCGCGTTATTCACAACATCGAGAACGCCCAGTTCCGTTCCAAGTTCGACCAGGACATCGATCAGATGCATTCCTGGAGCGGCATCGGGGTCATCAGCGATTTCGACGATCAGCCGATTTTGATCCGGTCGCATCTCGGAGATTACGCCATCGTCGCGGTCGGGGCCATCAAAAATGCCGATAGGCTGGCCCGGGATGCTTTCAAGTCGCGGCGCCTTCATCTGTCAGAGATTCACGGCCGCGGCATCAATCAGACCGAGCTGGCCGCGATGCTGATCAACCAGGAAGAAAGCTTCGAGTCCGGCATCCAGAACCTGCAGGATTCCCTCGAAGGGTCGTGCTCCCTGCTCATCCTGACCGAGAAGGGCATCTACGCGGCCCGCGATAAATATGGGAGGACGCCGATCGTCCTCGGGAAAAAAGCGGGGAATTACGCCGTCACGTCGGAAACGTGTGCTTTTCCCAATCTTGGATTCGACGTCGAGAGATATCTGGGGCCCGGCGAGGTCGTTTTTATAACTCCCGAAGGGTATGAGCAGAGAAAGGCCCCGGGAGACAGACTCCAGATCTGTAGCTTTCTCTGGGTTTATTACGGCTATCCGGCCTCAAGCTATGAAGGGATCAACGTCGAGGACACGAGGAACCGCTGCGGGGCGTATCTTGCCAGACGCAACCCGGTCAAGATCGATTTTGTGGCCGGTATTCCGGATTCCGGCGTCGGCCATGGCCTGGGCTATGCGGCCGAGGCCGGCCTGCCGTTCAAAAGGCCGTTCGTCAAATACACTCCCACCTGGGCCCGCAGCTTCATGCCCCAGAACCAAAACGTCCGGGACCTCGTGGCCCGGATGAAGCTCATCCCGATCAAGGATCTGATCAACGGGAAAAAGTTCCTTTTCTGCGAGGATTCCATCGTCCGGGGCACGCAGCTCCAAGACACGGTCCGGCGGCTCTATGATTTCGGCGCCCTTGAAGTCCACATGAGGCCGGCCTGTCCGCCGCTGGTTTACGGCTGTAAGTTCCTGAATTTTTCCGTATCCCGCTCGGAAATGGACCTGGCGGCCCGGCGGGCCATCCGCGAGGTTGAGGGGGAATATATCCAGGACCTATCGGACTACACGCGGGAGGGCACGGCCAAGTACAACGCCATGGAAGAGCGGATCCGGCAGAGACTCAACCTGACGACGCTCAAGTATCAACGCCTGGAAGACCTGGTCGCGGCCATCGGACTCCCTAAAGAGAAATTGTGCACCTATTGCTGGGACGGCATCGAGCTCAAATGATATCTATTTTTTCTCTTTCCACACCTGATAACGCTGGAGATATTCGTCGATGACCTTGGCCGGGTTGAGGCCGAGAAAAACGGCGTAATTCTTGAGATGGACCTTGAGGTAGATCGCCTCGGGCAGGGCTTCGAACCTCTCTTCCTCCAGGCTTTTTAAAAGTTCGATCCGGACCTTGAACTCTTTGGAAATCTCGCTTAGATCGACGCCCGCCTTTTCCCGGATCTTCCGGAGAGAAGGGCCGGTGGTCGGCAGATCGACGGCCTTTTCCGGAGAAAGCGCGTCTTCGAAGAGAAACGCCGTCCTGGACGGTTCGTCCTTTTTGGCGGCCAAAAGCTTGAGGTAGGCCTCTTCGATCTCGTCGAGCACCTTCTTTCTCTTTTTTTTAGGAAATTCTTCGCCCAGGGGAGCCAGGACGATGGAATCGCCGGCATAGAGTTTTTTCAAGCGCAGGTAAGAATTGTGGATGTCGCGGAGAGAAGCGTCCGGCGGCAGCTCCAGCATCTCGAAATATTTTTTAAGTTCGTCCTTGACCATCAGAAGCCTACCGGCAGGCTGACGTCCTTGCCCTTGATCATGTTTTCCACGAAGATTTCGATCTGTTTCGCGCAGCCTGTGGCCAGGTAATTCAGCATGAACGGCCTGCCCTCGCGGACCGATTTCCAGACCGCGTCGTTATATTCGATGAAACCGGAGTACTGGATGGGAACCCCCAGGTACTTCATCATGACGCTCTTGATCGAAGCGCCGAGGAGGATATCGTTGTTGTTCCGGACCATATTGAGGACCAGGTGGATTTTGAAAGAGGCTAGCTCATGGTCCAGGATCGTCCCGATGTAGGAAAAGCTGTCCTTGAGATAGTCGATCAGCTCCTTGAGATTGTTGATCCCGTAGTTCTGCCGGCGGTCCCAGATGTGCTGGGCGATCTCCTTGAAGCCGTATTCCTTCAGCGTCTTCTTGACCTTCCGGAACAGGGAATTCTTGATGAAATGGTACACGTTCTCGATGGCGATCACTTCGGGGACCAGGACCACGATCATCCTGTCGGCAATGAGGAACGTGTCGAGCGTATTGTTATGGCTGCCGGCGCTGAGGTCGATGACGACGTTCTGGGCGTTGAGCTTCATGATCTGCCGGAAGAGCTTGAGCTTCTGGGAGAAGGTGATTTTGTCCGAGGCGATGGAATGGATGTCGCCGGTGATCAGGGCGATGTTGTCCAAATCGGTCTTGACCACGAGGTCGGAGAGCGACGCTCCCTTCTCGAAGAAGCTGGTCAGCGATTTCTGGGGGCGGCTGATGCCGAAGAACGAATGGAGGTTGGCGCCGCCGATGTCCATGTCGACCAGGACGACGTTCTTGCCCTTTTTGGCGAGATAGGTGCCGACGCAGCTGGTGATGAAGGTCTTGCCCGTGCCGCCCTTCCCTCCACCGACGGCCCAGATTTCGCCTTCCCTGATCTTCGTCGTTTGTGCCATTTTCGTCCAAAGATGCAGATTTTACAGATAATAAACAATATATGAATTTGGCCCGGACGTCAACTTGTTGACCGATTCTCAAAGTCGTTCTTGAAGATTGATGATTTTGATTTCCCCCGTCAGCATGTTGACGCGAACTTCCTTGCTTTCCCCGGACCGGATCTCGACCTCGACCGTCAGAGTTTTATTGAGGCCGGCGGAGACAAATTTGAGCGGATACTTTCCTTCGGTCAATTCCACGGTTTTATCGGCGACGACTTCCCCTACCAATTTATCTTTGACAAAGATGTCCGCATAAGGATTGATGTTGAACCGGATTTTTCCCGTCCGGAGATTTACCAGCTCGAATGTTTTTGTGATGTCGGCCTCTACAGATAGGGATTCCTGTAAGGTCCGGAAGCCTTCCTTTTCAACCTTGATCTCGTAAACACCCGGGTCCACAAATTTATTAACCGGCGATATCACAGGGGGATTGTTTCCGATAATGACCCGGGCTTCCGGCGGATTCGTTTTTATCACCAAATTGAATTTCAATTGCCTCAGAGTCCGTCGGATCGTATTTCTGCCCGGATTTAAACGAAGGGCCTCGGTGAGGCCCGCCCATCCCTCTCCTTTTCGCAATTCCAATTGACAGCTATTTTTCGCGATTTCAAATTCTCTGGGCGTCTTTCCTTTGAGAACGCCGTCAACGAGGATGTCTGCGCCCCCGGGAGTCGTGACAATTTCAAGAACATAGAGCGGCGCCAAAGGAAAGTTCTTCGTGAATTTCTCTCCCGTTTTGAGAGAAAATGATTCGCTGACTTCTTTATATTCAGGGGATTTTCTTATTTTCATCTCATAAAGGCCCGGTGGCAGCTCCCGTTTGAGAGGGGTCGTCCCCTCAGGCTTGTTATTCAAAAAGATCGATGCGCCCTGGGGCATGGAATCGATTTCCAGGAAGCCATACTGAGGAGCCGTGCTGAGCGGGGCTATTTGCGGGGCTGGCTTTTGGGGGGGCGTCTCAGAGGCGGCTGGCTTTTTTTCCTCGGCTTCGCCTCTCTTATCTTTCTGGCCGCGGCCTAAAAATAGATATCCGGACACGAGAACGCCTATGAGAGCCAGCGAAATCCCCGGAATCAGGAAAGGCCGGATGCCTTTTTTGGCCCTTCCCGGCTCTTCTTTTCTCCTGGAAGGAATTTTTTCTTTTAACAGGATCTCTCTTTCCACTTTTCCCAAGTCGGCATAAAGGGCCTCGATATCGGGATACCGTTTGTCCCTGTCCTTTTCGAGACATTTCAGGATGATGCGGCTGATCTCTTTCGGCAGATGAGGAGTGAGCGTTCCCGGGTCAGGCGGGGGCTCCAGTTTTTGCTTCAAGATGATGCTTAATGTCGTATCGCCCTCAAAGGGGACTTTCCCCGTAACCATTTCGAATAGAATGGCGCCGAGGGAATAGATATCGGTGCGCGCATCGACCTTGCTTCCTTCAGCCTGCTCGGGCGATATATACTCCGGCGTCCCGACCATGATCCCGTCGGCGGTAATCCCCCGGGCCCGGAGAGACAGGGAGATGCCGAAATCCATGATCCGGACATGTCCGCTCTGGTCCAGCATGATATTCTGCGGCTTTAAATCCCTGTGGACGATGTCCAAATGATGCGCGGCCGCAAGCCCTTCGCAGATCTGCTTGGCGATGGTCAGGGCCCGGCCGAGATTCAAGGAGCCAACCCGGTGAATTGTCCGTTTGAGGTTCTCGCCGGGAACGTATTCCATGGTAATGAAGTGATTGCCCTGGTCTTCGCTCAGGTCGAACATCCGGCAGATATTTTTATGGACAATGACGCGGGTAAGTTTCAGCTCGTTTTTAAACCTATCGATAATATTCGCCTCTAGGGCGATCTCCGGTCTTATGAGCTTTAAGGCGATTTCCACATCCAGCTTCTTGTCCAGAACCCGGTAGACCCTGCCCATCCCTCCGCGGCCCAGCTCTTCTAGGACAAAGTACCTCCCGGCAAAAGTGCTCCCGGCGACGAGCTCACCCCGCTGGGCTTGGAGAGTCTGGGTCTGGGTCATTGAGATTTCGTCGGCGGTAGGGAATTTTGTACCGCAGCCGCCGCAGAATCGCGTATTTTCGGGATTTTCAAAGTGACATTTTAGACATTTGGTGGCCAACGTTCCCTCTTCTTAGGCTCTAAAGAGCATATCAAGTTGGAAAAGGGCTGTCAATGCAATGACGGCAGGGCGGGATTCCTGCCATGTTTTTTATTTTCTAAGAAAATTCGGTGATATGAAGCCGAACCTAATCTGCAGAATACCGGCGAGTCGAGCTTACAGCCAAGAAAGACGATGGGTTCGAGACCCGTCGGAAAGCAAGCGGTCTGGCCTCTGGGTGCCTGAATTACGCAAAAATCTTCATGATTTATCTATGGTTAGCAACCTAAGACCTTACCAGCTTGACACCCCTTTCTATTCCCTGATAACGGCGCCATCTTTGATGATTTCAGCTTTTCGGGGGCCACTGCTGGTGATATTTTGCCCTGGGGGAGATTGGAGACTTAGGCTTCCCGACCATGAGCCGCTGTTACCGTTGTCATCTGTTCCATAAAAAGTAATAATTATTGACTCGCCTCTTTCCCATCCGCCGAATCTCCAATTAATGCTTTTAGTTTCATTTGCGGAAAAACGTGGCGGACTCCCCCAAACGCTTGTAATTGTGCTCCATATCGAGCCAACATCGGATAGCGTAGCATTTGTTAACGTTATTCCTATGCCACTCGTTTCTTTGACATACATTGTGGAATACCAATAGCCATCACCAGATCGAGTGCTGGGATTCGGAGAAAACGTTATAACCAACTTCCCGACCTTTTTTGTAAGCGTTGCGTTCACATTCGTCGTCTCATTCCACCTGACTTCAACACTCTGTTGCCAATCCTCATAACTGGCAAGCGTCAGCTTCAAGGTATGAGTGCCGACATCGACATTCGTCAGAGTGCAGTTTGTCGTTTGTCCCGTATCCGTTCCATCGAGGTAAGCCCTCGCCCCTGTCGGATTGGAGGTGATGGCAATGTTCCCCTTCTTTTTGATAAGCGTCGCATTCACATTCGTCGTCTGATGCGCGGTGACCTGAACACTCTGTTGCCAATCCTCATAATTGGTAAGCGTCAGCTTTACGGTATGCGTGCCGACATCAACATTCGTCAGAGTGCAGTTTGTCGTTT
>Ga0256868_10000811_pt1 | contig 17688 bp, 21 predicted proteins | sample RVTome_13_FD_187341 | JGI IMG/M metagenome (GOLD analysis project Ga0256868, IMG submission 187341) | Soil microbial communities from uranium-contaminated site in the Upper Colorado River Basin, Wyoming, United States - RVT92D227 HiSeq ...
AATTGGGGGTGAAGATGCCCTCTACCCGCGACAGGACAAAAAGACCCTAGCAGCTTTACTATAGCTTGACATTGGGCTTAGGCTGAGCATGTGTAGGATAGGTGGGAGGCTGGGAAGCTGGGGCGTCAGCTTCAGCGGAGCCAACGGTGAAATACCACTCTTGCTTGGTTTTGGTTCTAACCCACCTTCGGGTGGGGACACTGTCTGGTGGGTAGTTTAACTGGGGCGGTTGCCTCCTAAAATGTAACGGAGGCGTCCAAAGGTTCCCTCAGCACGAATGGAAACCGTGTGTAGAGTGCATTGGTATAAGGGAGCTTGACTGCGAGACCCACAAGTCGAGCAGGGACGAAAGTCGGGCAAAGTGATCCTACGGCGCTGTATGGAAAGGCCGTGGCTTATCGGATAAAAGCTACGCTAGGGAAAACAGGCTTATCTTGCCCAAGAGTTCACATCGACGGCAAGGTTTGGCACCTCGATGTCGGCTCGTCGCATCCTGGGGCTGGAGAAGGTCCCAAGGGTCGGGCTGTTCGCCCGTTAAAGCGGCACGCGAGCTGGGTTCAGACCGTCGTGAGACAGGTCGGTCTCTATCCGTCGTGGGCGCCGGAGATTTGAGGGGAGCTCTCCTTAGTACGAGAGGATTAGGAGGGACAGACCTCTGGTGTGCCAGTTGTTCCGCCCGGAGCAGTGCTGGGTAGCTATGTCTGGTTGGGATAAGCGCTGAAAGCATCTAAGCGCGAAGCCCACCCCAAGATGAGATCTCCCACCGGTTTAACCGGGTAAAGCCGCAAGTAGACTACTTGCTTGATAGGCGGCGTGTGTAAGCGGAGTAATCCGTTTAGCTAAGCCGTACTAATGGCTGAGGCCTTGACTTACGCCAGGCTGAGCACAAAACCGAATAAATAGAAAGGACAAACTATGATTAGACATGTCGTTATGCTTAAGTTTAAACCCGAGGTAAGCCAGGAACAAAGGCTTAAGCTTCGTGAGATGTCAGTGGCGGCGCTGGGACAGATACCCGGTGTCAAAAACGTCATCGCGGGGCAGGCTTTGGACATAGAAGGCAAACCACCGTGCGATGCGGCTGTATTCATTGATTTTGATGATGAAGCGAAGCTAAAAGCGTATCCGGGGCATCCTGTTCATAAGGCGGCAGAAGCACAGCTTCCTGCCATGTGTAGCGACATCGAAGTTTTGGACTGTTTGTACTAGCGCATTTTCGACGCGGGGTAGAGCAGTGGTAGCTCGTCGGGCTCATAACCCGGAGGTCGTTGGTTCAAATCCAACCCCCGCCACCAAGACAAAGCTAAGGGGGAGCGATAACGCTCCCCCTTTCAATTCTTGGGGCCAACAGCCCGTACGAAGAAACGTGCCGGCGGCACCTGGAGAAGAAACTCGTACTGAAGCCGGTTATGGACGACAGCTTTGGTGGTAAGGAACACGAGATAGAAAAAACAATGGGACCACCTGAAGCACCTGTCCGGTATGTGGCATCGAGACTTGAGGATAAGAATTTGCCACGAGCAACCGCCCAGGCGCCGATTATCTATTGCGGTGAGAGTAGATTGAGACCCTAATCTAAGTCTTCTTCAGGTCCTCTTCAATGAGCTTCAGCTTGTCGTCGGTGATGACACCCTTGGAGAAGGGCTGAACCTGTTTCAGGGTCATGCCCATCGCCATTTGCAGCTGAGGATTGCCGGCGAACCCAGGAAAATACTTCTCAAGTATAGCCTTTGCCTTCGGGTCTGCAAGTAGCTCCTTGAGACTGGAATTGATTGTAACTGCCATGCTTTCGCTCCTTTCTGTTTCTGCTATACACCGTTATGATATTGCGGAATTGTTGTTGTGTCAAGTATCTGTAAGCGTCCACAACCTTCTGGCAGCAGACGCATGGTCTCAGTCGTCAGCACAGGCAGGTCATCAGGAAATTCCTGAGCAGATTCTAGAGGTCCCCTTGTGTCCTGGAATCGAATCGTATCCAAAATGTTCTTCCACACTCTGCTGCATTATGACTTTCACGGTCGTTCTGTCTTTTTGTTTTTGCCGCCTGGCTTACGTATGCCACTATTAAAATAGTTTGTGTTATGGTATTATCGTTCACGTTGTGCTGAAAAGAGCATAGAAGGAGTAAGTTGAAAATATTATTAGTTTATCCCCAGTATCCAGATACCTTCTGGAGTTTCAAGCATGCCTTGAAATTCATTTTTAAAAAGGCTGCTTTTCCTCCCCTGGGCTTATTAACTGTGGCTGCCATGCTTCCCGAGGAATGGGAGAAAAAGCTTGTGGACCTGAATACCACAACCCTGACAGATAAAGACCTTAAGTGGGCTGATTATGTCTTTCTCAGCGCTATGGTGGCGCAGCAAAATTCGGCGAGGGAGGTCATCGATAGGTGCAAAAAGTTGGGGACCAAGATTGTTGCCGGTGGTCCCTTTTTTAATCCCGGGTATGAAGATTTTGGGTTTGATGATATAGACTATCTTATATTTGGCGAGGCTGAAAATATACTGCCGCTCTTTTTGGAGGATTTAGAGAGAGGCTGTGCCAAACATATCTACAAGTCTGAAGAATTCCCCGATATAAGGAAAACTCCTGGGCCTTTGTGGTCACTTATCAACAAGAAAAAATACCAATCAATGACTATCCAGTATTCTCGAGGCTGCCCCTTCAATTGTGAATTCTGCGATATCATTATACTGAACGGGCATAGGCCACGAACCAAGGACAAAAGTCAGGTCATAGCCGAACTGGACGCAATATACGATAGGGGATGGCGAGGTGGCGTATTCTTTGTTGATGATAATTTCATTGGCAACAAACGGAAACTAAAGTCAGAAATTCTGCCGGCAATAATTAAATGGATGGAAGAGAAGAACCATCCCTTTACATTTTATACAGAAGCATCTATAAATCTTTCCGATGATGAAGAGCTAATGCGTCTAATGACTGAGGCAGGATTTAACATGGTGTTTGTGGGCATCGAAAGCCCCAGTGAGGAAAGTTTAGTCGAATGTAATAAGCTGCAGAACAAAAATCGTGATTTGTTGGCCTCGGTTAAAAGGATGCAGAACTATGGCTTGCAGGTGCAGGGAGGATTTATTGTTGGGTTTGATAGTGACCCGCTTTCCATCTTCAAAAGCCAGATTGAGTTCATCCAAAAGAGTGGAATTGTTATGGCTATGGTTGGTGTGCTGATGGCTCCTCCAGAGACAAGACTATATAAACGTCTAAAGAAGGAGAACCGCATACTGCCAAAGGGCTCCGGTGATAATACGGATGGTTCAACCAACTTCATCCCCAAAATGGGTCGCGAAGCGCTTGCCAGTGGCTATAGGCATGTGGTAGATACAATCTACGCCCCCAAGCAATACTATGAGCGTATTAAAACCTTTCTAAAAGAATATAAACCTGGCAATAAAGGAAAATTTAAGATTTCTCTTGTCCAGCTGATTGCGTTGATAAGGTCCACGTGGGTTTTGGGATTCAAGGAAAAAGGGCGAATACATTATTGGAAGTTCGTTATCTGGACCTTGCTGAGAAAGCCAAAAACTTTCCCTTTATCCGTGACGCTGGCTGTTCAGGGATTCCATTTCCGCAAGGTCGCCGAGAAAGTACGTGCATCCCTGGCTAGTGACATCCGGAGGTTGGAGCCAGCAAGAGAGCCCATAGGCAAACATAATTAGCCTGACTGCGAATCATCATCAAATGTTCTCGCCTTGAAACATGCCCTGATAGCCCTGGGCAACCTCACGGCTCAAAGAGAAGAAGACCATCTGAACGATTCGAGTATTCTTATGTAGCCGAAATCCCTGTGGATTGTACACCACCATGAGAGACTGCGACCGGCCTGAATAACCAGCATCCCAAACCGCATTGTGAATGCTGACCCCGCAGCGCAGAAGAGTTGACCGGGGCAGTGCCAGAGCCATTATGTTCTTAGGAAGATTAACTACTTCGTTGTATGTAACCAGGTAACAACCGGGCAGGAGGTCTACGCGGCCCAGGCCATCGAAAACGAGCGGGGAAGTACTCGAAAGAACTCTGCTTTCATTGCCTGGGCCCAGGCTGCCCGACGAAGAAAACAAAGCTATTTCTTTGAGGGTCAAGTCTATGCCATTGGGTTGAACCTGTTGCTGGACATCACACAGGTTCTCCACCAGGGGAGGACTTGCCCCCAGCATCTTCAGGATATCTTCTCTGGAAAGGATGCCAGACATTTATTCACCTACAGGTCAGGCCCATGTAATTGAGGTTATTGACGTTTAGTATAATCCGTGCTGAACTGGCGGACAAGACAGCGTGATATTTCTTATTACTGGCCACAGCGTTTTCTTCCTGGGCTGGGTAAGCCAGATTTCCTCTCCCTTGATGGGAGAGGACTAAGGTGAGGGTGGTCAACTTTTTGCCAAGGGCTGAGATTTTCTCTATGCTAGTTGCGCAAATCTTGCTAATATTAGGTACTGTCGCAATTCATCTGTTGATTACGAGTAAACCGTGAAAGTGGTAGCAATTGTGGGCATGACAGGTGGGGGCAAATCAGAAGTAGCCATGGTGTTTGAAGAACACGGCTTCAAAAAAGTGCGGTTTGGGGATATTACGGACGAAGAACTTAGGAACAAGGGACTGGAGCCGAATGAGGAAAATGAGCGCCGTATCAGAGAGCAGCTAAGAAAAAAGCATGGGATGGCTACTTACGCAAAATTGAACTTGCCCAGTATTGATAGTTCACTGAAATCATCGAATGTTGTGGTAGATGGGCTTTACTCCTGGGAAGAATATACTTTACTGAAGGAGCGTTATGGCAAGGGGTTCATTACGGTCGCTGTGTGGGCCTCGCCTGCTACCAGACATGCCAGGCTTGCCCATAGAACAAAACGCCCCTTGACGCTCGAAGAAGCGGCCAGTCGAGATAAATCTGAGATAGAGAACATTAACAAGGGCGGGCCAATTGCCCTGGCCGACTTCACTATAATAAATGAGGCTTCCTTAGAGAAGCTGAGAAAGGAAACAAAACGAGTCATATCAGCTTTGAAATGAGAAGAAAAACCAGGCCAGATATTGATGAATATTTCCTCAAGATAGCTTCCGTGGTAGCCGAACGCTCCACTTGCCGGCGCCATTATGTAGGCGCCGTGGCAGTGAAGGACAAGCATATATTAGCCACCGGATATAATGGGGCTGCTGCGGGACTTAAGGATTGTCTGGAGCTCGGTTGCCTCAGAGATGAGCTGGGCATAGCATCTGGGACCAGGCAAGAAATATGCCGGGGTATTCACGCCGAGCAGAATGTAATCATACAGGCATCACTCCACGGGGTGAGTCTTGAGGGCGCCACGATTTATGTCACCCATTCGCCGTGTATACTCTGCGCCAAAATGCTGGTCAATGCCAAGATAAAGCGCTTCGTAACCTTTGGCAGATACGCTGATGATTCCTTTATGGACTTGTTCAGGGAAGCCGGAATAGAGTTTAAACTGCGCAGAAAACCGCCCGCCGAGATAACCCACCTGCCCTGAAACAGAAGTTCTTTCCAGACAGATATCGTTGTGGATACTAGTCACTCCCGAACGAGACGCTCCCCTTTGACTTCACCTCAGCCGCTTTTGCAGGATTAACTTGCCATCGCCAGGCGCATAGAAGTCAGGGATGCGAGCTACTATGTCATAGCCTTGACTGAGATGAAAATGCCTCGTTTTCTCATATGCCGGTGTGGATGATGTCTCAATGATGGCCAGCCTTCCCTGAGCTTTCACGATCTCTTTTTCCGCGGACTTCATGAGGACGCCGCCTATCCCCTGGCCTTGCTTTTCTCGCGCGACAGCCAACCAGTAGATATCCCACGTTCCCTCGGTTAGCGGAGTGGGCCCGTAGCAAATATAGCCTGTTACAGTTGAGTCAACTACGGCAACGAGGATGTGATAGCCTGAGCTAGACGGGTCTTGAAGGTAACTGTCGATTAGTTCCTCGGCTACCGCCACTTCAAAAGGTTTGAATTCTGGTGTGTCGCGCAGTATTTCTAGTACGCGGGGTTTGTCTTCGTGAGACATAAAGCGGATAGCGATTTTCATCGTCTTTGCCATCAAGAGCCAGTTGTACAATCTTTTCAACGAATTGAGTGTAGGTCATGCCGGCGGCTTCGGCTTGCCGCGCCGCGCCGGTTCCAGGAGAGATATCGGGGTTGGGGTTCACCTCGATGACGTTTAGCTCTCCCTCGTCATCAAGCCGCATGTCCACTCTGGCATAGCCCTGGCAGCCAAACAGTCTGTAAACCCTTGTTATTGTTTCAGCAATACGTTGTTGCTCTTCAGCCTCAATCTCAGCCGGGCAGACCGGTTTTGTGCCTTCAAAGTAAGGAGTATCAGCCTCCCATTTGGCTTCAAAGGTAAGAATTTCTGGCATTCCGGGGGGCAGAGAATAGATGATTTCTGACACGGGCAGGACAGTGAGTTCAGAGTCACCCATAACAGTGGCGTTAAACTCACGACCAGTGATAAGTCTTTCAACGATGGCATGGCTCCCGTAAAAGCCGCTTATCACGCTAACCTGTCTTTTCAGAGCCGGAAAGTCATGAACCACGCTCTCCGCGGACAGGCCATTACTGGCGTCATCGCAGCGAGGTTTGACAATGCAGGGATAGTCCAGCCGGAACATGTGCAGTGTTTTGGGATTTAGCAGTTGGAAGTCCGGCGTCTCGATTCCGGCAGCTGTGAGAATTAGCTTTGTTTTAGCCTTATCGAGAGCCAGCCTCAACACCGGCGCGGTGCAGCCAGTAAACGGAATACCCATTTCCGACAGGATTTCTGGCACTACTGGTTCAGTCTCAGGATAGTCACAGAAGCCCTCGAAAAGGTTGAAAACTAAGTCTGTATCAAGGTTTCTCAACTCGCTCTCAGCTTGCTCGAGTGGCGGTACCAATGGGACGACGGTAACGTCAAAGTCAAGTTCAAGCAAAGAACGATGCACCGCATTCACTGCCTCAAGCACACCGAGCGCCGATTTGTATTCGTCGAGTGAGCCACAACATGACTGCTGCGGTTCGTTATACACGACGGCTATACGCATACGCATTGTGGATATCTCTCCAGCGCAGCATTAAGCGCAGCGCTTATCAACTGGCGATGACTCAATCCCATCTTCTTGGCCATGATGACCAGGTCACTGTGGGTACCCAGTCCGGCAAGAGGGTTTATTTCCAGAAAGTAGGGTACTCCTGCCGTGCTAATCCTGAAGTCCAGCCGGGCAAAGTCGCGGCATCCCAGAGCCTGAAATGCCCGGAGGCTGCAACGCTGTATCCGTTGCAATACCTTCTCTTCGAGACCAGCAGGGCACTCATAATCGACTAACTCCAGGTAGTTGCGTTTCACCTCGAGGGTGTAGAGGAAATAACCATTCTTCTGTTTCGGAAGTACGCGCATCACACCCAGGACGCTCGCATGGGAGTTGCCTATGATGCCCACGGTGACCTCGTCACCCAGGATGACTTCTTCTATCATTGCTGGTTGGTGGTATTTCTCCAGCAAGCTCTCCGTTACTTCAATGGCCTGTTTGGCGTCTTCCACCACTGAAGTCAGCCGAATCCCCTTGCTTGAGCCTTCGTACGCTGGCTTGATGATAGCAGGGAAAGAAAAGTCGCAACTATCTATCTGGCGAAGGTCTTGTTTATTAGAGACTACACGCCAGTTTGGAGTATTCACCACGGCCGACGCGACCAGCTTCTTGGTCAAAGGTTTGTCCAGACATATTGCCAGACATTGTGGATCGGAACCGGAATAAGGTATATCCAGCATCTCGAGGATTGAAGGCACCTGGGCTTCCCGGCTGCGGTAGGTACCTCGTCCCTCGGCGATGTTAAAGACGAAGTCCACCTTCTCGTGAAGAATCTTATCCAGAAACTCCCGGCCGCCGCCAAGCATGACTACCGTGTGCCCTTCCGCCTCAAGAGCTGAGGCTATGAGCCCGACGGTTTCCGGGGAGTCATATTCCTCAGAAGCGTCATCGCAGCCAGCTTGCCGTGGCGCTATTGTCCCCTTAAGGTCGTATGACAAGCCTATCCGCATACAGAATTCCTTCTAACTCGAATTGGCAGCCGCTTCTCGAGGCTGGCTCGCAGTGACACTACCGGCAGGACATAGTACCTTGGCAGATGGTTCAGGAGGTGCCAGTGTCGCGGGGTTTCGATAATGGTAAATATTTCCCTTGTAGTTCCGCAGCACTAGCTCACCTTCAGTCTGTGCGAGGACATAGTTGGGTTGGAGAGGGACCTTGCCACCGCTCTGGGGCAGGTCTATCACGAAGGTGGGAATAGCCAGCCCTGATGTGTGCCCGCGCATTCCCTCAATTATCTTTATGCCCGTCTCTACAGGCGTGCGCAGGTGCTCAGTGCCCTGTACTTCGTCGCACTGGAAGAGATAGTAAGGGCGCACCTTTATTTTGAGAAGCCCGTGGCACAGTTTCGTTTGAGCTTCAACGCTGTCATTAATGCCGCGCAGCAAGACAGTCTGGTTGTTCACCGGAACACCACTCCGCAGAAGTCGGTCACATGCTTTAGCAGCTTCGGGAGTTACCTCCCGAACATGGTTGAAATGTGTATTAAGCCATATAGGCCCATACTTAGCCAGCATACTACACAATTCATTGTCTATGCGCTGGGGCAGAACCACCGGGAATCTAGTCCCGATGCGGATAACTTCGACGTGCTTGATCTTTCGTATCCGGCTAATGATGGACTCGAGGTGGCGAGTGGAAAGTGTCAGGGGGTCACCGCCGGAGATAATGACATCCCGGATAGTCTTGTGCTGGCTTATATAGTCTAGCATAGCTTCGACTTCAGCAGGTGACCGCACCCAACCGCCATTTCGCCATTCTCTCTTACGGGTGCAGTGTCGGCAGAGCATGGGGCAGATGTCAGTAAGCACTAGAAGTACCCGGTCGGGGTAGCGGTGGACCAGCCCGGGAGCCACTGTGTCTTTTTTCTCATCCAGCGGGTCTTCTAAACCCATCGACCCCATGGTCATTTCCATAGGAGAAGGTATCGCCTGCTTTCTTATGGGGTCATCGGGATCATCCGGATTGATCAGCGACAGGTAATAGGGAGTCACAGACAGAGGATAGCGCAGGGTCACTAACCTAAGCTGTGCTTGTTCTTCGGTGGATAAAGGAATGAATGAGACCAGTTGTTCGACGTGGGTAATTCTGTTCCGGAATTGCCACTTCCAGTTATTCCAGAGGCTATCTGGTATATCTCCAAAGAATCTGTACCTGGTTGTGGCTATTTTACTTGGAGGTTCCTCTTTCAGGGCACAACAGATGCTGTGTCTACTTGGAGGCTCCTCCTCCAGATCATCAGAGATGCTGCGCTTACCTGGGGGGTCTTCTTCAGAGTCGTTGTTGCTACAACTTTCCGGACAGCGTTTCTCTGACTCATACACGGGTTGACGTTTGAGTTTTACTGATGCTGTTTTCACTTTTGTCTCTTTTTCCCTCCGTTACAATAAATCTATACTCAATTTAACTGATTCCTGCTCAACGCTTTCCTTTACAATAGTCGCTATTGGTCTTTTCCTCTTTCCTTGCCCAATTTCCGGGATATACATGAATTACTTGACCTGAATTCCTATCCATGTTATAATCTACATGTTTTCAACTATATGAAATGTATTTCTTGACTTAATTGTACATCCTTCATTGGACTTGTCAAGGGGTTTTAGCCTTTGGCAAAAAAATTTTGTGAAAATATTTTTTGGGGAGTGAGGAAGCCTAATTTCGAAAAGGGAGTGTAGCTATGCCGGGATGGAAATTTGTTACAAATCACGCTCTGGTGCTTTGCCAGATTGCTCAACAACCACGGATTACTATTAGGGAGGTCTCTCTGACCATAGGCATTACCGAGAAGGCGATACACAGGATAATCACTGACCTCGAAACTGATGGCTACGTTACCAAGATAAGAGAAGGCAGACGTCTGAGGTATCGAATCAATCCTAATTTGTGCCTCCGCGATGAAATGCTGCAGGACAAAGCTGTCGGTGACCTTCTTGAGATGCTCGGCTGGAAAAGACGGCGCAAGTCAATAGAGAGAAGAGAGCTGGTTGTTGTGGGCGGGAAAGCAGAACCCTAGCGAAGCTGTACTGATTAATCAGCGTATCATCACCGCACCTTCCCTCTGGCAAGCGAGGCGAATATGCCGCCGAAGCAGAGAATAGCGAAGATTATGAACGATGTCTTCATACTCTGCTGGAAAAGCGGATAGTATTCGGGCGTAACTTGAACATTCGCAATGTTGTATAGGGTAAACATCAACATGGCGACCCCCATGCTTAGCACCATGCCAACCTGTCGCATCGTCGCCAGCATTGCCGAAGCTACCCCGTAAGCCGTCCTTGGTGCAGAACTCATAATCGCGTTGGTATTGGGAGACACGAAGAGAGCAAAGCCAAAACCAATCAGGATTAAATTGCCGATAATGAGCTTCAATGAGGTTCCTTCATTTAGAAAGATGAAGAGGATAAGTCCTACCGTGTTCAACACCATTCCTGCTGAGGCAATTAGCCTTGGTTCAATCCTGTCTGAGAGCCTGCCGGTAAGCGACGAAAAAATAGCCTGCACAGCGGGCATGGCGACCAGAATCAAGCCGGCATTTTGAGCGTCGAATGGGTTTACAGGCCGATACTGCAAATAAAGACTCATGAGGAACGTTACAGCATATGTGGCACTGTAATTGATCAACGCCGCCAGATTGGAAAAGGTAAAGGCTCTGCTGTTCTTGAAGAGACTCATGTCTAAGACTGGGCTGTTGACTCTCATTTCCCACCAGACGAACGCCCCAAGCCCTATGACGCCTCCCACAATCAGCCCCACTCCTAACCACATTCCTGGGCTCTCTTTCAGGAGAGTAAAACCGTATACCAGCGCCACCAGCCCAAGGACATAGATCACGGAGCCGGCAAAATCAAATCTCTCGCCCTGTGCTCCTGTCCACTCGCCTTTTAGCTTCCATAAGACGACACCAAGAACCAACAATCCCAGGAGTGCACCCACGAAAAAGATGCTCCTCCAGCCAAGATGCTGCGTGAGAACCCCACCCAAGACCGGACCCAGGGAGAGGCCGAGATATGCTGCTGCGACAATTATCCCCAGCACTTTCCCCCTTTCGTAGGCAGGAAACACCGTGGTGAGCAATGCTACTGAGGTCCCGGCAAGCATGGCACCGCCGACTCCCTGCAAAACCCGGAAGGAAATAAGCATGGTGGCGGAGTTTGCCAGTCCGCAAAGAAGGGATGAGAGCGTGAAGATACCTATGCCCCAGGTGAAAATCCTCTTCCTGCCATATATGTCTGCTATTCTCCCGAAGGGCACAAGAAGGGCTGCCGATGACAAGAGGTAAGACGTGGCAATCCAGCCTAATGTGACTGTGTCCAGTGAGAGTTCTTCCCCGAGTGAAGGGAGAGCGATAATCACAGTGGAAGCCATAAAAGGAAAAACAAACGATGCCATGGTGGCGACAAGAAGCACCAGTCGTTTCCTGGCACCATTGCGCGCAGGGCCATCCATAACCAGACAGTTTAACCTATTTGCTGAGAAACCTTCCAGTCCTGGGTGCTAAACAACTCACTAGCTGACGCTTGCTTTAGCCGAAATATCGCTGTAAACTTCTGGTTCCCTGTAGTTTTGTATCAGGGAAGGCAGGAGAGAGAAAAATGTTTTCCACCAAGGCCGGGGCTACCAAGCTGCTGATCGGCGTAGTCGTCGGTTTAATAATATTCAAAGTGGTCGTCGGCTGGCTGACCGGCAGTATCAGCATTCTAGCCCAAGCCGCTGACAGTTTGTTAGATTTGTTTGCCGCAATAATCACCTTCTCGGCTATTCGCATTGCAGCTAAGCCAGCCGACGCCGAACATCCGTATGGTCATGGTAAAGCGGAGGATATTGCCGGCGTTGGGCAGGGAATTCTCATCTTTATCGCTGGCGGCTTGATAATCTATGCGGCGATAAACCGGATAATAAAAGGCTCTAGTGTTGAACTAGTCGAAGCCGGGATAATTGTGATGGCAGTTTCCATAGTGGTCAGTATTTTCCTATCCCGTCATCTATTGAAAGTCTCCCGGCGCACTGGCTCTATAGCTTTAGAGGCTAATGCTCGCAATATTGCTACCGATGTCTACTCTGCTTCAGCCGTGCTGGTGGGGCTGGCAATAGTGCGATTCACCGGGCTCAATATTATCGACTCTGTACTGGCTATCGGAGTTGCTATTTACATCCTGAAAGTAGCCGTTGATACTGTCCGTAAGCCGATATCCGGACTGCTTGACGAAAAGCTACCTCCGTCGCAGCAGGCAGTCATCGAAGATAGTATAAAGAGACATAGTTGCGAGGTGTCCGGTTACCATGCGCTACGGACGCGTCGGGCTGGAAGCCAGAGCTATATAGACCTTCATCTGGTCATGGCCAGCGACATCAGTTTGGAGCAGGCTCATCAAATATGCGACCAGATTGAGGTCGAAATACGAAGCATGCTCTACGAGGCCAGTGTAATCATTCATGCTGAGCCGTGCGACAATGAATGTGAACAGTGCGCTGCAATCTGCTCGAAGCGTCGGGCCGATTAATAAGAAGGGCTTTCTGGCTATTTCAAGTCCGGGCAGAATCAAAAAATCAAGGCCCTGAGCATCCCAATTGCTGGAGCAGCCAGCCGCCGCCGTAAACTATGGCAAAGCCAATTGCCAGGCAAATCAAGACTATGATTGGACCTCTGAAAAGGAATTTCTTCATCATAACCACCAGGCTTCAGCTTGACTGCTTGCGGGCTTTGGTGGTCTTGGCTCTCTTAGATACAGCGTTCTTGTATACCCTTGCCAGGCTCTTGCCATGCTGGAGCATCTCGGCCTTTTCCCTGGTTTGCCGCCTTTCTCTTCGTTCTTGTTTGGTTTCCCTGGCAATCTGGTTCGGGTCCGAAAGCTGCTCGTTTACCACTTGATTTCATATGAGCCGAGGATAAAATCGAGATCTGCTTGAAAAGCGGAGAGTTTTTCCTGAGGGAACAGAGTCTCGTCTACATCAAGGAGCATTTTGGTTTCGCCTTGTGGCGAGCCCAGAATATGTACGCTGCCGAATTCCCTCTGGTCTTTCTCGTGCACGGCCTGTGTTCTTAATGCCAACGTGGTACGAGATTGAGTGTCGCCGCTGGGCAGAGCGTATGTCTGCGACTCGGTCTCAACAACTACAATCCCTTGTTTCTGGAGCAAGTCCCGTACCTCATCGTAGAGCATCCCAGGGCTCAAGCCCCTATAAGTCTTTCTAATCTGGATTGTCATTTGTTCTCCTGCTTGGTATTATAGCACTTTCCTCTCTCAGTTTCACTGCCCCTATGATATAATTGGAATCTGAAATGAAAAAAGAATTGATGCAAATCCTGGCCTGTCCCGTCTGTAAAGGAGATTTGGAACTTAAGGTGGATGAGGAAAAGGGGGAAGAGATAGTCACTGGTTCACTTTATTGCTCTAAGTGCAGCTATTCCTACCCTATTGTAGATACGATTCCCAATTTGTTGCCGCCCGAACAGCAGACTTAACTCAGGGACTATATGCCACTCCCGCCGTGGGCGATTCCCAGACTTCTACACTTACCAGCTTTGCTGGAGACTTGGCAAAGCGAGCCTGGAGCGCCTCATATATAGTGGCAGCGATATTCTCGCTGGAGGGACCAATCTTATCAAGGGGGGACACATCATTCAGGCAGTTATGGTCGAATCGAGCCAGGACTTCTCTCAGGTGCTGCTTCAGCTCGGCGAAATCATAAGCCAAGCCAGCACCATCAAGCTTAGCTGCTTCAAAACGGGCTACTACCTTAAAGCGGTGCCCATGCAGCCTTTCACACTTACCGTGATAGTCCGGCAGATAATGGGCAGCATCAAAGTGCTCCTCCACAAATAGCTGATACATTGAGTCCTCCTTTATACCTTCGCACTCCCTTTCGTCCTTTAACATTCTTGGCTAATTGGGCAGTGCTTTTGTCCAGCCCGGGATGGACCAAGTCCGGGGCGATTTCCGCTAGCGGTATAAGGACGAAAGCCCGGTCCTGGAGGCGGGGGTGCGGGATGGTTAGGTCCTGAGTTTCCATAACCTTGTTGTCGTAGAAAAGAATATCTATATCTATAATGCGGGGTGCATTGGGGAAGCTGAGAACCCTGCCCATTCTGGTTTCAATGTCTTTGACGAGGCGGAGAAGCGCCCCGGCAGGCAAATCGGTGGTAATTCGACAGACCAAGTTGAGGAACAATGGCTGCTCCTTATAGCCGACTGGCTCGGTTTCATAAATGGATGAGACCTCGTCAAGATTCGCTGTTAGAGAAAGCAATGCTAAAGCCTGGCAGAGGTTTTCCTCCCGCTCTCCCAGGTTTGAGCCCAAACAAAGATAGGCAATAGCCAATTCGTTTACACACCTCGCACAATAGCATCGCTCATCTTGCACACGCGTGCCATCTCTTTGACGTCGTGTACCCGCACGATATCGGCGCCCTTGGCGATGCCGATGGCTATGGTGGCAGCCGTTCCTTCAAGCCGCCGGTCGCTTGGTGGAACGAATGCCACTTTATTCGACCTTTGTTCAGCAGTGAAATCGAGTACCCAGCCTATAAAGGACTTGCGTGAGCTACCCAGAAGGATGGGCCTGCCCAGTATTTTGAGTTCCTCCAGGCGCTGCAAAATTTCCAGATTCTGCTCCTGGGTCTTGCCAAAACCTATGCCCGGGTCGATGAGGATATTCTCCCAGGATACTCCTGCGCTTAACGCTTGCTTGATGGCTCTTTTCAAATCGGAAATAACCGCAGCCATAATGTCGGGGCACGGGGAGTCACGCTGATTGCTCATCAAAACAATCGGCCCACCCTTTTGGGCCGCCAATTCAGCCAGCCCGGGCTCTTTCTGTAGCCCCCAGACGTCATTTATCATGCTGGCTCCAGCATTCAAAGCCTGGCGGCCTACCTCCAGCTTATAGGTATCTACACTTAGTGGCACCGATATCTCCTGGGCTAGCTTCTTCACAACAGGAATCACCCGCTGCAGTTCTTCGTCGATGGGAATCGGGGTTGAGGCGGGGCGACTGGATTCCCCGCCGACGTCAATTATGTCTGCTCCTTCAGAGGCTAATTGCTTTGCCCTGGCTAGAGCTTCTTTGGCATCGGCTATTCCATCCCCGGAAAAAGAATCCGGGGAGACATTTACCACTCCCATGACGTAGGTGCGCTGACCCCAGTGAAAAACGCTGCTGCCGCATCGGGTGGAACCTAGATTACTTGGTTTGTAGTCAGGCATGTTATTGATTATAGCAGAAGGAAACGATTAAAATAGTGAAGGTGGCCAAGACGTTAGCCGAGAAGATTCTCAGCCTCAAATCCCATGGCGAGGCCCAAGCCGGGGACGTCGTGATTGCTGATGTGGACTTAGCTTTTGTCCAGGATACTACTGGCCCCTTGACTATAAGACAGTTCAAGGAAAGCGGTTTTAAAGCTCTGGCCAGGCCGCAGCAAACAACAATATTCCTGGACCATGCTGCTCCCAGTCCCGCTCAGCAGCTTTCCAATGACCATATTTTCTTGCGCCGCTTTGCCGGGGAAACAGGCTGTTGCATCTACGATGTCGGCGAAGGGATATGCCATCAGTTGGTCGCGGAGGATTTCGCGAATCCCGGGGATATCATAGTCGGTGCCGACTCTCATACTGTTACTGCTGGAGCTTTGGGAGCTTTTGCCACTGGCATGGGTTCCAGCGATGTTGCCGTAGCCTTAGCCCTTGGCAAGACCTGGTTTCGGGTGCCGCAGAGTCTTCTCATTGAGCTCAACGGCGACTTCCCTCGGGGAGTCTATGCCAAGGACTTGATTTTGTATCTCGTCGGTCAGATTGGCGCTGATGGGGCCAACTACAAGGCTCTGGAATTCAGTGGCAGGGCCCTGACCGGGATAACCATGTCGCAGCGTTTCACCATCGCCAATATGGCTGTGGAGACCGGGGCCAAGGTGGGCTTGTTTCCCGCCGATAAAAGCACCCGGGAATTTCTTAGAGAATATGGCCGGGGCGACAAATACAGGTCATTATCTGCAGATACCGGGGCAAATTACGAAAGGGTCATACCCGTGAATCTCGACCAGCTTGAGCCAATGCTCTCGCTTCCCCATGCTGTGGATAACGTCCGTCCGGTGGCTCAAGTAAAAGGGGTCAAAATCCAGCAGGCATTTATCGGCACTTGCACTAACGGACGTCTGGAGGATTTAGCCGTGGCTGCGGGGATTCTTAAGGGCAAGAAGAGGCATCCCGCTACTCGATTGCTCATAGCGCCAGCCTCGAGGCAGGTGCTCATCCGGGCTATAGAGAAAGGCTACGTCCGGAGCTTAATTGAAGCTGGGGCAATTGTCTTACCGCCGGGTTGCACAGCTTGTCTCGGTCTTCATCAGGGAGTATTGGGGGAAGGCGAGGTTTGCCTTTCCACTGCCAATCGTAATTTTAGGGGAAGGATGGGCAACCCCGAAGCTATGATATACCTGGCTAGCCCGGCTACTGCCGCCGCCTCAGCCATAAATGGTGAGATTACTGACCCCAGAGAGGTCAACACTAAATCCTAAAAATCAGGAATTAGAATTTAAGATTTTAACAAGGTGAAGGGTGAAGATGTCGGATTTGGTGCTTAAAGGTAAAGCCATTAAACTGGGGGATAATGTCTCCACAGATGATATTATTCCAGGCAGATTTGCCCATCTGAGGAGCAACTTACCGGAACTCGCCAGGCACGTGCTGGAGGATGCTGTGCCTGATTTTGCCTCGAGGGCAAAGGCTTTATCAATGGCAGGCGAAGGTAAGGCAATTTTGGTGGCGGGCAAAAATCTCGGTCTGGGTTCCAGTCGGGAGCATGCCCCGGTGGTAATCAAGATGTCGGGGGTCGGCACTATTTTAGCCAAGTCGGCAGCGCGCATCTTTTTCCGGAATGCCATAAACCAGGGTGTGCCTGTCCTGCTTTGCGACACGGATAAAATCGGCGACGGCGATGAGCTGGAGATAAACGTAACCGGTGGTAAGATTACTAATTTGACTTCTGGTATTACATTAAGCTGTAGTAAGATGCCCCCGATAATGTCCGCCATCCTTAAAGAAGGTGGGCTTATCCCCTATATACAAAAGCATAAGGACTTTGTTATTACAACCTGACTTTCTTCTCCCTTGATGGGCGAGGATTAAGGTGAGAGTGATGGCTACTACGATACACAAAGTAACTTTCATCCCGGGCGATGGCATAGGCCCTGAAGTGGCCGAGGCGACGCGGCGGGTGCTAGAAGCTACTGGGGTTAAGTTCCGGTGGGACAGTGTTATCATAGGAAGTCAGGCTCAGGACAAGTTTGGCACCCCTTTCCCTGACCAGGCCCTCCAGTCTATAAAAAAGAACAAAGTCGCTCTTAAAGGACCGGTGACCACGCCAATAGGGGCAGGCTTCCGGAGCGTTAATGTCGCTTTGAGACAGGCCTTAGACCTCTATGCCTGCCTCCGTCCTTATAAGGTGTACCCCGGAATAAAAACGCCGTTCAAGGGCGTCGATATAGTTGTAGTCAGGGAGAATACCGAAGACCTCTATGCCGGTATTGAATTTGCTAGAGGTGATCCAGGGACAGGGAAACTGCTTGACCTCGTGCACGATACTACGGGGAAAGAG
>Ga0256868_10000812_pt1 | contig 17681 bp, 16 predicted proteins | sample RVTome_13_FD_187341 | JGI IMG/M metagenome (GOLD analysis project Ga0256868, IMG submission 187341) | Soil microbial communities from uranium-contaminated site in the Upper Colorado River Basin, Wyoming, United States - RVT92D227 HiSeq ...
CCCGAAGGATCTCAAAGATTCTTCGCGGAGTTCATCCTGAGCCACGTGTTGAGATTCTTCGCTACGCTCAGAATGACAGGAGAGGAAGGACTCAGAATGACACTTTGTGTCAGGTGAGGGGTGATAGTCACGGGTGTCGGTGATTCTTAGTTAGAGATTTACGCCATGCGCCTTACGCCTAGCGCTTTGCGTCTTTTAATACGGGAGGACATATGAAACAAAAACGGATCCTGATCGGGGTGGGAGTGATCGTGGTCTTGCTCGTCATCTTCTTCTCTGCCCTTTACCTTATTGGACGGTCTGCAGGAACATCGAGCCGATTTGCCTTTGGGGACAAGATTGCCATCGTGGAAATCCGGGGGGTCATCACCCAATCATCGGGAGTCATCGAAGAGATTCACCAATATCTCGAGGATGACGGCGTGAAGGCGATCATTCTTCGGATTGATTCCCCGGGAGGAGGGGTAGGTCCTTCTCAGGAGATTCATCGCGAGATCTTAAAAGGCAAAGTGAAGAAGAGAATTGTCACTTCCATGGGGTCGGTGGCTGCATCAGGAGGTTACTATATTGCCTGTGCCTCAGACCTCATCGTTGCCAATCCCGGAACCATCACAGGGTCCATCGGAGTTATCATGGAGTTTACCAACATTGAGGAGCTGTTCAAGAAGATAGGGATCAAAGGAGTGGTCCTGAAAAGCGGAGAGCATAAAGATATCGGGTCTCCTTTCCGGGAGATGACCCCTGAAGAGAAAAGGATCATCCAGGAGGTGATCGATAGTGTCCACCAGCAGTTTATCAAGGCCGTGGCAGAGGGAAGAAAATTGGATCGTTCGAAGGTAACTCAGATTGCAGACGGCCGCATCTTGACGGGAGAGCAGGCCAAAGAACTGGGCCTGGTTGATCAGATCGGAAATCTTGACGATGCCATCGATGCGACGGCGAAATTGGTCGGAATTGAGGGAAAACCCGACATCCTCTACCCCAAGAGGAAATTTTCCATCTGGGAACTGTTGATTCGGGAAACCGTCTCTGCGGTCCTGGAGACGCTCCAGGAGAAGGGTTTCGAATTGAACTACCGTCTGGGATTATCTATGGACTGAGCTTTTTTTCTTCTTTGGCCAGCCATTCGGCGATCTGCTTCATATCTTCCCAGACTTCTCTTTTCTTATCAGGATTCCGTAACAGGAAGGCAGGATGGTAGGTGGGGAGAACCTTGATCCCCTGAAGGTCAAAGATCCTCCCGCGGAGCGAAGTAATTTTGGCATCTGTCTGAAGAAGCGTCTGGGCAGCAAAAGTCCCCAGGGCACAGATGATTTTGGGCTGAATGGCCTGGATCTGCTTCATCAAAAAAGGAGAACAACTCCCGATCTCATCGGGCTCTGGGTTCCGATTCTGAGGAGGGCGGCATTTGATGATATTGGCGATGTAGACCTCCTCTCTCTCGAGATGAATGGATTGGATGATCTTGGTTAAGAGCTGCCCCGCCTTTCCGACAAAAGGTCTTCCCTGAACATCTTCTTCATACCCCGGGCCTTCTCCGATGAACATCAGTTTGGCCTTTTTGTTTCCCTCTCCAAAGACAATCGTGGTCCGCGTCCGGTGGAGTTTACACCTTTTGCAATCCCCCAGTTCTTTTCGGACCTCTTCCAGGGTTGGAGCTTCTGATGGAATCATTTTTTCCACCTTCTCTTCCGCGGTAGGAAGAGCCTCTATCCCCATCCCCTTGAGAAATTCGAGATAGGCTTTCAGATCAGCAACAATATCTTGAACTTTCTGATCCATTAAGAAATAGTCTCTTTCATGTCATTGCGAGGAGAAGGCGAAACAAGCTTTGTTTACGCTCTTATGATCCAGATAGCCTTTTTAAATTTTATTGTCAAGCCCAGCAACTGTTTCTGTCATTAAAACTAATAGGGACACATACCATTTTGGGAGATGAGTTGGAGGATCTAGGAAGAAATCTTTAATATTGGTGCCTTAAGAATGTAATTAGTTCTCTTGACAGAATTTGGTAAAAAAGGTTAACGCCTAAGTAACATTAGTGGATAGCTGATGGCGAATAGCGAATCATTGACAAATAATTGGCAGGGTCATATTCTTGAGGTATTGAAAGGTTAATCTCCCAAACGTATTCCCTTTGGAAATTCACTCATCATTTTGAAAACCCGAATAACAGAACTTATGAGAAAGCCTTAGTGAACTCATGAGTCCCTCAATCTTAGAAAAAGACGTAGACATCCGTTTCCCACAGATCACTATTCTAAAAGCCTCCGCTGGGTCTGGAAAGACCTACTCCCTTACGGAAAGATTTGTCCAGTTTCTCCTGTCCAGTAAAATCCCCCAGAACCATCTGAGAAATATTCTCGCAATCACCTTTTCGAACAACGCTGCCAAAGAGATGAAGGAGCGGATCCTTTCGTGGCTCAAGGATATTTATTTCGGGGATTCAAATAAGATCGAAGATCTATCCGAAATAGTTTCTCTGAAAAAGGAACACCTCCCAGCCAAGGCTGGAGCTACGATCGATGAGATCCTGAGAAACTACACCGAATTCCAGGTGAAGACGATTGACAGTTTCATGACCTCCATCTACAAAGCATCGGCCATTGATCTCGGTTATAGCCCTGACTTTGAAATTATCATGGCTCCAGAGAAGATGATGGCCTATGCCTTCAACCGATTTCTGCGTGGAGTCAGGGAGGGCACCCCGGAGGCTGAATTCCTGGAGAGGCTCCTGGAGATCATCCTTGATAGCAGGGGAGGGGAGTCTGCCTATCTCTGGGATCCATCGAAGGATTTTCTTCAAGAAACCGTGGAGCTCTACCACAAGCTCTCCGGGATCGTCAGAGGGGCGAAGATCATTGATGCGGAGAAGGAAATCGAGTCGATCAAGAAAGAGATCCGAAATACGGCAGAGGATCTGAATCATTTAATCGAAAAATCACGTCTCACCAAAAGCAAGGGGAGTTCATTTTATAAAATCTTGGAGATTGTAAGAAGCAATAACTTCCCTGATCTCTTTGACAAAGGCCTTATCAACCCTCCGGTCACCAAACCTAAAAAGCAAGGAGAAACGTCTTTCTATGAAACAGTATCGAAACAGTGGGACCTCCTCGGCGATCAGATAAGGAAATATATTGAGCTCTACGGAAAGACTTATTACACCCCCTACCTGAGGACCTACGAAGCCTTCAAGGATATTCTCGAGGATGTGAAAAGAAGGGAAGGGACCATCTTTATTAATGACATCAACAAGAAGCTTTCTGACTATCTCGATCATGAAATCGTACCGGATGTCTATTTCAGGATAGGAGAGACGATCTACCACTATCTGATCGATGAATTCCAGGATACCTCTCCCATCCAGTGGAATAATCTCTTTCCCCTCATCGAGAACTCCCTTTCCCAGGGAGGAAGCTTCTTTACCGTGGGTGACACCAAGCAGGCCATCTACGGATTCAGGAATGCAGATTACGGAATCATGAAAGGACTCGAATCGAAAAATCCCTTTTCCTCTGCCCTTCACAACGTTAAGGAACTGGAGATAAATTACAGAAGCCTGGAAGGAGTAGTAAACTTCAGCAAGGCGTTCTTTCAAAAGGTTGTAGCGAATAATGACAAATACCGGGAACCCGCAAGCCGAAGCGGGCTCATCGATTATGAACAAAAGGTGAAGGAGAACCAAAAGGGTTCAGGATATGTGGAAGTCATTCGATGCGAAAAGAAGGATGATGAAATCGTTGAAAAACAGAAGATCCAGGATTTAATAAGAGAATTGACAAAAAGAGGCTACTCCTACTCGGATATCGCCATACTGGCCTACCGGAACGAGGACGTGGTCAATATCACCACATGGTTAAACGAGGTGGGTGTTCCCTTCATCTCCTACAGCAGCCTCGACATCAGGACGAGAAAGCTCACGGCTGAAATCGTGGCTCTGCTCACCTTCCTCGACTCCCCGCCCGATGATCTTTCATTCGCAGGTTTCATCCTCGGAGACATCTTCAGAAGGGCTTTAGAAACGGACGAAAAGGCCTTGCGATTGGAAAAATTGCATGAATTCTTCTTCCGAAACCGAAAGAATGCTCCCCTTTACAAAGCTTTTCAGCAGGAATTCCCAAAACTCTGGGAAGTCTATTTTGAAGAGCTTTTCAAGTCGACGGGCTACCTCCCCCTCTACGACCTCGTGAGCGAGAGTTACCGCATTTACAGGGTATTCGATCACTTCAAGGAAGAGGAGGCGACCCTCGTCAAAATCTTGGAGGTCATCAAGAATTTTGAAGGAGAAGGAAGAAACAATCCCGGTGATTTCCTCAGATCTGCCTTTGATGAAGAGGCAGGGGAGTCGGATTGGACCATCGATGTCCCCGCAGGAATCAATGCTGTTAAAGTGATGACCATCCACAAGGCAAAAGGATTGGGGTTCCCGGTCGTTATTCTTCTCATGTATGAGGAGACGACCCGGGGCTTCAAATACATTCTTGATGAAGAGACCGAGGGAGCTCATCTGCTCAAAATAAACAAGAGCATTGCTGGGGCCAGCAGCTTTCTTGAAGAGAAATATAGAGAGGAAAGGCTCAAGGATCTGGTGAACAAGCTCAACACTCTGTATGTGGGTTTTACGCGGGCCGAGGATGAGCTCCATATCATTGGAGTCCAGGGCAAGAGAAATCAATTCCCGATTGATCTCCTTCAGACCATGGATTCCCAAATTGGGTCGAAGAATGCCCCTCGTCCTCGGACTTCTGGGACGACTCAAGAGGATTTGGAGCTCTATCATCACCCCGGCCCGTTAAAATTACCTTTTGCAGTGATCGAGGAACTTAACTTAGAAGAAAGACAGAGAGGCGAGTTTATCCACAGGGTTCTCTATTTTATTGACGATTTAGGTGAGAGCATCGAATCGGAACTCGAAAGAATCATCCGTCGGGTTAACGATGAATTAAAGACCGATTATCCAGTATTGGACATGAAGAAGAAGCTTTTGGAGTTCTTGAGCCATGAAGAGATCAGCCCCTTTTTCCAAACCCGCCCGGGGAGGCTGATAAAAAAAGAGCAAGATTTTTCGGGCTCCGGAGGGAATCTCTTCAGGATGGATAGGGTGGTGATCGATGAAGATCGAATATCCGTGATCGATTATAAAACAGGCACCGACAAAGAGGCTGAGAAGGAATATGTTTCACAGCTTAAGAATTATATTCGGATCTTAAATGAAATCTACCCCGGTAAGAATGTCGAAGGCGTGATTGCTTATGTGGACTTGAAAGAGATAACCCTCCTACGATGACCTGCCCGCTGAGCAGGTCCTTTGGCAGGCGAGAGCTTCGGAAGGTCGAAGGAAGGTCAAGTGAACGTCCTTTTAGTTTCACCATCAGAGAACCTGATTGAAAAAGTGGCCGAGTATCTGGTTGGCACTGAAAAGGACTATTCCAAAAACCTTGTCATCTTTCCCGGAAAGAGGCCTTCCCACTTTCTCAGGAAAACCTTGGCAGAGAAAGAGAAGTCGAGCTTCATACCGCCTTTCATCCTTTCCATGGATGAATTCATCGATCATGTCTATGGCGAATCCATTGGCATCCCAGGGAAAAAGATCGAACCCATCGATGCCATTTCAATCCTTTATGAAATCCATACAGCATCGCCCGAGCATCTGGGCAAAAATAGTTTTCTCACTCCCGATAGCTTCTTCCCCGTCGGGATGAAGATCTATAACGACCTTGAGGAGCTTTATATCGAAGGGATACCACCCAAAAAGGTGAAAGAGATCGACACCATCGCCGGGGAGAACATACCCGAACCGACAGCAAGAAGGCTCCAATCTCTCTCGTATTTCTATGAAACCTTTTACAGAAAAATCGAAGATGGGAATTTTTCGACCAGGTCTTCGAGATACCGTGTCGTTTCAGCCAAAATCGACCGTCTGAACCTGGATCGTTTTAAAACGGTGATCTTTGCAGGTTTTTTTGCCCTCACGGAATCGGAGAAGAAAATTTTTAAATCCCTCATGAAAAGGGAAGGCACCCTTCTGATCTTCCACGAAGGAGAGGGGATTAAACAGAAGCTATCTGACCTTGGAATGATGGCTCAAAAGGGATTCATTACGACCCAGCCGGAAATCCATTGCTATAAAAGCCCAGATACCCATGGGCAGGTGCTTGGTGTAAGCACGCTGTTGAAGGACAGGAGGGATAGGAAGGAGCAAATTGATGAAAACACAGTCATCGTGCTTCCATCCCCGGAGACCTTGCTTCCCCTTTTCCACCAGGCATTGACTCTTCTTGATCCAGATGACTATAACGTCTCGCTCGGGTATCCTCTTCAGAGGACAGCTCTCTTCGGTTTTTTCAATAACCTCATGGAAGTGGTCACCTCGATGGATGGGGATCGCATTTATGTCCCTTATTACCTGGAGTTCATCCTTCACCCTTACACGAAGAATATCTACTACCAGGGAAGGGCCGATATCACGAGAGTCCTTTTCCATGCCATCGAGGAAGCCCTGACGGAGAAGAGGACAAAGAAGTTTCTGTCCCTCCAGGAACTGGAGAGCGATGAGGGAATTATCAGCTCCATCAAGGAGAAGGTTTTAAAATTGGAGGCGGGTATCACGCTGATGATGATGAGGGAACACCTGGAGTCAATCCATGCGAACACGATCCGGAAAATGCTCTTATTTGACAATGTGGGTGATTTCGCAAGAAAACTGAAAGAGGTGATCGAGTATATTTATAAAAACAGTACGGCCCGGCTCCATCCCTTTTTCTACCCCTACGCGGAATCTTTTGTCACCCAACTGGACCTTCTTTCCAAATCCCTGATGAAAGGCATACAGTTCCAGGATGCAGGAAGCTATTTCGCCCTTTTCAAAAGGTATATCATGTCCTCTTATACTCCCTTCGTAGGAACACCCTTGAAAGGAGTCCAGGTTCTTGGATTTCTTGAAACAAGGAATCTGAAATTCGAAAACGTGGTCTTCCTCGATGCAAATGAAGGCATACTCCCGGATACTGCGAGAGAGGATTCCTTTCTGCCCTTTAAGGCAAGGCAGATGCTGGGCCTTCCCACCTACCAGGATAGGGAAGAGATCATGTCCTATTACTTTAATACCCTCGTCAGCGGAGCCAGAGAGGCCCATCTCTTTTATATAGAAAATGACGAGAAGGAGAGGAGCAGGTTTGTCGAAAAACTCCTCTGGGAAAGGCAAAAGAGAGAAGGGAAAAGAGACGCAAAGAGTTATGTTAAGACCATCCAGTACTCTATCAACCTCGGAAAAAAGAATCCCCGGCCCATCAATAAGACCGTGGAGATGATAAGGTTCTTAAAGGAATTTCCTTTTAGCGCCACCTCATTAAATACCTACCTGCATTGTCCTCTCCAGTTCTACTACGAATATGTGCTCAGACTCAGGGAGAGAGAAGTCGTTTCAGAAGAATTTGAGAAGGAAGAGATAGGTTCCTTTGTTCATCAGGTCCTTTATGATTACTTCAAAGGGAAAATAGGTTCTATTCTTTCTGAGAAGGATATGAATCTTAAGGAACTTGAGAAGGTCATCCAAAAAGAATTCGAGGAGAAATACGGTAAAGATCCCGCCGGGGAGATGTATCTCCTAAGAAACCAGATAGAGAGGCATTTGAAAGATTTCATAAGAAATTACCAGTTACCGAAGATAAGAGAGTTTAAAACAGAGATTCTGGGCCTTGAGCAGAGGATCGATGTGGTCAGAGATTCATTCAGGCTGAGGGCACGGCTCGACAGGATTGAGAAGAGAGGAGAAAGAATAGTTATTATCGATTACAAGACCTCGGCCAATAAAAATTACCTGACCATAAATTACAATAGGCTAGATCCAAAAAATAGGGATTCCTGGATCGAGGCCATAGGCAGCCTCCAGCTTCCATTTTATCTCGTCACCTATTCTACATTAAGCGTGGAGAAACCCGGCAACATCGATAGCATGTTTTTATTGTTGGGGAAGGCAAGAATTGACACCGACATCGAAGTTCCAGTTTTTAAGGATGAAGCAGAATTCAAGGACAATTTTGAGAACCTAACTCGAATCATTTTGAGCCTGCTGAGAGAAATCGTTGATCCCGAAAAACCCTTTATGCCAACGATCGATCCAAAAAACAGCTGTGGTGGATGTGCATACGGATATATTTGCACTAATAGTGATAGATCAAAATAGAGCTGGAGAGCAAAAATACGGGGTCATTCATAAACAAGTTCGCCCTGCCTTACATTGTCGTTGATATTTCTTCTTTCCCGTCTTTTTTAAGTTCTTCGGCGTTCGCTCACAGAGACCAATTCTAAGCCCATTTCATGCCCTATCTTTTGAGAGGGTATTCTGTTATAGTCCTTTCACTCTTGACTTGTAATCCATTTGGCCACGGTTAGCCGCAGAAACCATATTTATCATTCGGGTAAGATCACGAAAGGAGTTTGGGATGGCACAGGCAAAAGAGGACGATACAGTAAGGGTGCACTATACGGTTAAATTGGACAATGACACCATCGTTGGCTCCACGAAGGACGAGGAACCCCTTCAATTCACACTGGGCAAGGGGCAGGTTCTTCCAGGCTTTGAGCAGGCCGTCGTGGGGATGAATTCGGGTGAATCGAAAACAGTCCTGGTGACAGCGGATCAAGGTTTTGGACCCTACCTCGATGAGATGGTTGTGGTGGTCGATCGAGGACGATTGCCAGAGGAATTAAACCCAAAGGAGGGGGACAGGATACAACTTCAATCGCGAAGCGGTGAAACAGTGACTGTCGCCGTTATGGGTGTCTCCGAATCGACCATCACGATTGATGGCAACCATCCTCTGGCTGGTAAAGATTTGCTTTTTGATATCGAGTTCATAGAGGTCGTTCGGTCAGAATAGTAAAGAGGGAGTGTCTGGGCTAAACGATTGAAAGAAATGAAGAGGAGCTAGCGCATTTTCAGAGGCAAAACAGAAGATTAGATATCTCCAGGAGAGACTCCACATCTGATACATTTTGATGAACCGTTCAATTCTTGACCACCCTCAAGTTTAAGTTCTTAAAAAAACACATCTAAAATCTGTAAATTACAATTTTCTTCCTTATGCCACAAGAAATGGTTAAAGGTATTGCATTTTTGTCAGAATTCTGATATTCTGAATTCAGAAAAAGAAAAAGGAGGTATGAAAGACAAAAGATGAAAACTTTTACAGCTGAAATCAAGTCCCGCGGGCAACTCACCATTCCTAAGAAAATTAGGGTTATGAGTCATCTTGAGGAGGGGCAGATCGTTTCGATCATTCCAGTGGGAGACTCAGTAATTATTGCTCCTAAGCGACTTGAATTAGATGATGCGAGAAGAGAGATAAAGAGGATGCTCAAGGAAACGGGAGTTTCATTGGATGATCTTCTGGCAGGCCTTAAAGAAGAACGAGAGAAGGTTTATCTAGACACCTATGGGGAAAAGACCTCTTAGAGTATTCCTGGACTCGAATATCATCCTTTCTGGGCTCCTCTCTGACAAAGGAGCGCCCCGCATCATACTGGATCTTTTGAGCATTGGGCTTCCTTTTCTTATTGGCTTAACCGGAAGATATAATTTGGTAGAAATTGAGAGAAATCTAAAGAAGAAGATGCCTGGGATCCTCTCTGTTTATAAGGTATATTTCCCAAAATTAAGTCTCAAAATCATCCCATTACCACCTGAAGAGGAATTAAGAGAATATTTTGGAAAGATTGCCGATAAGGATATCCCGGTCCTTGTGTCAGCCATTCGAGGGAAGGCAGATTTTCTAGTGACAGGGGATAAACAGCATTTTGAAAAAATTAAAGCGCGAGAAGAATACCCACTCAGAATAGTAACTCCTTCAGAATTTATTGATTCAATTCTTCCTGAGATCTTTAAAGAACTGAAGGAAAAGTGAGGTAAATCAGGTCATTTGAAATCTTCCTTTCCGATCATTCATATCATTGGGCTGCCAGGTGCCGGAAAGACCACTTTAGCTAAAAAACTATCCAGGAAATATAATCTTCCAATATTTGGAATTGGAGAGTACCGTTCAAGGTTTCCATCCTCCCCGATCGGGGAGTTGGATGCGTGGGTGAATCTCTTCAGAGATCTTTCCAGGCGAAAATGGAAGAACTGCATTCTTGAAACGACTGGACTTAACCAGAGGGAATCGTTCATCAGAGCAGCCCTTCCCATTGGGCAAGTAATAACAGTAAAACTAGAGGCCTCAAAACGAGTTCTTTATGGAAGAATTGGGAAAAAGAGAAAACAAGAACAAGGAGGCGAATGGCTGTTCAGTGCGAATTATCCAAATAAGTATGAATTTGTGAAAAAGCTCTATAATGAATTCAAGAAACTACCTGCAGAAATTAGGATTGACACCACCAGGTTTAGTCCCGAGAAAGTATTTGAAGCTACTATGAAAAAGCTGAAGCAGCAAATGATACTTTATTCAAAATTGGAATGGTGAAAACAGGTTGAACATTCTCCTGTCAAGTGTATAAGGGGGCTTCCTTAACGAGATGTTGAGCATTATGCCAACGATTAGCTTAGTCCTCAGTCCTCATAACTCGGTACTTATTTCTCGTATCGAACGAAGTAGTCATTTGTTGCCAACCTGTTGTTTTTTTGATATAGTTGGCTAACCTCAGTGGCAAGGTGGGTATCGAAATGGTTGGTTCGAATTGAAGCCTGTTCTCAAAAGGGAATGGGCGTCTTTGTTTCTTGGGGTCACAATCGAGGACTGACGCTTTGCGATTAAAAATCTACGCTATGCCCTATGCTCTCTGCCCTATGCGATTTCGTCTTACGACTTGCGCCTCACGCCTTACGATCAAGGTTTTACTCTTTGCGCTATACTCAATGCGCTTTGCTTTTTTTTGCAGTGACGGACACGAAGCACGGTCACGCTCTTGACGCGAGGCACTCGAGGACAATTGAAAACATGGAACTACTGATCCTTTTAGTGTATGATATGAAAAATTGAAGTGAGGTGATAAAGATGAAGCCAGCAAGAAAGACAATTGATCCTGAAGATTATATCCTTTCTGTACTTTCTCCCGAGGATAGGCTAGATGCCGCCCTGAAAATTGCCAGAGAAGCGTTTAAGGGAACAAAATTAACAATGAAGGATATTAATAATGCTGTTAAGTCAGTAAGGAGAAAGGCCTACGAAGGAAAGAGATAAAGTAGTTATCGATACAGGAGTGCTTGTTTCTGCTTTTGCCTTTGGAGGAATCCCAGAGAAAGCTATAAAGATGGCATTCGCAGAAACGGATATATATGTTTCCCCGTCCATTCTGAAAGAATATCGTGAAGTTCCTTTAATCCTCGAAGACGAGAAAAAACTCACGCAGGCTCAATTGAAAGCATTAATATCTGGGTTAGCTGCCTTCGTGACAAGAACAATCGTCGTTCATCCTCGAAAAAAGATATCAATTTGCAGAGATCCGGCAGACAATATGCTTCTTGAGTGTTGCTTTGAATCGAAAGCAGACATATTGATCAGTAGCGATAGGGATCTTGTTGATATTAAAACCCTCCCATTTCATCTGAAGATATTGACTCCAAGGAAATTCTTGGAGCAGAAATTATAACCGCTGTAAAGAGACAATTACCCTTTGCGATAAAGAATTTACGCTATGCTCCATGCGCTTTGCGCTATGCTCTTTTATGGACACGGAGCACGGTTAGACTTAAATTTCAATCTGAAATCTGCGATCTGAAATCTGAAATTAATAGCCGGTCCTCGAGCTTGTTAGGTTTTGTCGCCATGCGCTCTGCGCTCTGCGCTTTGCGTCAGTGAGGAGTAAATCATGCCAGCAATTGCATCCCTTGAAGACTTAAAGGCTGCCCAGAAAGAACTTCTTGAAGCGAAAGATCTGGATGACTTGAAGAGGGTGTTCAAAAAGTGGCGTAGAATAGGGTGGAAGAATGTCTGCAAGCTTTGGTTGGAGGAGCGCACGCCGGAACAGTTAAAAGGTGAGGGGCCCTGAATTCTGAGATTTAAGAAAAGTGAAAGAAGTGAACAAGGTCCCCTAGGTATTACGGGCGAAAAGGGTGCATAGACCTGAAGAATGGATCTGGAGTAGTTACGGGGCAACAGCCGGGCGGACGAAACTGCACCCATGTCTTGTGACAGATTGGGTCTTAAGCCAGTTTGGTTCGGAAAGGAAGATAGCAGAGGCTAGCTATAGGAGATTTGTCAGGGACGGAATTGGGGTTGAATCGGTTTGGAAGAGTGTGAGGGCGGAGAGTGTTTTGGGGGAGGGCGATTTCATAGAGAGCCTTAGTGACTACGTGAGAGGAAGAAAACAGATTCCGGAGATAGCGAAGAGCCAGCGATTCATGAACAAACCTCCTTTGAGAGACATTTTTAGATCGGAGGTGCTTCGAGATAAACGGAAAAGAGACAAGAGCATAGGTAAGGCAGTCTTTGAACATGGATACACTCAGAGGGAGGTTGCCGACCATCTAAGGATACATTTTACTTCTGTCAGCAGAATATTAAGGGCAAAAGACGAAATGCTAACAAAATAGACCTGACCCAAATTGTGACCCCAATTGTTCCCCAATTGCCAATTGGGTTTAAAATTCCTCTGCCAGGGGGTTGACATGAAATTTACAGAATCACTGTGGGTCTCGATTGAAGATATCTATGACAAGATTCTAAAACATCCTTTTATCCGAGGACTGATCGATGGTTCACTGGATGAGGAAGCCTTTCGGTTTTACGTGATCCAGGACGCCCTCTATCTCAGAGACTATGCCAGAGGGCTTGCCCTTCTGGGAACCAAGGCCCCGCACGATCAGTGGCTGATGATGTTTGTCGAGCATGCGCGAGATGTGATCGTTGTTGAACGGGCCCTTCACGAAAGTTTTTTCAAAGATTGGCAACTGAAGGCGGAAGATGTCCATTCGACCCCCATGGCTCCCACTAACCTGCTTTACACATCATATCTCTTAAGGATCGCCTATGAGCGACCGTTTCCGGAGATCCTGGGGTGCTTTCTGCCATGCTACTGGATCTACTGGGAGGTTGGAAAGGAGCTTGAAAAGTGTGGGTCGCCGAGGGAGCTTTTTCGTCGGTGGATTCAGGTCTATTCGAGTGAACAGTACGGCTCCATCGTCCAACGGGTATTGGATGTAATGGATCAAGTTGCTCAGGGGGCGGGAGAGGGCGACCTTAAACTGATCCGGAATCATTTCGTTATGACTTCAAAACTAGAGTACCTCTTCTGGAACATGGGTTTTCACAAGCAAGCTTGGGGTATTTAGACGGGTTCGGTTAAGGTGAAGCTACTCTTCAGGGAAGCCCGAGGGAGGGAAATTTGCCCTGATTGATTATCGATTAACGCCACTCACTTACCGCTTTGAGGGCAATATCATTGTTTGGCCGCGCAAGCAACCCGGTGAGGCTGACAAATACGGTGTAGCTCGCGTCATCAACCATCGGCATATAGGTGGCGCTTCCGTAAAGAGCATCCACCCAGGGAATCCAGCGTTTGTACTTCTTGGCCATCAACCATAGATCCAAGCCTTTTCCTTCGCTCAGGCTGTAAACGGTGCGCGGTGCTGTTCTCTCCTGCTCGATGTTCCGATAACGACCGCTCAGGCGATCGAGCCGGTAAAGGGTATCGAAGCCGAGGAGCACAGCCATCCCGCGCCATTTGAGAACCCGGGCATCAATCTGCCAATCATCGCCGCGTAGATCTAGAATCTGAGTCTTATTTTTCGCTTTTAGAAGGGTCCCAAAATGTTGCGGCCCGATCTCCTGGAAGCTTATTTCGCCTACTTTCGATTCGTGTGTCAAACGGTCATAGGTATATAGATTGATGGAGATCACCACCATTAACGCCGCGACGGCAAGAAGCAGGAGCCCTACGAGTCCCTCCAGACTGCCTCCTACGATCCTGCGCCGCCAAATGCGCTGGATTCCCATAATGAACAGGATGATCCCCAGAAAAGCGAAACTGGCGATCGCAACCTTCACCCAAATAGATATATCTATAGACAACATGATTCCTCCATGGTGGGGAAAATCCCCGCGCATTCCTCTTACAACTCATCTGAACGACTGCCCTGTATTCCGATACACCCCATTTTATTTTAAAAACAAATTCAACGTCAAAGGAAAAAATATAGATCACCGGGTCAGACTTAAAAATTGAGATTCAGTGGCATTCATAAAAACGTTGGCCCTATCCTTGTGGCAGAGCGCATAGAGCAGACGGGTCGGGATAGAAAATGGGCGCACAGCACTTTAGGAGGAGAGTGACCATTTCTGCTCTTTCGATTACAGAATGGGTTCCTAATTCCTCCTTAGCCTATGTTTCCCAGAGCCTCCCTGCGATCCCGGACGGTCGGATTTCCCGAGTCCGGTTCTGACCTTGGTCGATTTCAATAAGCCTTCCCAGAGGAGAGGAAGCTTAAGTGCTGGCTCACATCCACCCCACTCTATTCTGGTTTGCTTATGAACCTGTCTCGTTTCGTGGGGCTGCTCTTCCTGGCCCTGCGTCCAGAAGCTCCCACTCTCTCGAAACCACCAAGTGCCCAGAGCCCCTTTACCCTTCCCAGGTGTTACCTGCTCAGGTGGGACTTCTCTGTCCCATCAGAGGGCGCTACCCCTCCTTCATCGCTCTTACGGGCTCATGCGCCAGGCCCCCATCCTCCCACCTCCTCGGCTTTCGCCTCGTCTGGTGGGTCTTTGCCAGTTGTCGCCAGTCCCTGCTGGATGGTGGCCCTTCCCGACTTTATCTCTGTAAGTCTTTCCTTGGATGCCTGGCCCCCTACCCCGGCGTCTCATCTGGTGCCCCTACCCGTTTCTTCCCAGATGACTTCGGCCTTCCCCATGCTATGACAAGGTCGGCGATCTCGCAACTCCCATGCAGCGACTTCAGCATGGCGCTATATTTCGCGGCTGCAGGCATTCCTTTATGTTCAGGCCTCCAAGTTTGCTTGCCACCCAGGTCGCTCCGACCGATACGTCCATTGCCGTATGGCCGCCGTGGCGTTTACTTCCGAACCTCGAAGAGTTCGTTTCCTCCCTCTTCGTCGGATATGCTAACCGTCCGAATCGGGCAATTGACGGCAGGGACTTTCACCCCATTAGACTCACAGCCTTGTCGGCTGTTCCCATAGCGCTAAGCGTAAAAATCAAGGCTGAAAGGTCAAAGCAAGTTATCAAGTCCAGAGTCATTGGGTCGTTGCTTAGTTGCTGACTAAATTTCCAAGTCAAGAATTTCTTCGCCTCTGACTGATTTTTCAGTCAAACATTCCCCCCTCCCGATTTCTTCTTTAAAACCACGTTCACTGAATGTTTGAGTCAGACTCTCATATCCAGAGGCAGATCATTCTAATCTTTCAATTTAATCAGTTGACTGAATAATTCAGTCAACCTATAATCAACATCAATGTCCATGAAGAATAGAGATCTTATTGAAGAGATGACCGTTAAACTCTTTGGGTCCACCTCAAGACCAAGGATCCTGAGCCTCCTTTTAAGCCATCCTCAGCAAACCTTCTATCAGCGAGAAATCATGTATGAAACGGGATTGTCTCTTCAGACGGTTCAAAGAGAATTGGAGAACCTTAGTCGCTTGGGAATTCTAAAGAAACAAGGGACAAAGGGGAGAGTCTATTGCCAGACCGATACGACCTCGCCATGGTTCAGACCATTGAAAGAGATTTGTGAACTGGCCAGAAAAGGGTAAGCATTCTAAGAATGTTTCTCACATGACACCATTTCTGGCCTGAATCTTTTCCAAAAGGATTGAACTAAAGCTTCTGACTGAATTTTTCAGTCAGAAGCTTGGTATGGATAATTTGGAGATATTCCAAGAGTTTTAGGGACGGGCACGGGGACATCCTATAATGTTCCTGTCAAGAGAAAAAATAGGAAAAAAATAAAACCTTTAAAAACAATGGCTTCTAAAGAAACGCTTATTGCTGAAAACAGTTCTCCCTTCGAATCACTTCAAGGATTCTGTTGTTTTGGTTTCCGACGAATCCCTCGCCAATAACGAACTCTGAATCTTAGCGTTATCATTATCCGGTGTACCACACCCTCGTGACCACCCAGCATCCTTTATTCAGATTCCAAAGTTCAGCGAGAGGCCCTGGATTGTCCCTCACGAGGTCCTTCACGGCCTCCACGTTGTTGATCGGGCTTCTCTCGTCGAAAATGAAAAAAATATTTCTATTCGGCGTTTAGATAAGCCGGATTAAACTTCTCCTTCTTCTTCATCAAGGTCCAGGCAATCACCAGGAGTTTCGCCGCCAGCTTCACCCGCATCTTGACGTGAATTCCCTTCTCTCTTTCTCGCCCCCGAAGCTTGTTCGTATAATAAATCATGAAATCCCGATTCTTCACCGAGGCGATTAGAGCTGCCTGATACAGAGCATAGCGAAGATCGGCCTTGCCTCGCTTCGAGATCTCCGGAATCGCCTTATCCGAATCCTTTCCACTTCGATCCGCACTGAGGTCTAACCCACCCATCTTCAACACCTGTTTCCCATTCTGAAATCGATTGGGATCTCCTATCGCTCCCAAAACCTTGGCCGACACATCAGGACCAAACCCAGGAATCGTCAAAACGTATGGGTATTCCGGAAACTGCTCGCAGAGCTGCTGGATTTTGTCTTCTGTCTCTTTGATCACCTCTCGTATCTGCCTCAACCCCTCCACCATGACCTTTGCCTCATGTTCCATCCCAGGCACTCCCTCACAACCAATCGACGCCCCTGCTTTCTCCCACACCTCCTCTAATCGCCGCCTCGTCTCCACCCTGATCCGTCGGGACGTCACCCGCTGGATAAAGGGCTCCACGTCTAATTCCGTTATTTGAGAGGCTGGAAAACACCACCTCACAATCGACAAACCCACCGTCCCCAACCGCTCATAGTCCCGATCCATCTCCGGAAAATACTGGGCAATCAAATGATTCCGAATCCGAACCTTGTAGCCATGCTCTTGCTTCTTGAGCCGCCTCTTCAATGAGAGCAATCCCCGTAACCCCCTTAACTCTGCCGAGGGATACTCATAATACAGGCACTTGCCCTGGGATATTAGATCCGCCACATTCGCTGCATCCTTCGTGTCATGCTTATCCCACCGCCCATCTAACGACTCCCGATTTCGCTTCACCGTCACCCCGGAGACCAATACCACCGTCCTCCCTAAGGTGATCAAATACTCTCCCAGGGGTTTATGATAGTTCGCCGTCGGCTCCATCCCATAAACCACTTTCTTCAAACCATGCTGCGCCCGGAGGGCCTCGGCCTGGTCCAGGAGTTTTCTGAACCCCTCATGGTCGTTGCTAAAGACGAGCCGCCTCAAGAGCGTTTTCCCCGTCGCCGTCCCCAAAAAAGCGTGGTGCCGATCCTTCGCTATATCTATCCCTACGATCAAATACTCCTCCGAATGCCTTACCTCTTGCCTCAGTTGACGAAATTCCTCCAGTCGGTTACGATCTACTTCATCCATTGGAAACCTCCTGTCTAAGAATTTGAGTTTGGTCGTGCTTACTCTTATCTCTTAACAGGAGGTTTCTTTTTGTGGTAGACTGGTGTTATATTTTTTCCATTTCAAAGTTGGGGGTCTACCCTTTATCCGTAACTATATATAACGTAGTTGAAAATTAACACTTATTCTCCGCTCCTTTTATGTCCTGAAAGACAGATTGGAGGGGAC
>Ga0256868_10000814_pt1 | contig 17660 bp, 19 predicted proteins | sample RVTome_13_FD_187341 | JGI IMG/M metagenome (GOLD analysis project Ga0256868, IMG submission 187341) | Soil microbial communities from uranium-contaminated site in the Upper Colorado River Basin, Wyoming, United States - RVT92D227 HiSeq ...
CCGGCCCAGAAACCGATGCGACCCGCTCCCTCGCGTGAGCGCCTGCTTATGCGTCCACTTGCCGGATGCCAGGCTGTGTCACCCGTTATCACATCATGTTCTCAGGTCCGATTACGGGGGCGACACCCGTATATGTGCTCCCGTCGGATAGAATCCTGCAGACGACGTCAGAGGACGCCCTCTGGGAGCTGAGCTGGATGACCGACGGAACGAATGAGCAGGGTAAGGCGCTGGACGTGCCGACGAAGGCAGCCCCGGCTCAGGACGAGAAGAAGATGGTCAGCCGGAAGCTCAGGAAGGTCAAGTCCCCCAAGCCGGCGGAATCGGCGCCGGTCCCAGAACCTGCCCCGAAGGCCGCGGTCGAAGGCCCTGTGAGCGTGCGCGAATGCGTGCCCTCAGTGAGCTTCGATGCGGAGACGGGCAAGATCAGCAGGTTCGTGGACAGGCAGGAGCCCGAGGAGGACCGAGAATGCTTCAAGTGCGGCACTACGCTGGAATTCGAAGCGGCTAGGTGCCCCATGTGCGGCGCGAAGTTCAACGAGGGCGACTGGGGGATCGTGTCCCTGCTCGAGGACCAGGGTTTCGACTGGCTGTCCCCGGACGAATTCGAATGTCCCCAGTGCGGCGAGCGCGTTAGATGCTCTGATGGCGTCTGTCCTGGATGCGGAGCCTCTCTCGGGCCCGCGCCCAGGGAAGAGGGGGCGGCGAAGCTGTCGCCGGTCGTGAAGGGCGAGAACGTGGTGTTCCTGCATCTCGACGTCGAGTCCGGTGAAGTGGAGTACCTGATCAAGTCCGGGAAGAGCCGAGGGTTCGAGCATCTGGCGGTCTACCTGCCGCGCGAAGACTCCAACGGCTGTTCAGGAGTGTGAATCCGTGTCCCCCTTGGATCCTTTCGACAAGTTCCGGCTCATGCTCGACGAGTACTCGGCCCAGATACTCAGCCTGACCGCCCCGAAGCCCATGAACGCCCTCGAGCTCAGCGACGCCCTGGGCATACCGATCGCCGCCTGCTACAGGCGCATCAGGGTCCTGAAGGAGGCCGGAATACTGAGGGAGGACGGCAAGGTCGAGTCCATGGGCGGGAAGATGGTCTCCATCTACAGGTCGTCCGTCGACAAAGCCGAGGTGGTCCTGCAAGACGGCAGGCTCAGGGTCTTCATGGATGTCGCGGGTGAGAAGGCCAGCGACGAGGTCATGCTCTCCGACGAGCCGACCATGCTCGCATGGCCTGCAGTGGAGACCACTGTCAGAAAGCGGCTGGAACAGAACGGCCAGTGACGATCAGACGCCCGCCTTTTCCAGATTGTCCGCGCGCCTCGCGTACAGCTTTGATTCGGATTCGAAGAGCTTGTTCTGCTCCAAGAACTTCGCGCCTCTGGTCTTGAACTTCGCGGCCTTGGCGCTCTGCGCCGCAGCCTTCGACTCGTTCCTGCGGGCGATCTCTTCCTCCTTGGCCACCTTGCGCTCTGTCTGGGCCATCTTCGTCCGAAGGCTTTCAGGACTTAGCTCCGTCTTGCCCTGGGCTGCACCCGACAGTTCCGCCTGGTACTCCTTGACCTTCTCTTTCAGGCCGTTGCCGCGCTCCTTCCTCTCGGCCGCCTTCTCTCTGAACGCGACAGCACGCGCAGAACACTTCTGGGCCTTGGCCTCGTTGGCCTTGTACTTGTGATTCATCTTCGCGGCCTTGTGGCCGAATGCGTGAGACTTCTTGCGAAGAACCGCGACGTCCTGATAAGCCTCCCGTTCAGCCCTGCTTGCCCTGGCGGCCCTGATCTGCTCGTCCTGGTCAGGCTCCGCTGGCTCGGCAGGCGTCTCCTTGGGCCTGACCTCCGCGGTCTTCGCAGTGGACGTCTCCGCCGGTGGCTTCGACGTGGCAGGAGCAGTGGATTGTGAGCTCTTCGAGATCTCCTGTCTGGATAGGAATGAGTCGATATCGTCATCAGTACGCTTCTGGAACTCTCGTCTCTTGGACGGTTCCTCCTGAGCACCCATGCTATGTCACCTTACGCCTTTGGATTCGTGTTTAACATGATAAGGCTTTTGATTCTATTCGCGAATGTGCTGGCCCATCATGGGTGAGTCGGGCTGAGAGCCTTATCTACGTCTTGGTGACTACGACTCCCGCGCGAGCGTGGAGAATTGAACCTCGACTTGGTGCCAGAGTTCCCGTCCTTCAGGAAGGTCGAGCTCGCCGACAGGGATTGGATCGGGGAGGCTTTCCTCGAGCATCAAGCCGAGATATCCGAGCGGACTTTTGCATCACTTTTCATCTGGAGGGACGATGGGCGCAGGTCTGGCTTGTCGCAGCTCGAAGGACACCTCCTCATATCGTGGGAGCGCAGGCGGTTCGGGAGCGTGCTCCTTGAACCGGTCGGGCCGGACCCTGACAGAGTCATCGGCGTCCTTCAGGAGCCGGACATGGCCGCGAAGCACGGGTTCGCGGGAGTCTATGGGCTCGTGGACCCGCTCGTCGGCAGGCTGAAGTCTGCGGGCATGACACTGGAATCGGTAAGGGACGACTGGGACTATGTCTATCGAGTTAGCGACTTAGCCGAACTGAGGGGTCCGAAATACCACACCCAGAGGAAGGAGATCAAGAAGGCCACGTCCCAGCACGATATCTCGTACGAGCCAATGACCGCGGAGCGAAGACAATCCTGCCTAGAGCTAGAAGAGGTATGGTGCAACATGAAGCACTGTATCCTTGACAAGCACTCCTCAGCGGAGGACATGGCCCTGAGGGAGGCCCTGACACACATGGAAGGCCTGGACATCTTCGGAGGTGTCGTGTTGGCAGATGGGAATGTGCAGGCGCTCACGATCGGCGAGAGACTCAACGCCTCTACCGCAGTCGTTCACTTCGAGAAGGCCAACCCGTCCATCAGGGGGCTCTATCAAGTCATGAACCAGCGCTTCTGCGACCAGGCGCTCAGTGATTTCGAATTCGTCAACCGGGAGCAGGATGTGGGGGAGCCGGGGCTCAGAAGGGCCAAGGAAGGATATCATCCCCATCACTTCGTCGAGAAGCACATCGCGATGTTCCTATGAGGAACATCACGGGAATGGTTGCTGGTGGGAAGGTTAAATATCACGTTACTCTGTACCACCCATCAGAAGGGATTATCATGGTGAAGTCCTGCATATTGGTGTGCTGCAAGCTGCTCAAGACCAAGAGGGTCGTCGAGCTGGCGAAGAAGCAGCCTGGCGTGAAGGATGCATTCCCTGTCCACGGACGATGGGACGTTGCGATAGCGACTGATGACCTCGAACTCCAGAAGATCGCCGACATCGGCATGGTGATCTACAAGGCAGAAGGAGTCGAGATCGTGGAGACCCTCGTAGGGTACCCGGAGATGTGAGGTGGCTGACATGGTGAAGGCAGTAGTTCTTGTCATGCTCGAGCAGCAGACATTCGCGGAATCGAGCAAGATAAACAAGATTCAGGGCGTTAACGACGGATATCCGGTGTTCGGCCACTACGACTACGTGGCGTTCATCGACGTCCCCGGCCTCGAGAAGGTCGGGCAGATAGCCGACAAGATTCAGAAGCTCGGCTTCGTCAGGTACGTCGAGACGCTTATCGAGAGATAGACGGACCGTCGCGCTGACCTGAGCAAACCCCTTAACTACCACTGTTTTTCATCTCGTTTCTCCACGTGAAATGCTGGGTGCCGGACGGACATGCCTGGTCCGAGGGTCATTTCGGAACACCAGCGGCGTGTCTGATTGGTTAAGCCTATATACGGGAACCCTAATCCCACGCTCCAAGTCAGACTTGTGGAGTGAGTAGGATGGTAGACATCACACTTGTGATCCCCATCGCGGGGTTGGTCGGACTTGCGTTTGCCGGATACCTGACCTGGTATGTCTTCAGGAAGGACCTGGGAAGCCCGGAGATGCAGGAGATTGGGGACGCGATAAGACAGGGCGCTCAAGCGTTCATGAAAAGGCAGTACACGACGATCATCATCATCAGCGTGCTGCTGGCAGTGCTGATCGCGGTCGCGATCGAACCGAAACCTTGGGTCGGTCTGTCGTTCCTGGTGGGTGCCTCCGCATCTGCGCTATCAGGTTACATCGGGATGTACGTCAGCGTGAGGTCCAATATCAGGACCGCGGCCGCAGCTAGACGCTCGCTCAACGAGGCCCTGGTCACCTCGTTCAGAGGTGGCGCAGTGTCCGGCATGGGCGTGGTATCGCTCAGCCTCATCGGTGTCGCTGGCATCTTCTACATCTACCACACGGGAATGGACTTCACAGTATCAGAATCTTTGAACTCAGCAATCGGGTTCGCCTTCGGGGCGAGCTTCTCGGCACTGTTCGCCCAGCTTGGCGGCGGGATTTACACGAAAGCCGCTGATGTCGGGGCCGACCTTGTGGGGAAGGTTGAGGCAGGGATCCCTGAGGATGACCCGCGCAACCCGGCAGTCATCGCGGACCTCGTCGGAGACAATGTCGGCGACTGTGCTGGAAGAGGAGCCGATCTCTTCGAGTCAACGGCTGCTGAGAATATCGGGGCGATGGTCCTCGGCCTTTCAATGTACGCATTCGCGACCGCGGCGGGATGGTCCGAGGCCGACGCACTCGGCTGGGTATTCTTCCCGCTCGTCGCTAGGTCTTTCGGTATATTCGCCTCGATGGCGGGCATAATGACCGTCAGGGTGAAGAGCGAGGACAAGGACCCGATGTCGGGGATCAACATGGGGTATTATCTCACGTGTATTCTCGCGGCCGCGTTCTTCTACGTCGCGACATACTACATGCTGGGGGACAACTACCTCTACTTCTTCGGCGCGGGACTAGTGGGTATCGCGCTCAGCGTGGTCATAGTCTACATCACCCAGTATTACACCTCAGGTTCGTGGAGGCCGGTCAAGGAGATCGCCAAGGCATCTACCACTGGACCAGCCACGAACATCATCACGGGCCTGTCGATCGCGATGGAGACGACCGCGCTTCCAGTGATCGCCATCGTCGTGGCGCTCTTGGGATCATTCGGCCTCGGCAGGATGGCTGCGCCTGATGGAGCGGGCGACACCGAGCTCCTCATCTACGGATTCTACGGGACTGCGGTCGCGACGATGGGCATGCTCGCGACATGCGCATTCATACTCGCAACCGACACTTTCGGGCCGATAACGGACAACGCCGGCGGGATCATCGAGATGTCCAAGCAGCCCGAGGAGATCAGGCGGAGGACGGACAAGCTCGATTCGTGCGGCAACACCACAAAGGCCCTCACGAAGGGGTATGCGATGGACAGCGCTGCGCTTGCTGCGTTCCTGCTGTTCGGCGCCTACTTCGAGCGGGTCGCGGAGAAGCTGTACCCGACCCTCGCTCCTGAGGTGCGCCTCGGGCTCACCTTCAAGGTGGACCTCGCCCAGCCAGAAGTGTTTGCTGGCGGTTTGATCGGTGCGATGCTCGTGTTCCTGTTCGCTTCTATGGCGATAAGGGCCGTTGGAAAGGCCGCATATGAGATGATCAACGAGGTCCGGAGGCAGTTCAAGGCCGATCCGGGCATCATGGAGAGGACTTCCAAGCCTGACTACGCCAAGTGCGTCGACATCGCGACCAAGGGCGCTTTGAAGGCGATGGTCATGCCCGCTCTCCTGGTGGTCCTGGCACCCGTGACCTTCGGCGTGCTGATGAGGGTTCTCGGCTACGACGCTCCGATGGCCGTTGGTGGCCTGCTGATGGTGGGCACGATCGCCGGTATCATGGTTGCCAACATGTTCAACAACGGTGGAGGCGCCTGGGACAACGGCAAGAAGTACATCGAGGCGGGGGCTTACGGAGGCAAGAAGACCCCGGCCCATGCCGCGGCCGTCGTCGGAGACACCGTGGGAGATCCCCTGAAGGACACCGCGGGCCCGTCCATACACGTGCTCATCAAGCTGCTGTCCACGCTGACTCTGGTCTTCGTCGGACTGTTCATATCGGGAGCCGCGTGAGGCCGCCGAGCATTGGCAAACAATAAATACGACCACGGGCATCGAGAAGCCCGCGGCCCATTCCATTAGAGGACTGTCTAGATGTACGTAATGGCGTCCAGAGAAGATGTCGTGAGGATACCTCCTAACATGCTTGGAGAGGACTTCCCGAAGCTGGTCATGAAACTGGCCCAGGATACCTTCCAGAACAAGGTCGAGGGGGACGGGAGCTTCACCGTCCTGGTCAAGGACATAGAGCCCCTCGGAGGCGGGAGGATCATCCACGGCGACGGAGCTGTCTATCAGAAGGTCAAGTTCGATGCGCTCATGTTCAGGCCCACCCTTCACGAGGTCGTTGAGGGCACGGTCTGCGAAGTGCTGAAGTTCGGCGCGTTCGTGAGGTTCGGCCCGCTCGATGGCCTGCTCCACATCAGCCAGATCATGGACGACAGGATCGACATCGACGTCGAGGGCCGGAGGCTCCTTGGCAAGGACACGAAGCGCGAGCTCAGGCTCGGGGACAGCGTCCGTGCCAGGATCGTTTCCCTCAGCATCAACGAGAGGAGCCCGAGGGAGAGCAAGATTGGGCTCACTATGCGTCAGCCTGGCCTTGGCAAACTCGAGTGGCTCGAGGAAGAGCGCAAGAAGCGTGAGGAGAAGGAGAAGCGATGAAGCTAGAGAAGGCCTGCAAGAAGTGCTCCTTCGTCACAGAGGAGGACAAGTGCCCTCTGTGCGGCGGCGATGCCTCGAAGGAGTGGCAGGGATACGTCGTGATCCTCGACCACACGAAGTCCGAGATCGCGAGGAGAATGGGCATCCATGTCAACGGGAAGTTCGCCCTCAGGGTTCGATGATTCCTTCCCGGAGAAGGACCTCGTGCTCCCCGAAGACCTCAGGGACGAGCTCGCGAGGCCCATAGGCAAGATAGTGTCCGCTTGGGCGCTCTCGAAGCACATCAAAGGCAGCCCCCGGATAATATCCGTGGGCGATGTCGTCACAATCACTCTCCTGCAGATGAAGATGGAGCCCGATGTCGCGGTCTTCGACTACAAGACCCAGAGGGCCGAAGACTACAAGGCCAAGGAGCGCATCGGGAAGATGTCGGGGAGGCTCGTGAAGGTCGAGAACCCCCCGGGCAAGATCACCAAGGCGCTCTGGAAGGCCGTCAAGGAGGCGGTGAACGCGAAGGACAGGGTCAAGGTTGAGGTCTCCGGCGAGGAGGACCTTGCGTCCCTGGTGGCCATCGCGACTGCCCCAGACGGATCGAGCGTCATATACGGCATACCGAAGCGCGGCATGATGGTGGTCAAGGTGGACAGGGAATCAAGATCGATGGCGATCACGGCGATAAAGCGCATGGCAGGTTGAGAAGATGGAGATCGAGATAATCACGAAGAAGGAGAACGAGCTGCTCGACAGGACAGAGGTAATGTTCAAGGCCGTACACCCCAAGGAAGGCACTCCCCAGAGGGAGGCCGTCAGGGAGAAGATAGCGGCCATTCTGAAGGCGACCAAGGAGAGGGTCATCGTGGACGCCATGGACTCCGAGTTCGGGAAGACGGAGACCATCGGCTACGCAAAGGTATACAAGACCAAGGACTCCGCGATGAAGTACGAGCGCGAGCCGACCCTCGTCCGGAACAAGCTGAAGGAGAAGGTCAAGGTCGAGAAGAAGAAGAAGGTCGCGGCCGCGGCTCCTGTTGCGAGAGCGATTGCCGCACCCGCTGCGGAGAAGAAGCCCGCGGAGAAGCAGGCCTGAGGTGACTGTACATGGCTGACGAGAAGAAGGGCGACAAGAAGAAGAAGGCGCTCAGGATCGCGAAGAAGGATTACTTCAAGCTCGAGAACGGGAAGCTGACGAGGACCAGGAAGCACTGCCCCAAGTGCGGCCCTGGCGTGTTCATGGCGGAGCACCCGAACAGGGTCGCATGCGGCAAGTGCGGCTACACGGAATTCAAGAAGAAGTAGACAGCAAGAGTGCCCCCGTGTGACGGGAGCGAGCTCCCTCACTTCGCCATTCTAAGACGGCAGGCTACCATGTGTCCCTTTCCGATGTCCACAAGTGGTGGCTCTTCCATGGCCAGAAGCCTTACGACCACGACGTTCCTGTCGCCCTTCACCTTCTTGAGTGTCACACTCGATACTCCCTTTGCGACGAGGAGTTCTTCGGTCTTCTTCTCGAAGTGCTTCTTCAGTGAGGAGACCAGCTCATCCCAGCTCTTCTCAGGTCCACAAATCCTGACGACAACGGCCGAACCCTTGACGATGAGAGGCAGCAATCCCTCGTGCATTGTGGATCCAACGCCCTGCATGAAATCGTGTTCGATGATTTGAGCCACTTCCCACGCGACCCGTTTAGCGGGCATCTTGGCGGGGCCGCACTCGATTCTGATCTTCCTGGTAGCCGCGTCTCCAGTAATCCTCCTTACTCCGTGGAATTCGCTGTGCCCGCTCTTGCGGCTGTTGTACTGGACGAATTTCTGCACATAGTCCAATGCGGACTTCATGCGGGTCTTGCCGGTCGCCGCCTTGACATCGGCGTCCTCTTTTCCTAGATTGATTTCAATCCGAGACACCATCCGCTTTACGTCAAGGATAGTTCCGTACATCGGGTGTGCCCTGTCCCTGAAGTCGACCGATTCCTCCAAGAGCTCAAGAAGCTCCCTAGCGACGACCTCGCCCCCTACGTGCGCTGAGGAACACCTTATGAGCACCTCGCGGTCCCCGAGTGCGGTGTCTGTGGACAGAATCGCCCTGAACAACGCTCTGGACCCCTTGAGCGCAGCCGTCTTGGCCTCCAGCCAGTCTTTGATCGCCTTGGCGTCGCCGCTCTCCTTTGCAGGTATGGTGAGGACGAAGCCCTCCGCATGCGGGACGCCCATGTGATTGTGCATCGGGTGAGATTCCTCGGCAACACGCTCTTCATCAAGGAGCCAGCTGACGAGGTCCTTCCCCTGCCACCCGCACTTCTCAAACACCTGTGGACATCGCGGCCTGAACCTGCAGCCCTCAGGCGGGTTGATCGGGCTCGGGACCTCTCCCTCGATTCCCTTCCTATCCTTCTTCATCTTCGGGTCGGGAATTGGTATCGAGGCGATGAGAGCCTGAGTGTACGGGTGCTGGGCGTTGTTCAGGAACTCGTTCGTGGGCGCGAGCTCGATGACCTTCCCAAGGTACATGACCGCTATTCTGTCACTCATATGCGCGACGACCGATAGGTCATGCGAAATGAACAGGTAGGTCAAGCCGAACTTGCCCTGGAGGCGCTTCAGCAGGTTCAAGGCCTGCGCCTGGACAGACACATCGAGCGCGGAAGTGGGTTCATCGAGCACGATGAAGTCGGGCTCCAGTGCGAGGGCTCTGGCAAGGGCTATGCGTTGCTTCTGCCCACCGCTGAACTCGTGGGGCAATCTCGACAGGTGGTCGTGGGACAGACCGACCTGCTCCACAAGCTGGTGGATGCGCTCGCTCTCGGCGAACTTGACGTTCTTGGAGACTGACGGGGGAGGGCCATGGATGGCGAAGCCCTCGCCGATTATCTTCTCGACCACCATCCTCGGGTCGAGGCTCGAGTACGGGTCCTGGAACACGATCTGGAGCTTCTTCCTCATCGCTCTCAGCTCATCTGCAGGCAGCTTCGTGATGTCCTTGCCACAGAAGAGAATCTTGCCGCCCGTCGGTTGCGTGAGGCGCAGCACGGCGCGACCGAATGTGGTCTTGCCGCACCCGGACTCCCCGACCAGTCCCAGCGTCTCCCCCTTCTTGATAGACAGGGAGACCCCGTCTACGGCATGGACATGACCCACTGTCTTCCCAAAGACGCCCTTCTTGACGGGGAACAATTTCTTTAGGTTGACCGTTTCGATGAGAGCGTTAGGGTCACATGCCCGTGCCGGTTCCGCGGATGTCAGCAGTCTCACCTCCGCCCCTATACAGATGGCATGAAACGAGATGTCCAGGCGCGACCTCGACCATCCCAGGCCTGACGCGCCGGCACTCATCGGTCGCGTAATCGCACCTGTCGACGAACGAACATCCAGGGAAGGGTTTCATCAGGTTCGGAACAGTGCCTCTTATGACCGAGAGCTCGTCCTTCTTCTCGCCGAGCTTCGGGAATGCAGTCAGCAGTCCCTTCGTGTACGGATGCTGGGGCTTTTCGAAGAGTTCGAAGGTCTCGGCGATCTCGACGATCCGGCCCGCATACATGATGCACACCCTGTCGCAGGTCTCCGCGACGATGCCGAGGTTGTGCGTGATCAGCATCATGGAGCTCCCGGTCTTGTTCACCAGGTCTCTCAGGAGGCGGAGAACTTGCGCCTGGATCGTCACGTCCAGCGCGGTTGTAGGCTCGTCCGCGATGAGCAGAGAGGGGTCGCACGATAGCGCGAGGGCGATCATCACGCGCTGCTTCATCCCGCCGCTGAGCTCGTGCGGATACTGCTTCACGACGCTCTCAGGAGCGGCTATCCGAACCAGCCTGAGCACCTCCAGGATCTTCTTCTTGAGGGCTCTCTGGTCGTATATCTGCTGGTGGAGCGAGATCACTTCGCCGAGCTGACTTCCTATCGTGAAGACAGGGTCTAGGGCAGTGGACGGGTCTTGGAAGATCATCGATATAAGCCGGCCCCTGATGCTCCTCATCTCGTCCTCTGTCAGCTTCGTCAGCTCGACGCCTTTGAACCTAATGGAGCCGGCCGTGATCTTCCCCGGGCTCGGAACGAGCCTCAGTATCGAGAATGCGGTCATGCTCTTGCCGCAGCCAGTCTCGCCGACGATGCCCAGGGACTCGTTCTCGTAGATGGTCAGGTCGATGCCGTCGAGGGCCGTCACCGTGCCCTCGCGCAGGAGGAACTGGGTCCTGAGGCCCTTGATCTCCACGATGGGTTTCCTCTGCTGGGACATCATCGTCTCATCCCCTTCATGCGCGGGTCAAGGACGTCCCGTAGGCCGTCGCCGAGGAGGTTGAAACCGAGCACAGTGATGAGCAGGACGACACCCGGGAAAGTCGGGACCCACCAAGCCTCTCCAATGAACTGCATGCCGAGGTTGAGCATATTCCCCCAGCTGGGCGTGCTGGGAGGCGTTCCGGCGCCCAGGAAGCTCAGGCTGCTCTCAATCGTTATCGCATCCGCGACGCCGATAGATGCCCAGACGATGAGCGGGGCCGTGCAGTTGGGCAGCACGTGTGTGAACATTATCCTCCAGTTCTTGGCGCCCAACGCCCTGCTCGCTTCGACGAACTGCCGCTCCCTGATCGTCAGTGCCTGGCCTCGCATGAGTCTCCCGAAGCCGGCCCAGTAGGATATCGAGATGGCTAGAATAACGTTAAACAGGCTGGCGCCCAGAGCCGCAGCAAAGGCCAGCGCCAGGAGGAATGCGGGGAAAGTCCAGAAGAGGTCTATCGTGCCTGCTATGATGTAGTCCACCTTTCCCCCGAAGTACCCCGCGGTTAGCCCGAGCACGACGCCAATCAGCAGGGAGAAGCTAATTGCCAATGACGCGACCGTCAGGGACACCCTGGTGCCCCATATCACCCTGCTGAAGACGTCCTGGCCAATGTTGTCGGTCCCGAACCAGTGGCGCTCAGACGGCGGGAGCAGGCGCTCTTCGACTCTGATCTCGGGGAGAGTCGGGTCTGCGATTGGGAGGATAGGTGCGAGAATCGCGAGTGCAACCATTATGATGATGATGGTCCCGCCGATGACGACCATCGGGTTTCTGCTGCCCCGAACGACAACGTCCAGAATGGTGCGCTTGAACCCTCGAGAATTCCTCCACGAGAGGACAAAGTTGTTGAGCTGCTTCCGTAGAATCATCCCAGTCTCACCCTCGGGTCAGCGTAAGCGTAGAGTATGTCCGCCAGCAGGTTCCCTATAACCACGAACAGCGCTAGGACGAGGATGCATCCCTGGACCACCGGGAAATCGTCGTTGAGAATGGAATCGACGAGGAGCTTGCCGATTCCTGGCCATGAGAAGATGGTCTCGACAACGACCGCGCCTCCGACAAACCATCCGATGTCAAGGCCGATGACGGTGATCACGGGCAGGACCGCGTTCTTAAGCCCGTGCTTGAATATGACCTCTCGCTCGGGAAGCCCTCGAGACCTGAGCTGAGTCATGTAGTCCATCCTCAGCACCTCCAGCATGCTTGACCGCATCATCCGAGTTGTTAGCGCCGAGTTGCCGAGTCCGAGCGTTACCGTTGGTAGTATTATGCTCGCGAAGCCCCCCACGGTCCCCCCTAGAGGCAGCCAGTGGAGCTTCACAGCGAATAAGAGCATGAGCATGATTCCGAGCCAGAAGGACGGCATCGCATAAGCGACAAGCGTGAAGACCATGACCCCTCTGTCCGTGGCCGAGTTCTGCAGCAGCGCCGAGAAGATGCCGAGCGGTATGCCGATGCTATAGGATATCGTCAGGCCGATGGCCATCAGCTCGAGCGTTCTCGGGAGCTTCTGGAACACCAGGCCGCTCACGGACGTGAAGGTAGTCACCGACGTGCCCATGTCCCCGTGTAGAAGTCGCCATAGGAAGGACCCGTACTGAACGTACAACGGGTCGTTGAGGCCATACTTCTCACGCACCTCCTCTACGTCCGCGGCTGTGTGTCGTGGAGGGACCAGTGACAGCGCGGGGTCTCCTGGGGTGAGGTGGAGCATGAGGAAGACAATCAGCGTGGCGAGGAGAATGACGGGTATGGCCAGCAGCAGTTTCCTCACGATGTAGGAGATTAGATCCGCCACGTGCCTCACCCTCTGTCGAACCTGTGTTCCGACCTGATCATCTATCTACGTACTCCGTCTGTATCCGCAGGTTTGCCGAATTCCGTGTAATGAAACGGGAAGGGGTTTGATTGTGTTTCGACTACTTGTCGATGTCAACATCCACGATGTTGATGACCTGCTCCTGTCCCAGCGGGTTGAGGGTCCAGCCTTTCACATAGTTGTGGACCGCGAATATCTGGTACCAGAACAATATCGGTGCCCACGCCCCCTGTGTCAGCAGCCGGATGTGCCCTGCGGTCGCGTTGTCGGAGAACTCCTTCTCGGTCTCTGCATACGTCCAGTTGGTGACGTAGTCGTCGAATACGGTGTCCTTGTACTGACCCGTGTTCGAACCTCCGTCTGCAGCCCATGTTCCGAAGTGCCAGTCCAGGATTTCCGCTCTCGGCCAAGAGTACCAGAACAATATGGCCTCCTGCTCGCCCGACGCGGCCATGTCCCTGAGGACGGTCTCTGTGTAGGTCTGCAGCTCGACACGCACGCCAATCGCCTCGAACTGGGTCTCTAGGATCTGCGACATGGCGATGTCCTCGCCCTTTGTCGTCGTCCAGAGGTGCAACGTCAGTTCCACGTTGGTCGTCATGTTCTCGAGCCATACGTCGGTGTCCAGGTTCTTGTAGTTGCCCGCCTCGAACAGCTGAATGGCCTTGGGCACATCGTAGCTGTAGTTGTACTGGGCGGGCACCTTGGTCGACTCGGGCTCGATCGGCGAGAGGTAGTTCACTCCCTCCTCGCCTATGCCGTACCAGACGACGTCGAGGATCTGCGACCTGTTGATGGCGTATCCGAACGCCCTTCTCAGGTCAGGGTTGGTCCACTGGGCCTTCTGGCAGTTGAACTCCACGTGGTATGTGCCCTGTCCGCGACCGGTCATGACGGTGTACTCATCTGGGTCGTCCAAGTACGTCGGCACCTTGTTCGGAGGCACCTGCTGCAGGACATCAATGTCACCGCTCTCGAAACCTGCGAATCTCGCGGTCGGGTCGGTAATTATCCTGTAGATGATCTTGTCTATCTTGGCAGCTCCTTGGTTCTCGTACCAGGGTGCTCCCCACGAGTAGTTCTCGTTCTTGATCAGGGTGATGTGACTTGCAGCGACCCATTCCTGAAGCATGAACGGTCCAGTGCCAACGACCTTATGCCCTACAGTGCCGTAGTTGTCGAGTCCGTCAGATTCCAACGCATCCGGGCCCATCATCGAGCCGTACAGGTGCGAGAGGTTGAACTGAAGTGCGACATCAGCCCAAGTCAGGTTCAGGACCATGTTGTAGTCGTCCTTGCACCATATCCCCGCGTCCGGCCACCCGGTCTTGTTCTCGCAGCCATATACGGCCCAGAACTCGTACTGAACCCAGCTGTCTTCGTGCGAGTAGTAGTTGATGATCCTCTTGACTGCATTCGAGTCGAACGACGTATTGTCGTGGAATTTCACTCCCTGCTGAAGCCTGATCTCGAAGGTCGGCTTGCCGGGAACGGTCGTGTTCAGGTTCCACCACTCCGCAAGGCCAGGCCTGAAGGCTCCCGTCAAGTCCCTGGTGATCAACGTCTCGTATATCATCCCTGGCGGGCCATACATCGCGCTTGTCTTCGCCGGGTCCATCTTTTCGACGTCCGAGCTCATGGCGATGACGAGCACTTTCTCTCCTTTCTCTCCGCCCAGCAATCCCGCCGCCCAAGCACCGGCAAGCGCCGCGATTATCAGGACCACGACGATTACCACCGCGATGAGCATCTTGCTCTTTGGTCTCTCAGGTGCTCCTGCGGGTTTCACAATCTCGCTCTTGTCTGCTTCTGGAGAACTCCCCACTTTTATCCCCCTATTGGTGGATGTGGAGCGGAACATTAGTAAGGCCAGAAAAAAGTGCTCTGACCCGTTGTTGACCGCTTCCTTATCCGCTAGGCCTCAATCAACAGTTACGGTATTTATAACATTCCTTTTTGGCTCGTCAGTGCTGCGAGTTTCACCAGGATTGCACCTATTGCCAAGGACGGGCAGCTGTACTGGCCATTCCCTAACGCTCCTGCGGTCTGTGCGCCGGCGTCTTGATGTTCATCCTGCAGTCGCAACGGAGGTTGGCTGACCAAGAGATGACTCTGACTCCGGCGATGTCAACTCCAAAAGGTTCAAGTCGAACCTCAGGCTCGGGGTCTATCAGGGCCGCCAGAAAGGCCCGGGCAGCATATCATGGAGCTTTGGTTCGTTCTCGCATCCGCCACTGTCCTGTTCTGGGGCTCAGCGGGCATCTTCGCGAAGCTCAGCACGCCTAAGATCGGCGTCGCCAGGATTGCATTGCTGATAGCGGTCGTGGAGAGCGTGATGTACGCTTGCGCTTTCCTGCTCTGGCGCGAGGATGTGCCCATCACCCTTGCGGACGGGGCCTTGGCTCTCGGCTCGTGCGTGGTCGGGGTCGTCGGCTTCCTCTGCTTCTTCGAATCGATGATGGAGGGCCAGGTCGCGATCGCGGGGACAATTTCCGCAGCGTACCCTGCGCTGACGGTCGTTGGTGCGCTGGTCCTGCTGTCCGAGACGCTTTCCTCGATGCAGGCGTTCGGCGTCGTCGCGATCATCGTCGGCGTGGTCGCCCTGTCGTATGAGCCCAACCCTGGCTCCCTGACTGCGACTCCGAGACGGTCGATCATATTCGCCCTGCTTGCGTTCGGCCTCTGGGGTCTGTGGAGCCTGACATCGAAGATGGCCATAGACAGGGTCGGCGCAGGCAACTTGTTCGGGTTCTACACCATGTCATCTCTAACGGCCCCGGTTCTGTACTTCTGGTTCAGGAGGATGAAGCCAGGAAGTCTCCGGGGGCTGAATCCGACGAGGTCAGCCTGGGTCCTCGGGGCGATAGGGCTGACAGTGAACGTCGTTGGGGCTTGGACATATTCCTTCGCTCTGGAGAGCGGCTCCGCTTCGTTGGTCGTGCCGATTTCGAGCGCGTATCCGCTAGTGACCGTGCTCCTCGCGATAGGGCTTCTGAAGGAACGGATCACCTGGCTCCACGCGTTATCCCTGGGGGTCGTTGTCGCGGGACTCGTGATGATCGGATTGACGCTGTGACGCCATGGACCGTCAGCCTCCGTGTGCCAAGATAGATATACGGACTAGTCTTTCAACGGGACCGGGCCTGTAGTGTAGCTTGGATATCACTGAGGCCTCCGGTACGCCGCATAGGCGCTGGAGACAGCCTCGAACTCGGGTTCGAAAGGGACTGGATGTCCCCGAAACTCCCGACAGGCCCGCTTCATATCTCCAACATCCTATTATATGCGTCCAATAATCCCACGGACATGCACCTGACCGCCCAGGAAGAGCGCGTCCTCGCAGGGGAGGAGGGCCATGGGAGGCAGAAGGCCATGGAGCTCCTGGTCGCACTGGGGGACATCTACGGTGCCGAGCGACTGATACCCATCGCATCCGCGCAGGTCTCGGGTGCATCGTTCAAGACGATTGGGGACGCCGGGATCAAGTTCCTCGAGGATTTCTCACATCACACCAAGGTGTCCGTAAGGGCCTCGCTCAATCCGCTCGGGCTCGATATGAAACGGTGGAAGGCGATGGGCGTAGACGATGAGTTCCACACTAAGCAGGACAGGATCATCAGGGCTTACAGGTCCTTGGGCGTCGAGCCGCTCTACACATGCACGCCGTACCTCGCTGGGAACAGGCCGAGGAGAGGGCAGCACGTGGCTTGGGCGGAGTCCTCTGCGACGGTATTTGCGAATTCGTATCTTGGTGCCTGCACGAACCGAGAGGGAGGCCCCTCCGCGCTGGCGGCCGCGATCATCGGCAAGACTGCGGAATACGGGCTGCACATCAAGGAGAACCGCAGGCCCAGGGTCAGGATAGAGTTCGAGTCCATCCCAGAAGGGATGGTGCCTTTGGCAGGTTATCTGGTTGGGAAGATTGCAGGCAAGAGGCTGCCGTTTGTCGAGGGTGTGTCGATGAATGCCGACGAGCACAAGGCCTTTGGCGCCGCGATGGCAGCCACGGGTGCGGTCTCGATGTATTCGTTCACACAGCCTGGGATGCGCGCCAAGACTGATATTTCCGCGGTCGAGGAGTGCGTCTCCGTGCCCACTTCCGAACTGATGGAGGTCGCTGATGGTCTCAAGGGCGGTGAGCAGTGGGACCTTGTCGCCCTCGGTTGCCCGCACTGCTCTGTGGCCGAATTGAAGAAGATGGCGAGATTCCTCAAGGGAAAGAAGCCGAGCAAGAATTGCGATGTCTGGTTCTGCACTTCGAGGGCGGTCCACGACAGATGTCCGGAAGATGTCGCAATCCTGCGGAAGTTCGGCAAGGTCCTGTGCGACACGTGCATGGTCGTCGCACCGATCGAGCAGCTGTACAAGAGAACGGCGTCCGACTCGGGCAAGGCGATGGTCTATCTGCCGACACTCGGCAAGCAGAGTGCTTCGTTCAGGCCGACCAAGACTCTCCTGGAGGCGATATCACGCTGATACATGCCAGGAAGATCAAGTCAGGGGTTGCGTCCGGCAAGGCCGTCGTGTGCTCGTGCCCGGTGTCGTTCCTGGGGGGGATCGACACCGCCACCGGGAAGATACTGGATGGCGAGTGTGAGTCGAAAGGGCTGTGCATCTCGGGCAAGGTCTTCTGCTTCCCGTACGGCAAGGGCAGCACTGTCGGTTCGTATTCCATGTACCAGCTCAAGCTCAACGATGCAGCCCCCGCGGCCATCGTGAATGGGAGCGCGGAGCCCATAATTGCCACGGGCGCGATCATCTCCGACATCCCGATGGTGGACGGCATCGACGTGTCGCTCCTCAGGACCGGGGACGACCTGGTCCTCGACGCCGATAAGGGAACGCTCGAGCTGGCGAACGTGGTCGAGAAACAGGTGGTCACGAGCATCGTGAGGCATGGCGGCAAGATACTGCTCCTTCAGAGGAGCAGCAGGGTGGGTTCCTACAGAGGCCAGTGGGCGGGT
>Ga0256868_10000815_pt1 | contig 17658 bp, 18 predicted proteins | sample RVTome_13_FD_187341 | JGI IMG/M metagenome (GOLD analysis project Ga0256868, IMG submission 187341) | Soil microbial communities from uranium-contaminated site in the Upper Colorado River Basin, Wyoming, United States - RVT92D227 HiSeq ...
TTATTCAGAGGGGGCTTTCTTAAATTTATTTCGATAATACTCCGGGGACCAATAGCCTCGAACCCTTTTGTGGTCATGGCTAAATGCGGCATCTTCTCGAGTCTGCCAATGTCGGAATAAGGTGTATAACTAAATGGAACAATATGGATGGCCCCTGTTTCCAGGGCTATGGTCCGAGCAGTAGGGTCCGTAATGAATTCAATCATAATTCGATCCAGATGGGGCTTCCCCTGACGGAAGAAATTTTCATAGCGCTCCAAAATGATATACTGACCTCTCTTCCATTCCACAAATCTAAATGGTCCAGACCCGACTGTCGGATTTATATTGGCAGGGTGTTTGCGGATATCTCCTTCGCTGTAAATATGTTTGGGAAGGATAGGAAGAATCCAGGGATGGATGGCTGCAAAGCAGACAGGTGAAGGGTATTTGAGTTTGAAGACTGCAGTATAGGGGTCAGGAGTTTCAACTTTCTCAACTTCCCCAAATGCTTGTTCGCCATAGGGATGGTTCTTCTTGGCTATTTCAAGGGAGAAGGCGACATCGGCTGAAGTGATGGGCTTTCCGTCATGGAAGGTAGCTCCTCTCTCCAAATAGAAGGTATAGGAAAGTCCATCAGAGGAAACTTCCCATTTTTTCGCCAAGTAGGGCCTGGGTTGAAATTTTTCATCAAATTGAAGTAAACCAGCAAATATTTGACAGGAAGGTATTCCCGTAGGAGGTCCAGTAGTTAAGGCTGTATTCAAATGGGGAGGCTCCATGAAAGCAATCTTGAGCGTTCCTCCGCCCGGGATCTTTTCGGTCTGGGCAATGGATGTTGAGCCCATAAAACCCAAAATAGTTAAAAGAATAATGACTCCAAGTAAGACATCCTTCAGACAACTTCTTTTAATGGTTTTCATCTTTTCCTCCCTTTTCTGGAATTTTATCACAAAGGTTCACACTTTTTTTATCTCCGTTTTTTTTCATCACGCTTCATGCTTTTTGAAGAGATGAGAATATCCCAAAGCTCGTCATAATTGGCAAAGGCTTTCTTTCCCTTTACTCCAACTTCTTCCACAACACCCACAAGATGACGAGGGTTTTTCTTATCAAGACGGTAAATGCGAACGATGTAGTTCGCTAAAACGGCTTTTGCTAACAAGACAGCCCCTTCAGTGGAATACTGGACCGATGGGATGATGGAATACTGGGTTCCATTATTGCAATTTTCCATTATCTTGTATCACAAGGGAAGTTACAGATAGGGTACAGATTCGCTGAAAAGCTTGAAACGGAGATAGGAGGAAACAGAGATGGGGAGAAAAAATTTAAAACATAGCAAAATGGGATATAGAATAATAAAACGGAGATTGAGAGCAGAATCCCCCATTCTACGCCTCTCCGAGTCACCATTTCTCAGTAAGTATTTTTTGATAGATGGCTTCAGTTTTGGCAGAGGGTTTGATTCCGAGGACCCTGGAAAGGATTTTTTTGCAGCGGCTATAAACAGAAATAGCCTCTGCCATTTGATCAAGGTGGTGATAACAGGTCATAATGCCCTGATAAAATTCTTCAGCAAGGTCATCTATTTCCAGCCCCTTCTGGTAACAATTCAATGCTTTTTCCCATTGATCAGACTGTTTCCAGTAAAGGGCTAACTTTCCGACACTTCGTAAGAACTTGTCTCTTAGGCGTTCATTCGTGGATATTGCCCAGGGTTGCTCAATCTCTCGAGACAGGAACCTCCCTTTATAAATCTCGAGGGCTTTTTCAATAAGTTTAATAGCACTTTCATTCTGTCTCTCTTCCCTTAAGCCTTCTGCACGGCCCAGAAAATACTCAAATGCCCAAACATCTACCCAAAAGTATTGGGGGTCAAGGGTTAATCGTCCCTCCTTGAGCTGGATCGCTTTTTCATGGCCGAGCAACTGCCGGAGCCGATGGAGGTTAATTTTAAAAGATTGATGGGCTGAATCGCCATCGGCCTCGGGCCAGAGGGCATCCTCTATTTGATCCCCTCTTACTTCTTTGCCTCCGAGGGCAATCAATACTTTTAGCAGGGCCAGAGGTTTTTGTTGAGCCTTTCTGGAGAATTGGACCGGATTTCCGTCTTTTAACAATTCAAACCTTCCCAAGGTATATATTTTTAAAGGCCAGGGCCAATTTTCTAAATGGAGAGATGACTTTTCTGGAATGATGTTAAGTTTTTTGATGAGGTCTTGCACGTACTCGACTTCAATCCCAACTTCACAAGCCTTGGCACAGAGCTTTGCCATGCCAGACGGGTAATCGATATAAGTATAGAAATATCCTTCCTCCCTCCCCATCGTTAAGGCTTTTTGGAGAGCCCTCAGACTGGATGCCTCATCGCCCTGATCCAGGGCAAAAGATGCCTCAGCTAAGAGAATAAAAAATTCATAAAGTCTGCTCTTCATCTCGCGAGCCATATAAGAAGCCTGGAAAAGATTTTCTGCTGCTTCGAGATGCTTTTCGAGTCGATGCATTAAATGAGCTTTCAGTAAATAAGACGCGAGCATAGTGAGAGGTGCTCCCAAATCAGTACTGAATTTCATAACCATTTCCGAATGAAGAGAGGCTTGTTCAAGATTTCCTTGCAATAGGGCCTTGCGGGCTTTCATGGAATGGTAGTACCTAACCTCCCACGACTTGAGACGGTTTGAAGAAGAATCTATTCGGTTCAACAATTTTTCGGCCCCTGCAAAATCGTTTATATTCAAAAAACTCGATATTTCGTTAAATAACACCAGATAGTCAAAAAAATGAATCCCAGTGTTTTCAGATAAATCTAAAGCTTCTGACGCAGCCTTTATACATTCTTCATGCTGTCCCATGTATCGGTAATAAATTTCCTCTGCAAATCGCACTCTAATTAGGGCCGAAGGTGGAGCATCCGGGGATTGGGCCAGGTTTTTTAAAGAGTTCAACACAAAAATCGCTTTTCGAAAATTACCTGCAGTGGAAATCCAATAGTAGGCCAATGAGTAAAGTGCTTGTATCTTCATGGATATGTTTGAACTGTTCTCTATGAGTGAGAGGATCCGTTCGGCCCATATCTCAATCTCAGGATTCTGAGGTTGTCTATTTACTAAGGCTTGAAACATAAAGGACGCTGCACAAAGACCGATTTCTTCGGAAGGAAACGTCTCAAATTCAATCATCAAATTTTCAATCACAGAAATCCAATGATCGAGGGGTTTAAAGTCTGTCAGACCAGTGATGATAGACTTAACAACCCCTGACCAAGCAAGAAATATTCCGGCTATATCCTTTTGATTCCTAAATATCTCGAAAGCTTTCTCAAAATAGATACAGCTTTTGGAAGGATCGAAGTAGAAGTGACATTCCCCTGCCCAGTAGAGAAGCCAGGGATCATTCTCAAAAATGTCTTTTGGAAGGCTATTGAGCCATTCTTCGAGGGGATGATATCTCCCCTGAGCCACCATGAGAGGAGCGTGTTTTAGGATTAACTGGACCAAACGTTGCCAATGACCACCATCACGAAACAGGTGGGCAGCGGCCTCTGCTTCACCAGCTTCTTCAAGAATCAAGGCTGCACGGCCACCCAGAACTGAAAGCGTCTCTTCCAGAAAAGTTTCCTTAGCACGAATGAGTAGAAAATCCCTGAACAAAGGATGATATTGGTATGAAGGTTCCTTATCAGATCGCTTCTCTATGAAATAGTTATTCCTGCTTAACATGGAGAAAATGCGACCTGCATGAGAGATGTCTGTGAGTTCTTCAGCCAATCTAACGGTCATCTTGGGGAGAAAAGCCGTTTTGAGAAGGAAGTCCTGTATCTCTCTTTCTGTATTATTAAAAAGGACATTTCCGAAATAGTCGGTAATTTCCTCAGATGAGGGGTTTGGGAGCAGGTGAGGTTCGATTCCTCTCTTTATGCCTTCCAACATCAGGACCAACCCTGCTGTCCATCCATTAACAGTTTTGTACAGATGCTGAATCGCCTCTTTTGGCACCTTCTGTTTTGACCTTAGCTGAACGATCGCACTCGACTCTTCAGGGGTCAAGCGGAGTTCATTCCATCCAAGCATCTCCATCTGGTGATTGGCATGCAATCGAATCAACGCTGGAGGAGGTTCGCTTCGACTGATCAGTATTACATTGATCCCTTCAGGAATTCTGGATAATCCATTGAGGATGACCTCATGAAATGGTGAGTTGGCCGGGACTTCTTGATAGTTGTCGAAGACAATGATAAATCCCCCCTTTCCCCCCTTTTTCAAAGAGGGGTATGGGGGGACTTTTTTCTTCAAAGGAGGGCGAGGGGGGATTAAACGGCTGTAAAGTTCCTCAAAATATCGAAGTGTAAACGTAGAAATGCCTTGCAGATATTCGGGAGCGAGAAGAGGAAGTGGTTTTCTTTTCCGGGGAGCAGCTTTTTTTAACGCTAACCCCATGTAATAGAAAAATGTTGCAATATCTGCGTCACCTTGATCCACCTGATACCACAGGCAGGGGATCTTGCGAGCCTCGATATAGCTACTCACAAGAGTAGTCTTCCCAGAACCAGGAGGTCCACAGACCCAGATTATTGGTTGCTTTCGCATTCGATCCAGCAAGCTGAATAACCGTTTCCTTGATAAAACCCCTATTGGGATGGGACGAGTGATCTTGCTCATATCTTTAAAAGTGAACTAAAGTGACTAAAATGCCTATAATGGAGAATTTTTATTATAATATCAGTCTATAGAACCCATATAGAGGAGTCAACAGAAATTGAAAGGAATATATTTAGGATAAGGTTGAGATAAAACTAAAACCTTTAAAAGTAATAATGGAGGGATTAAAATTAGGTAAGGAAAATTTAATTAGACTGGTCCCGGCCCCAAGGGTTTGCGGCGCTTCTTTTCAGCGACCTTCAATCGGGCTATAGAACGGCGCAAAGCTGCCTCAGCCGAAGCGGCTTCAACACTCATCGGCGCCACCTTCATTGCCTCTTGGGCCTTTTTCTTTGCTTCCTCAGCCCGGGCTATATTGATTTCATCCACTCGCTCACAGGCATCGGCTAAGACAATCACTTTATCGGGTCGGACTTCAAGGAAGCCACCGCTGATAGCGAAATAATCTTCTTCCTTACCCTTCCGGATCATTAAATCTCCGGGTTGAAGCATTGTCATCAGAGGGGCATGATGGGGGAGAATTCCCAACTGGCCTTCCACCCCCCAAGCCACCAAGGCATCAATATCCTCCGAATAGACCATTCTTTCTGCTGTAACAATCTCTAATTTAAAAGTTGCCATACTTTAATCCTATGACCATATACCAAACTGGCTTCTTAGCCTTAACCTCAACCTTATCCTTAATGCTATTACCCTCTCATTGTTTTGGCTTTTTCTACTGCCTCATCAATGGTGCCCACCAGATAGAATGCACCTTCAGGAAGATCGTCGTGCTTCCCTTCCAAGATCTCCTTAAAGCCTCGTACTGTCTCCTTGATGGGAACGTACCTGCCCGGGGTCCCGGTGAATTGTTCAGCCACATGGAATGGCTGCGAGCAGAACCTCTGGATCTTCCTAGCTCTGACTACCGTGAGTTTATCCTCCTGACTCAATTCCTCGATGCCCAAGATAGCGATGATATCCTGTAATTCTTTATATCTCTGCAAGGTTGTCTGCACCCCTCGAGCGACTCGATAATGTTCCTCACCAACAATGGCAGGATCAAGGATTCGAGAGGTGGAAGTCAGGGGATCGACAGCTGGGTAAATCCCAAGCTCAGCAATGGAGCGCTCCAAAGCCACCACCGCGTCAAGGTGGCCATATGTTGCGACGATTCCCGGATCGCTGTAATCATCTGCAGGAACATAGATGGCCTGGAAGGAGGTGATCGAGCCTTTCTTTGTTGTGGTAATCCTCTCCTCTAATTCTCCAACGTCTGTTCCCAGAGTGGGCTGATAACCGACGGCTGAAGGCATGCGTCCCAGAAGGGCGGAGAGCTCCATGTTCGCCAACACATAGCGATAGATATTATCGACGAAGAGAAGCACATCTTGGCCTTCAATATCACGGAAATATTCTGCAACCGTAACACCCGTGAGAGCCACACGGGAGCGAACACCTGGACTTTCGTTCATCTGACCGAAAACCATCACGGTCTTATCCATTACGCCCGATCGTTTCATCTCCAACCACAGGTCATTGCCTTCCCGCGATCTTTCACCCACACCCGCAAAGACAGAAAAACCTCCATGCTCAGCAGCAATATTGCGAATGAGCTCCATAATGATGACGGTCTTACCAACCCCAGCGCCGCCATAAGCACCAATCTTACCACCTCTTGTGAAGGGAGTGATGAGGTCCATCACTTTCAGTCCTGTCTCGAGCATTTGAGGAACTGTCTCTTGCTCCGTAAGAGGAGGAGGCGGACGGTGAATCGGCCATCTCTGATCGGTTTTCACCTCACCCAGTCCATCGATTGCTTCGCCAAAGACATTGAATAACCGTCCTAAGGTTGCCCGTCCTACAGGCACCGAGATGGGAGTTCCCATATCAACGGCTTCAGCTCCCCTTGCCAAACCGTCCGTGGGGGTCAAAGCAACACTACGTACCCAATTGTTGCCAATATGGGCTTGGACCTCCACAACCACCTTGCTGCCTTTTATGGGGATGACGATGCCATTATAAATGGCCGGCAGCTCACCCTGAGGAAATTCTATATCGACTACGGTCCCTATGACTTGTACGACTTTACCCTTTGCCATACTTCGCTCCTTAAAAATTTTTAATCCCCTCTCCCCCCCCCTTAAAAAAGGAAGGGTGTAAGAGGATTTATACCGTTAAGGCTTCAGCACCTCCGCTGATATCACAGATCTCCTTGGTAATCATCTCCTGCCTTACTTTATTTAATGATAAGGTTAAATCTTTGATGAGATCTTCCGCATTGTCGCCCGCATTTCGCATCGCGACCATTCTGGCGGATTGTTCACTGGCTATGAGCTCAAGGACAGCGTGATAAATCTCCATCTCTACAAACCGGGGCAACAATTCGTTTAAAACTGAAAAAGGATCAGGCTCATAGATATATTCCGCTACCTGTCCTGGAGGGAGCTTTGCTGGCTCAATCGGAAGCAGTGTTTGTATGGTAGGTTTCTGAACCATGGTGCTGATAAAATCAGGATAGGCGAGATAGACGAAATCCACCTCTCCCTTGCTATAGTCATCCATCACGACTCTTGGAATAGGCATGGTTTCCTGCATGGTGGCCCGATCGCTGATTCCCGAGAATTCTGCTCGTACATCCAGCTTGGCAATACGAGCGAAGGCTCTCGCCTTACGACCCACGGTAATCACGCTCACAGGAACCTTCTGCTTCAGGACGAACTCACCCACCAGTCGATTCAAATTCGTATTCAATCCACCGCATAACCCTCGGTCTGTTCCAATATGAACGACGGCGATTTTCTTCACTTCCCGTTTCTGGAGTAAGGGAAGGATTTTCCCTTTGATGCGGGGCTCAACGGCGAGATCTGCAATCACCTGGCGTATTTTTTCAGTATAGGGCCGACCGGCCAGTGCCCGTTGCTGTGTTCTTCGCATTTTAGCGGTCGCCACCATTTCCATGGCACGGACGATCTTGGTGGTTCCATGGATGCTACGGATGCGGCGGCGTAGGGCTTGAATGCTTGCCATGATCGAGCTCTCAGACAGCTTGCTTCTTGTATTCTGTGATAGCTGCTTTTAAACGGTTTTCTGTCTCTGGTTTTATTTCATTATCGGTAATGATCTGCTTGTCGATATCAGGGTGATTCGTCTCCATAAAACGGTGAAAGTTTTCTTCCCATGAAATCACCTTCTCCACCGGAACATCATCGAGATAACCATTGGTGACGGCATAAAGAATATTGGCCTGCTTTCCGAGTGACATGGGGGTATTGACGGGTTGCTTCAATATTTCCGTGATGCGTCGGCCACGCTCCAGTTGGTCCCTGGTCGCCTTATCCAACTCCTCACTCCCAAACTTTGCAAAGGCTTCTAATTCGCGAAATTGGGCGAGCTCCAATCTCAGCTTTCCAGCCACCTGTCTCATCGCTTTCCTTTGAGCAGAACCACCCACCCGGGAGACGGACAATCCTACATTGATGGCCGGGCGAACTCCTGCATTAAATAGATCGGGTTCAAGATAAATCTGCCCATCGGTGATGGAAATGACATTCGTTGGGATATAGGCAGACATATCTCCAAGCTGAGTCTCAATGATAGGCAGAGCGGTCAGCGAGCCCCCTCCCAATTCTGGAGCTAATTTAGCAGCCCTTTCCAGAAGCCGGCTATGGAGATAGAAAATGTCTCCAGGATAAGCCTCTCTGCCCGGCGGACGACGCAACAAGAGCGATAATTGGCGATAAGCCCAGGCATGCTTATAGAGGTCGTCATAGAGGATTAAGGCATCTTTCCCCTGTTCCATGAACTCCTCACCCATGGCACAGCCTGCATAAGGGGCGATGTATTGGAGAGGGGCCGGGTCAGAGGAATCTGCCGCGACAATGATCGTATATTCCATGGCTCCAAACTTTTCCAGAGCCCCGATCGCCTGGGCCACTTTGGACGTTTTTTGTCCAATAGCGACATAGATGCAGATCATATTCTGACCCTTTTGGGCAATGATCGTATCAAGGACAATGGCTGACTTGCCGGTAAACCGGTCACCGATAATAAGCTCACGCTGTCCTCGGCCAATTGGGATCATGCTGTCAATGGCTTTAATCCCTGTCATGACCGGTGTATTTACGGGCTGCCTTTTCGTTACGTCTGGTGCTACTCTTTCGATTGGACGAGTCTTCCCGGCTTTAATGGGTCCCTTACCGTCAATTGGACGTCCCAGAGGGTCGACGACCCTTCCAATTAAGGCATCTCCTACGGGAACCTCTATGACTCTCCCTGTCGCTTTTACCTCATCCCCTTCTTTGATTTTACTGCATTCGCCGAGGATGACTGCTCCGACATTATCTTCCTCCAAGTTCAGAGCAAGACCCGTAATGTCATGGGGGAATTGGATCAGTTCATTATAGGCTACCTGTCCTAAACCATGGATACGGGCGATTCCATCTCCTACTGCGATGACCGTCCCCACATTTGTTACGGTGACCACGGCACCAAAACGCTCAATCTGTTCTTTAATGACTGCAACAATATCTTGTTCCCGGGTTGCCATCTTATTTCCTCTCTTCTAATATTGTTTTAAAGAAAGCAATCCTTAAAGCCTTTTATCTTCTTGCCTCAACCAGGCTCTTTTTCAAGCTTTCTAATTTCTGTCGGATGCTCCCATCAATGAGCATATCACCAATCCGGGCGATAAATCCGCCGATAATGGAGGAGTCGACTTTGTCGTCAATGACGATTTTTCGTTCAACCACTTTTTCAAGGCGGCTGGATATAGTCTCTCGATCTTCATTTCTTAAAGGTACCGCTGAAATCACTTTAGCCCGGTCAACGCCACGATGAGTATCCAACAAAGCAATGTATTGCTGTAAGATATCACTGCCAAGCCTTAAAGAGTTTTTGTTGACTAAGAGGAGAGCCAGGTTAAAAGCCAGGGGATGAATCTCCCTTAATTGGTTCTTTAGAAGCTCTTTCTTGGCCTCGAAGGGGAACCGCGGACTCTGCAAAAAAGCCATGAGGTCTTCATGGATCGTCAACTCGGCTATTTTTTTTAAGCCTTCTTGCCAGCTCTCAAGCTCATTTTTTTCCAAAGCCAATTCGAAAACGGCTTGGGCGTATCGTTTTCCAGAACTTATCCTTGGCATCTCTCACGTCAATTCTTCTGCTCCCCAACCTAATCCTTCGACTGCACTCAGGACAGGTGGTTGGGGTTCGTTCAGAATTGACCCTGAACGGCGCATCTCTCCCCGTATTGATAGACTTGCGGATTGACGCTGTCGAAAGGGTCAACTTTTCTTGAAAACAGTACTCTGCTGAAGTGTCTCCTCGATCAGTTTGCGATGTTTCTCCTTATCCAGGGTTTCTTTGATCACTTTTTCGGCCGCTGAGATAGCAATGTCCACGAACTCCTTACGTAAACTATCAACAATCTTTTCCCGATCCGATTCTAACTCCGCTCGAGTTCGGTCAATGATCACTTGGGCCTGTTTGGTTGCCTCCTCTCGAGATTCCTCCTTCAGCCTTTCTCCGGTTTGAAGGGCCTGGGCAATGACGGCCTGGGCCTCTTGGCGTCCCTTTTCAATCTGTTTCTGCACTTCTCCCTTAACTTGCTCATACTCTTTTTTGGTCGCCTCCGCTAATTCCATCCCTTCCTTTGTTCTCTTCGTCCTTTCGTCAAGCATCTTCAGCACGGGTTTATATAGGAAGAGACGCAGGAGAATGAACAAGATGATAAAATTGATGATGAAGACAACCAATAAGGGTAAATTAACACCTAGACTGGCAAAGCCTCCCATTTTTATCCCCTTCAATTGTGTATTAATATTTGTTTACATTCCCCGCAGAACTAAGAAGGTAACCAGTCCTGCGAAAGAGAATACTGACACCACTATGGCAACAATAATGACTGCTAAGCTAGCGGGTATCCCTCCATTATCCATTGTCCTGCCTCCTTATTTGACGACCATCGCAAGGATGATGCAAACGATCAACACATAGATCCCGATCGCCTCAGCAAGAGCACCGATCAAAATCATGTTGGTGAGGATGGCTCCTCGTGACTCAGGGTTGCGTCCCAGGGATTGCATGGCTGAAAAGCCGATGAGCCCCAAAGCTAATGCTGGACCCAAAAATCCCAACCCCGCCGTTAATCCGATCACTAACATTTTTACTACTTCTGGTGTCATTTATAACCCTCCTTTCCTTATTGTATTCTGATCACTCATGTGAATCTTCATGGGGAGTGACAGCAATGGTTCCAAATACCAAAGTTAAACCGGAAAAAATAAGTGCTTGGATCATCCCGATCAACAGTTCTAACCCATAAAAGGGGATGGAAAAGACGAGAGGGATGAGAAACGAGGAGACCAAAATCAATATCTCACCCGCTGTCATGTTGCCAAAGAGACGAAAGGTAAAGCTGAGCATCCGTGTGAGATGACTAAAAATTTCTAAAACACCGACGAACAAATTGATAAAGCCAAAAATAAAATTCATGGGGCCGGTCTTGATCTTCCCGGTAAAGATCTCTTTCAGACCTTGTACCATTTGACGGACATTGATGAATTCGCTGATATAGTGAGAGGCACCCACCGCTCTCATCCCCCAGCTCTCCACAAAAAAGAAGGACATGAGAGCAATGGAGAGAGGGACATTGACATCCGTATTCGCTGCCCTGAAGATAGCTAAAAATTCATGCTCGTGGCGAACCCCGATGGTCCCAAAAAAGGGAAAGAGAGCGAGATAGGCGTTAGAGATGACATAAATAAAGATGGTGGCTACCCCTGAGAAAAGCATTCTGGTATGTTTTTTCCCGGCAATACTTTCGACAAAATTTAACAATCCCTCTACGATTGACTCTGCCAAGGCTTGACGTCTGCCGGGAATCAGTGTCATCTTTCGTGTTAAGAAGATGGAGAGAACGACCAGCACAAGGATTGTAAACCAAGAAGCAATGAGGGTGTTCGTAATGGTGAAACTGCCAACATGAAGAATGGGTTCTGAAGGGAGGGCTACATGAGGTTTTGGAACCTTAAAGATGTCTGGTGGCTCCTTTCCTATAAAACTGGACCCAAGGGTGCCAAACAACAGACCAATGGCAAAAAGGATTAAGACAGGGATAAAGAAAAAGATTAAAATTTTGAGGCGACCACTACTTAACTTCATTTCTGGTTTTTTCTCAGTTTTTCTTGTTCAGCCTGATAACGAATCAGCATTCGAAACAGACCAAAGAATGCAATGACTGTCCCAACCCCAAGTCCAATGAAAGTAAATAAAGGCCGTTTATTAAACATCTTCGGACTATCGAGCCAATAACCAATCCCTACAGGAATAATCAGGCTCAACGCCACATACCAGCCTATCGTGATTAAAAAATTAAGGGGTCTTACCCACTCTTTCAGATGAACCTCCAAGAGCGGTTAAAAAGAAAAAAATTTGCTCCCTATAGACATAAAAGCTTGATAATTCATTGAAGTGGTTGTTAATAGGGGGCAAAGAAATGTGAATTGATTAACATAGTATAAAAATGTTGTCAATTATTTTTTTGCGATTTCTGAAAAAATCCCGGAAATCTCTAATCAAGAGAGCGTGTAGTAGTTCTTCAGAGCTCCCTTTTTTCCCCTCACCCTCCCTCTCCCCCCTGGGTAGATGGTGGGGTGAGGGGTGGGAAAGAAGAGTCTACTTTTTGGGAGAGGGGATCGAGATTATCCTCTTTTCTATTAAGTGTTCCCCCCATCTTAGAATGGCCCTCGAAGATTCCTCCTTCATTGATAATAAGAATAGGAGTAGACAGGGTTCCATAGAGTTTGCCCGTGGAATGAATTTCCACTCGTGTCTTGGCAAAAACCTCTCCCTCCACCAGACCATTGATGACGATCATGTTGAGTCCAACTTTCCCTTTGATGGTTGCTGCTTCACCCACGATTAATGTTCCACTTTCAAAGATCTCCCCTTCAAATTTCCCATCTAAGCGAAATACGCCTTCAAAGGTCATTTTTCCTTCAAAGATGGTCTGCTTCCCCAGATAAGCACTAATTTCCTCTGAGCTGGGAGGAGGGGTGGGGGGGCTTCCTTTAGAAAAAAGGGTTTTTCCTGCTGACATGTTTGCTCCTTTCTCAAGGGGAAATCCGAAGCATAAAATTCCTGCCTTCCAAAGAACTTGTTCGGCGGGCAGGTGAAATGCGAAACAAATCCCAATCACCGAAACAAAAATTTAATATAAAGTTTTGGAAATTGGGTCATTTGAATTTTGGTATTATTTCGGATTTCGATATTTGGATTTCGAATTTTTTATTTTCCAAGGATCGTCTCTACAAGCCTTTCCAAATCTTGGTTGGAATAGTATTCAATCTCTATCTTTCCTCTTTTACCTTTTTGGGTAATCTGGACTTTTGTTCCTAAATATTTCCTCAAAGAATCCTGAAGGCTGCTGAGTTGGCTCTCCCAATCACCTCTTTTCTTAATAGGAGTAGTTGACTTTTTAGGTTTCTCTGACCATCGTTTCGCCAGGGCTTCAGTCTCTCTCACGGAAAGCCCCTTTTTAATAATTAAAGCACAAAGATCTTTCTGCTTCTCTTTGTTCTCAAGACTGAGGATAGCTCTTGCATGTCCAGAAGTGATGCGATTTTGTAAGAGTTGATTTCTTATTTCCAATGGAAGCTTTAAAAGACGAAGGGTATTGGCGATGGTTGTTCGATCCTTGCCAATCCGCTTGCTCAAATCCTCTTGACTGATGTTGAATTCTTCTATCAGATGTTTGAATGCTTCGGCTGCCTCAATCGGGTTGAGGTCCTCTCTCTGCAAGTTTTCAATGAGGGAGATCTCTAAAACCTCTCTCCCTTCAACTTCTTTTACCATTACGGGAACTTCCTTCAGTCCTGCCTTTTGAGCAGCTCGCCAGCGACGTTCTCCAATAATCAGTTCATACCCCTGATCGGTCCTCCGCACAATCAAGGGTTCAAGAATCCCTTTCTCTTTGATAGATTCTGCTAATTCCTGAAGTTTTAATTCATCAAAATGTTTTCGTGGCTGAGATCGATTGGGGATAATCTCTTCAATCCCACAATAGAGGAGTGCTTTCGAATCCGCTTGTCCAAATTCCGGGAGAAGTGCTCCCAGGCCTTTTCCCAAGGCCATTCTTTTAATTGCCATCGATCTTCCCATTCGTCATAATTTCTCTAGCTAAGTTCAAATAACTTTCTGCTCCTTTCGAATGAATGTCATATAAAAGGATGGGTTTCCCATAGCTGGGAGCTTCGCTCAATCGGATGTTACGAGGGATGATTGTCTTAAGTACTTTGTCTTTGAAATGTTTTTTCACCTCATCCGCCACCTGATGAGAGAGGTTATTCCGGCCATCGAACATGGTGAGCAGAATTCCTTCGATCTCCAATTTTGGATTGAGGGACTGTTTAATCAAACGAATCGTCTTGAGAAGCTGCCCCAAACCTTCCAAGGCATAGTATTCACACTGGAGAGGAATGATCACAGAGTGGGCGGCTGTCAGTGAATTAATGGTCAGCAGGCCCAAGGAGGGAGGGCAATCAATAAAAATATAATCGTAGTCCGCCTCAACCTCTTTGATTAAGTGATCCAACTTTTTCTCGCGATCTTTTTCCTGGATCAACTCCACTTCTGCACCGATCAAATCCGTATTGGAAATCACCACCTCCAAATAAGCAAGAGCGGTCTTCTGGATCATTTCCTTCAGCCCTGAGCCACGAAGGAGGGCTTGGTAAATCGTTCCATTGGACTCTTCTTTGTTTAACCCCACACCACTCGTTGAGTTTCCCTGTGGGTCAATGTCGATGAGAAGGACTTTTTTCTCTGCAGCTGCGATGGAGGCGGAAAGATTGACTGCCGTCGTTGTTTTCCCCACCCCCCCCTTTTGATTGGCAATGCAGATGACTCTTGCCATCTTCCACCTGCTTTATTCTCTACTCTTAACCCATTATTCCATCATTCCAATATTCCATTATTCCAATGGTTGTTTATAGCACAAAAAAGGGATGAATGAAAAGGCGAAAATTATATCTTTTCAAACAGGAGGATGGTTCTTTTGAAATTACTGAAAGGAAGAATGAAGGGATCGATTTTTTGCAATCGATATCGGGTTCCTTCTATTTCCATGAGGAGTTCAATTTCTTTATTGTCCACCTGACCTTTCATAGCGATGACTGTTCCTTCTTTTTTCAAAAAGGGGAAACCCAGGACAAGAAAGGTTTGAAGATCAGAAAAGGCTCTCGAGAGAATGATATCAAAGTCCCCCCCCAAACTTTGGAGAATTTCCTTATCTTGAACACGGCCATGGATTACTTTTAGTTCTTTTAAACCGAGCATTCGGATGATATGTCTTTGGAAATCTACTTTCTTACGGACGGAATCTATTAAGGTTATCTCAAGTGAAGGCTGGATGATTTTTAAAGGAATGCCAGGGAAGCCTGCCCCGGACCCAATATCTAAGATAGAGGAGTATTTAGGGAGGTAAGGGTAGATAGAGAGGGAATCGAGAAAATGTTTTAGGACAATTCCTTTTTCAGATTGGATAGCAGTGAGATTAATTTTTTGATTCCATTTGAGGAGTTCTTTGAGATAAAGTTCGAAAGCTTCAACCGCTTTACCATCTAAATAGATCCCAAAGTTCTTTGCCCCCTCAACGAGGAGGTCTTTATTTAGAATTTCCATTGATAGACTCATATCATAAAGCTATTTTTATTAAAAGGGTTTAAAGAAGGGTGATTTGCATTTTAGGTTCAGAGCAGGCAGGGGTACCGAAGTCCTCATGGAATATTACCATGAAAAAGGGGAAAACAGCATTTGTTTTCCCCTATAAATTTTTTAAAGCTGAAACTGGCTGTTTATCTCTAAGATCTTTCTTTCTCCCTTTCTATCTCCTTAGGCTCTATTTGTTTCTGATTCCCTCTTTCCAAATGCCTACTTTCACCCTGTCTCTCAACTTTCCCTTCAGGTGGTCTCGATTCTCTCGGTTTTTCGATCCCTTTTTCAGTGGGTCCTGTTTTTTCTACTCCTTTTTGTAGTTTTTCCATTCCTCTCTCTGGGGGGCTACTTTCACCGATTTTTTCGCTTCCTCTTTCCGGTGGTTTAGATTCCTTAGGCCTTTCTTTTCCTATTTCGGCAGGTTTAGATTCTTTGGGTCTCTCGACTCCCATTTCATCAGGTTTTGGTTTTTCAGCACCTTTCTCTGGGGGTCTAAATTCTTTTATTCCCGGAGATCTCTCAGGCGGTTTAGCATCTTTTGGTTTTTCAAGTCTTTCCCTTTCTGGAGGTTGGGTTTCTTTAGGTTTTCCCGGTCCTCCTTTTTCCATCGGTTTCCCTTCTCGGGTTATTTCAGGCTCCGGTTTTCCTACCTTTTTCTCTGAGGGTCTGATCTCACGGGATTTATCTACACCCCTCTCGATTGATTCACGGCCCCTGGATTTTTCAATTTCCCTTTCTACTGGTTTGCCTTCTTTTATTTTTGGTCGCATTTCCATTGGTGGAGATTCAGGCTTAAGGACAGAGACCTCCTTTTCTCTTACTAAGTGGCGTTTCTCTTTTAATTCCCTAACCTTTATATCCCTGATCAATTCAGGAGGTCTTTTTTTCTGGGGAATTTCTTTGACAACGGGCATCAGTGTGGCTTTCTCTGGTTTAATATCCGGCCTTCCAAGACTGATTTTCTCCCTGAGAAATGGATTCTCTTTGACTTTTAAATCCACATGCTTCCCTTTAACAAAAGTATCATGGTGAACAACGGTTACGCCATTGTGGACATGGACATTCTTATAAACCACTTTACGGACATTAATATGCGTGATATTGACTTGAGTAATGTTGACACTGTGGGGGCCATAGTGACCATGGCCATAATATATTTCTCCGGGTGCCAGGGGAACCCATGAGACATAAGTGGGAGTGGAAACCCAACCTACAAATCCGGGTCCCCAAAAAATAGCTCCTCTCACAGGTGGAACCCAACACCATCCGATGGAAGTGACAAAGGCCCATCTTCCATAATGATAGGGAACCCATCCCCAAGGTTCGTAGGAAACCCATACATAATCACCGCCCATCCATACCCATCTGCCAACCCTGTAGGGGGCCCATCCGGCAGAAACCACTATTGTGGGTGTCCAGACATAACCATATTCTCTTACATTAACCCATCTCCCATTCCCTTCAAAATCGCTGGAATAGGCCTGTAATTCATCGGGGAGATAACGTGAGGGAGGCCTCCGTTCGGCATATTTCCGATCTCTTTCCCTGTTCCATCTCTCCCATTCATCAGGTGGACCTAACGGAGAGAGTTCTGCATAGGTTTCTTCTTTTAGAGAAAGGATTCTCCCTGCATCCACTCTCGAACTTCCGTCTCTGTTTTCTGCATTGACATAACCTCTGTATACCGAGATGTCAGTATAGCCATCACGGGTTACATCTATCCGGAAATTAGACCTGTCATATGCTCGTATCGATGAAACTGGTGTATCAATCTGGAGAAAGCTTCCCTCGAGTCCCCTAAAATTTGTATAACTACTGCCTTCGGTGAGATAAAATTGATATGAATCTTTTTCGACGGTGAGAATTTCAAGAGCAGTGTTTTCATCAAGCCTTAATAAAGTCCCATCTCTGAGTTGGAGTTCAGTTTTTCCTCCTTCGGGGACCCATATTTGGTCGCCGTCTCTAAGAGGCATATTGATCGAAGCAGGAACCCATTCCTCCGTATCCTCGGTTCTAATCTGGACATCTCCATCAATCAAGCTGAGCCGTATCGATCCCAAAGTGGATGGGTAAGAATAGACTGGCAAAAGAAGAAACATTGAAATGACTAATATATATTTTAAAATCTTCATTTTTTGATCCTCCTGTTCTTTAGTTCTACTCATTTTATTATCTTTGATTTATTAGACGTAGGCCACTCTATTTTTATTCTAATCTTTTTAATGCAGCAAAAGCAATAAATGACTGGCCTGTTGATTCTCATTGATTTTATTAGCTGAGTTTGGTAAGCTTGCATTAGAATGAGGAGGTTATCATTTATTAATCA
>Ga0256868_10000816_pt1 | contig 17605 bp, 15 predicted proteins | sample RVTome_13_FD_187341 | JGI IMG/M metagenome (GOLD analysis project Ga0256868, IMG submission 187341) | Soil microbial communities from uranium-contaminated site in the Upper Colorado River Basin, Wyoming, United States - RVT92D227 HiSeq ...
GGACCTAACAGTGAATCACGCCGAGACCCTCGCTCTTGCGTGCGCGATGCAGGCGCACGAGCCTGGTGCGCCCTGCCTCTACGGTTCTGTTCTCTCGAGCCTCGACCCGGTTACTGGTTCGTACATGGGCGGCTCCCCAGAGAGCACGATATTGTGTGCAGCGGCGGTTGAGATGGGAAGGTACTGCAAGATGCCGATATCCACCGGTGGGCTCGGATCAGGAGCGAAGGTCCCGGGCACGAGAGCGTCCATGGAGAACGCGCTCTCAGCAGCCATGTGCGCTGTGGCCGGCGGGGAAGTAGTCAATGGCCTCGGGGTCATTGACGGATCCACGCTGCTTTCGTACGAACAGCTGCTCTTCGACAACGAGATCGCCGGCATGACCGTGAGGATATTCGCAGGGTTCGAAATCACCGAGGAGACCCTAGCGGTCGACTTGATCAAGAAGGTCGGCATCGGCGGCACTTACCTATCTCAGAGGCACACGATGACGCACATCAGGGACTTCTACAAGCCGCTCGCCTGGGGCAGCTACGTCACGGACGAGCTGAGCTTCACCGGTAGCGGGGATCACGTCGAGCAGGCGAGAACGAAAATCGGCGAGATCCTGAAAGACCACACTCCCGAACCCCTCGATCTTGACGTGAGAAAGAGGCTCGACGGCGTCGTCGGGGAGTTCGGAAAGGTTTGAGGCCTCGGCTATCGTATAAACCATTTTATATATTTTATGATACATTTTTATTTGATGCCGGCTCACGACATGCGGTTCTGGTGCAGCCAGCTTGTCTCAGAAAATACTGCACACGCGATAGGTTTATAAACGGTGAGCATATACTGCGGAATCGCGGGCCTGTAGCTCAGCTAGGTAGAGCAATCGGCTCTTACTTGGATGCCATCGGCATCGAGGAGATACCGATGGGTCAAGGGTTCGAATCCCTTCAGGCCCGCCTTCAACACATGCCTGGAGCGATAGATGCCCGCGAAGAACGTGTATTTTGCAGGTACCGCAGGCTGCGGTAAGAGCACTCTCACGAACGCATTTCAGACTTGGCTTAGCAACCAAGGTATCGATGCGGTGACCGTGAACCTCGACCCCGGGGTCGAGAGCCTTATGTACGCGCCTGATGTGGATGTCCGCGACTGGATTAAGCTCTCGGAGATCATGGCGGAGTACGGCCTCGGGCCGAACGGGGCGCAGATCGTCGCCTCGGACATGCTGGCCCTGAACATCAAGGAGGTTGCCGACGTACTCGCAGGGTACGATGCGGACTATGTGCTCCTCGATACTCCGGGCCAAATCGAGCTTTTCGCCTTCAGACAGAGCAGCAGGCATGTAATAGACGAGCTCGGACGCGACTCCTCGATGCTCATGTTCCTGTTCGACCCTGCTTTGGCGAGGACGCCCAGCGGGTTCATATCCTCGCTCATGCTCGCGGCGACTACTCATTTCAGAATCCCTGTTCCCATCACGAACATCATGGCCAAGTCCGACATGCTTTCTGATACCGACAGGGATAGGATAGGATCATGGGGCTCGGATTTGTACTCCCTTTTCGCCGCCCTGACCGAAGACGCAGTCGACGCCCAGACACAGATATCGGTTGAGCTTCTGCAGGCTCTGGAATCAGTGGGTGTCGATTCCGCAGTGATCCCTGTGAGCTCGGAGACAGGTGAGGGAATGGAAGACATCTACTCGAGCGTTCAGATGGCCCTCGAGGGTGGCGAGGACGTCGAGAAAGACTAGCTTGGCGTTCGCTGCCCAGCGGCTCTGATTGCCCTCGCGGCTTCCGCCCCTTGAGACGTCAATACAAGCCGCACTCTGCCCGGCTCGAGCTCCGACGCCAGGAGCCCCTGCTTTCTCAGTTCTCTGATCACTCGTTCAGCAGCCTGTTTTCCAGCTGGCTGCATTCGGTCTACGATCTCGGGAAGGGTGGCACCGTCGCCTATCGCTGAGAGAAGCTTGGACTGGAGCTTCGTGAATCTGTCTACCGCGGTCGCTCCGTGAATCACGGGCAGGCGTGTGATTCTCCTGTCGCAGTGATATGCGGTTACACCCAATCTGAATGCAGCGAAGAGCGCTGCGTCCCCGAGGATCTTCGAACCACCGCTGATGTTGAGAAGCAGGTCGTTCCTGACACCGGTCCCGGCGTTTCTCGAGCATCTATCTAGAATCTCACATACCTCATCGACCACTTGCATGAACTTAGTACCCACAATTCTCTCGAACCCGACGGTTCTTCCGATCATGTCCTCGAGGCGCGCGATTCGTTCGAGCCCGTCGCATTCCTCCGCGGGGCGCTCAGCGACGAGAATCAGCCGATCATAGGGCAGAGCGGCCATCGCCTGCAGCACCTTGCCCGCGTCCCCGGGCCCGAAAGTGGAGACGAGGACTTTCAAGTGTCCTCACCCAGCAGCAGCTCGGTCGAATCGAGCACCTTGACAACCTTCTTCCTCGCGTCCTTGGGGTGCTTCTCCAGCCTGACCGCTCCCTTCGCTATCAGGTTCTTCAGGTGGTGGTTGATGGTCGCCTTGTGTTTCCCCACGTTGGACGCTAGCTCCACCTCGGTCATCTCGGTGTTCCTGTTCCTCAGCAGGAATCGGAGTATCTCTCGCTCTTCGGGAGACAGCACCTGGTTGTATTCCATCCTCAACAGCGGGAGGTGAATCTCCTCGTCCGTGACATCGTGGATGTATACCGTGGGAATCCCCTCGAGTATGCAAACCAGGAGCGCCGCGGAAGATGTTGGCTTCGTGCCTCCGGCGATGTTGAACACCGCGATTTCCTTTCCGTCGCGCTTGTGCTTCCGTATGTCCTTCCTGATTGTCATCGCAATGCTCTTGAAATCGAAGGGGTCAGGAAGCTCGACGGCGACGGCATTGATGCCCATGCTGTGGCAGAACTCGAGCACAGCCTTCTTCGCCTCGGAGACTTTCGTCGGGGCGTCGGGATCAGACGGATCCGCTCCGCAATAGAACACCAGCTTCTCGACGTTGGGGGTCGATCTTATGGTTGGGATCAGGGACTTGGGCCTATATCCGAGGGTGCCGAACACTACGACCATTGCTCTCTCCGAAGTACGATATGGCTTTTGGCCTCTTTAATTTTCGTCAAACAGTAATATTTATCGTAATATGATAATTAATTCAATCTATTACTGGCGGCCTCCGGAGGGGGCCGATGAAGTGGTTTCTTGGAGGCTGATACGGTATCCCAATTGAATGAAGTCATCGTTCTCTGCTGATGCACTTCGATGTATCGGATGGATGCACGCAAGAGCAGGAAGTTCAAGCACGTCTTCCTCGACGCCGAAGGAACGCTGTATGTCCCGAAGAACGGGAGGTCTCGTTGGGAGTTCTGGGCGGACCCGTCGCCAGAGGTTGCCATCGAGTTTTTTGAGCTCGACCGGGGGGTGAAAGAATCGCTTGAACAAGTCAGGTCTCAAGTGGACACGCTCTGTCTTGTCTCAAAGAACCCTGAGGCCATCCTTGGCGCATTGCTCGATAAGTTCGGAATACGCCACTTGTTCGACGACATCATGCTGAATGGAGACAAGGGAAAACAGATCGCACAGTATCTCTCGAGGAAGGGCCTCCGGAGAGACGAATCAGTCATGGTAGGCGACATGCCTGCTCTGGATCTCTACCCTGTCAGGAGGATGGGCATTGAGGCCATACTCGTGGATCGTGCGTACAACACGTGGGCGAGGGCAACGAGGATTAGGGGGGTTTCGGACCTCCCTTGCTGGCTCAGGATCGCGGACTTAGCGGAGGAGATTGGCCATCACAGAGCTTACACTGCTTCGTTGGACGATTTCAATGCTCCCCCTCGGGGAGGCTCGGAAAGCAGGATCGCTCCGATGCCCCCACCAAAAGGTTGATTGCCGTTCCAGGTGCATGAGGTGGGCCATCGGGCGCACGAGCAGGGTATGACGAGATGACAAGCATAACAGCGTACGGAGGGGTCGACCACATAGGTGGGAACAAGATCCTGATTGAGGACGGAGACACCAGGATATTCCTTGACTTCGGTGAGCAGTTCAATCTGAAGGACGAATTCTTCGCGGACTGGCTGGTGCCCCGTGAATCTAGGACAGGGCTCAAGGACTATTTCCATTTCGACCTGATGCCGAAGATACCGGGCCTGTATGGCAAGAGGTGGCTGGAGCACACGGACCTCAAATACGCAAAGCCTGCGTTCGACGCGATATTCCTCTCGCATATGCACTTCGACCATGCGATGCATCTCAAGTTCGTAGACGACGACGTGCCTGTGTATCTGGGTGCGGCCGCAGACGCCATCCGCAGATCATGGGAGACGACCGGGGGGCCATCCATCTCATTCGGAGAGCACGAGTTCAGGACATTCAGGACAGGGTCGAAGGTGAAGGTGGGCTCGATCGAGGTTGAGCCGATACATGTCGATCACTCCGTTCCCGGAGCCTACGGCTTCCTCGTCCACACATCTGCAGGATGTGTGGCCTACACGGGGGACCTGAGGGTGCACGGACCAAGGAGCGACATGACGAAGGAGTTCGTGAGGCGCGCTGCGGCTGAGAAACCCATTGCCCTGATATGCGAGGGCACTCGCGTCTCGCTCAGCGATCCCAGGGAGGACCTCTCGGAGATGGAGGTCGGAGTAAGGGCAAGGGAGCTCGTCGCGAGGCACAAGAACAAGCTCGCTATCGTCTCGTTCTATCCGAAGGACGTGGATCGCATGCGCACCTTCCGGGATGTGGCAAAGGCGACTGGAAGGAAGTTCGTCGTATCGGCCAAGGTTGCCCATCTGCTCGAGTCGCTCAAGGGAGACAGCCGGATATCGGTCCCGGACCCGATGACCGACCAGAGCATGTTGGTCTATGTCCGTCAGGGCATGTCGAGGCCGTTGCCTCACGAGAAGCACTACATGGAAATGCGTGGATCGAGCGACCATGTGGTCAACTCTGAGGATGTGGCTAGGCGTCAGAACCATCTGATCTTCCACACCGACTTCATGCAGCTGACTGAGCTCATTGATATTCAGCCCAGCCCAGGAAGCCTCTTCATTAGGTCCAAGAGCGAGCCGTTCGAGGAGGAAGACGTTCAGGAGGAGATACTGCAGAACTGGCTCAGTTCGTTCAAGCTAGACTTCCAGCAGGCGCATGCGTCTGGGCACGCGAACATGGATGAGGTATTCCAAATCGTCCGAGAGATCAGGCCGAAGGTCCTCATTCCGGTCCACACGGAACACGCGGATCTCTTCAGAAGATGCGGGAGGGCCGTCGAGTGTCCTGTGGTTCGCAAGTCCATTCCACTAAGGGGATGAAGAAGACAGTCGAACTTTCTTGTATGCCCAAATCGCTTAAGAGCCAAGACCAATGTCCACTACTGGACAACGGGAGCTGTGACCGTAAGATGCGTGCGGTTGTCAAGAGAAACAGGGAGCCGGGAGCGGAGATCGAGGAAGTGGACAAGCCCGTTGCTGGCAGGGGCGAAGTGTTGGCCCAGACGAGGATGACCTCCATCTGCGGGACCGACGTGCACATCTGGGATTGGAACCACTGGGCTCAGAAGCGCGTGAAGACGCTCCCGATCATTTTCGGCCACGAGTTCTGCGGTGAGATCGTTGATGTGGGCAAAGGGGTCAAGCACCTCAGGGTTGGCGACCTTGTGTCTGCGGAGACGCACATCGTGGATGGCACCTGCTACCAGTGCAGGACGGGCAGGATGCACATATGCAGAGACATGAAGATTCTCGGGGTCGACACGGACGGCGTGTTCGCGGATTATGTTCGCCTTCCTGCTATGAACGCCATGAAGCTGCCCAAGGGGTTCCCAGTCGAGCTTGGCTCGTTGCTGGAACCTCTCGGCAACGCGACCTACACAGTGCTCCCGCATGACTGCGGGAACGACATAAAAGGAAAGAACGTCGTGGTCGTGGGGTGCGGGCCGATTGGGCTTATGGCAATCCCCGTCCTGAAATCCCTCGGGGCGAAGCAAGTCATCGCCACCGAGCTTGGGAGCGAGAAGGTGAGAACCGCCCTGGCGAAGAAGGTCGGAGCGGACAGAGTCCTTGACGCGTCGGTCGGCAGGGAGAAGTTGGTCCGGGAGGTCAAGGAGCTGACGGAGGGCAACGGGGCAGATGTCGCGCTCGAGATGTCCGGGGCTGCTCCGGCTCTCGTCGAGGCTCTCGAAATGCTCACGCCAGGGGGGCGCGTGTCCATACTGGGACTGTACAACGACCCCGTCACGATCGACGTCAACAACGCCATCACATTCAAAGCCGCCACTGTCTACGGGATAACAGGCAGGCGGATGTTCAAAACGTGGGAGCAGATGCATGGGCTGCTGAAGATGGAGGATTTCCGGGAGAAGATATCATCAATCATCACTCACACTCTCCCAATCAAGGACATCGAAGAGGGCATGCATCTCATACGGTCGAAGCGGGCCGCGAAGGTATCGCTCGTGCCAGAATGGTGATTGCATGGCCAACCGAGATCCTGTGGGGTTTCTGAAGGCGGACTACGAGCAGCTCGTCGAGAGCGAGCTCGATTGGAAGCTGAGAGTGCTGGAGGGGCCCAGCACTCCAAGGTGCGTCGTTGACGGCAAGAACGTCATCATGCTCTGCTCCAACAACTACCTCAGCCTAAGCAACCACCCGAAGGTCAAGCAAGCGGCAATCGACGCGATCAAGAGCCACGGCGCGGGCTCGGGGTCGGTGAGGCCCATCGCGGGGAACATGGACCTGCACATGGAGCTTGAGAGGAGGCTCGCGAGGTTCAAGGAGGCCGAGGCCTCGCTCGTGTACCAGACTGGATTCGCTGCCAACGCTGGCCTCATACCTCAGCTCGTGGACTCGGGGGACTTGATTGTCAGCGACGAGCTCAACCACGGCAGCATAATCGACGGAGTACGCCTCTCCAAAGCGGACAGGGCTGTCTACAAGCACTGCGACCCGGCTGATCTCGAGAAGGTGCTTCACAGCGCGGAGCAGCATTCGCCTGCATATCGGCGCATACTGATAATCACGGACGGCGTTTTCAGCATGGACGGTGACATCGCCCCCCTGGACAGGATAGCCTCTCTCGCTGGTGATCACGGTGCCATGATCTATGTCGACGATGCTCATGGGGAGGGGGTCCTGGGCGAGGGAGGACGAGGGATAGTCTCTCACTTCAAGCTCAAGCGAAGGGACGTGCATGTTGAGATGGGCACGTTCTCGAAGGCCTTCGGAGTCGTGGGCGGGCATGTGTCCGGCAGCAGGGACCTGGTCAATTTCGCATACAACAAGTCCCGCACATGGCTTCTGAGCGGTTCCCATCCTCCTGCGGTTGTGGCTGCGTGTCTCGCCGCGATAGATGTATTGGAGAACGAGCCCCAGCATGTGAAGAATCTATGGGCGAACACCGAGTACTTCAGAAAGCGCATCCAGAACATGGGCTTCGACACGGGCCACAGCCAGACCCCCATCGTTCCGGTCATGATGGGCGAGAGCGGAGCCGCGAAGATGTTCAGTCAGCAGCTGTTCGGTTCCGGCGTTTTCGCCCTTCCCATCGTGTTCCCGATGGTGGCCAAGGACAGGGCGCGCATCAGGACCATAATGAACGCGGCTCTGACCAGAGAGGACCTCGACGATGCCCTCGGCGCATTCGAGAGTATAGGCAGAGGGCTGAAAATCATTTAGTCGGTCTCTTCGTAGTCTTCACGTTTCTCCAGCTTCTCGGACAGCGTGATTTTGAACTCCTCCTTGGGGGTCATCACTTCGAATATCAGCGTGTCGACGATCCCCTTCTCTTTCAGGGACTGCTGGGGCGGGAGCAGGTGGTGTTTCTCGAAGAACCTGATCAGCTGATCCCTTCCGTCGTCCGATGTGGCTTTCTTGATGACTGATGGTTTCTTCCAGAAGCTAGGCCCGAGCTTGGCAACTGCTCTCCTGCCATCGATGTGCAGGACGACCATGTCCCCGCCTTTCTGGAAGAACTTGTTGCGGGCGGATGGAGGGACCTCTATCCCTCTGGACCTGTTGGGACCCTGCCAGACAGTGCATTCGAACGATTCGCCGACTGCGGACGTCGCGCTAGCTTCTGGCCCTTTCGGGGGGTACGTGAGCACGTGGCATGTGGGACAGAACACCGCATCTGTCTCCTTCCTGCATCTGTTGCAGACTCTGACCAATCCAGCTCCTCCCCAGCAACTGACATAGGCTCGCTTGACTTCAATTTATGGTTCAGCCTGAGTTGCGGCCACAGAGCCTCCTCCGAGGCCCGCATCCTTCTCTCGTTTGGGGATGCATTTAACAATGGGCAGCTCGTTGACGCAGCTGAGGGCATCGAGAGCATGACTAAGATTCTGATATGTTATTACAGCAGGAGTGGGAATACCAAGAAGATGGCTTACCTTATCCAGAAGGGAGTCATGGACGAAGACGTTGATGTCGACACGAAGGACGTCAAGGAGGTCAGGGTCGATGATCTCAAGAAATACGACGGGATCATATTCGGCTCCCCGACGTACTACGGCGGGATGGCATATCGGGTCAAGGAGCTTATCGACAAGAGCAACAAGCTTCACGGGGATCTTGATGGCAAGGTCGGCGGGGCTTTCTCATCGAGCGCCAATATCGCAGGTGGAAACGAAACCACTATCCTCCAGATACTCCAAGCCTTCATGATCCACGGGATGGTCGTGATTGGCGATTCCGAGGGCGACCACTACGGGCCCGTCGCAATCGAAAGGCCAGACAAGAGGTCGGAAGACAACTGTGTCAGATACGGCAAGAGGGTCGCTGCTCTGACCAAGAAGCTCCAAGGCTGAAGCTGATCTTCCCAATCGGTCTACCAGGCTTGGGCCGTCACTTCGTCCAAGGGTTGCCGTAGGGTACTTCCTGCATGTCCTCGGTGACTTTGCCAGTGGTAGCGTACCTGTACAATGCCGCCACCAGCACGGACTCGGCTGCCGAATAAACGATTCCCAGTATGACCCAGTACACTATGACGGCAACGAGCGCGACGATGAGGGCAGTGAGACTGCCTATCAGCGCCCCGATCACTATGACCACGATCCCAAGTAGGCCGAGCAGGACGAACACTGCTCCAAGGCCTAGGTTGCCGACCAGCGCTTCTCCCCAGGTCTTCTTCAATATCGAGGCGCTTCTCTTGACCGCTTGCCACGGGCCGACCTTCTCGTATATCAGCACCGGGACGACGAAGTAGGTGACAATAGTCCAAGCGACCCCAATGGCTCCAAGGATCATCTTGCCAAGGAATCCGACCCTCTGCTGGATGGCGCGTATGATGAGTCCCACGGTGGCCGCCACCAATGCCCACAGGAATATCCTTCCCGCGTTCTGCGCGGCTATCCTGAGCCCGTCGCTGAAAGTTGGGTTCCCGCCTTCCAGTCTCATGGTTGCGCAGCCGATGACAGCCGCGTTGAAGAAGAACGTGATGAAGAAGCTAGCGAAATAGAAGACGACCATGAGCCCCCACATGATCCAAGCGTTCGCCCCCTCCTCGAAATCGAAGCCGAATGTGAAGAAGATCCCAGCTACGAAGCTCGCCAGGAGCGCGATCGTGAATATGCCCGACAATATCGGGAAGAGAAGTAACTCCTTGTCCTTTCTGATCACCCGCAAGCTCATCTTGGTCATCTGCCACCCTCTGGCTATCCTGCCCATTTCCAATACCTCCAATTACCCAGATGCAATCATCACAGCCTTGAGCGGTCTTCTTCTTTCGTCTCAGGCTTCTTCCTAGCAGACCTCCGAGGTGTGTCCTCCTGAAGCTCTTCCTCCTCCATTTCCTCCCGCTCGTCCTCGGGTTCTTCTTTGGAAGGCCTCTTCTGTCTCTGTGCGGGCGCAACGCCTTCCCGGAGCGGAGCATTGCACCTGGGACATCTGTCCGACCCACGCACGCACTCCCTGCATAGGACGGCTTTGCACTTCTGGCACCTAGCGACAGCAACACCGCCGTGGAACAGACACCTGCGGCCTATCAAGTCGGACTGAACCTCTTCTTCAGGTTCTTTCTCCCTAGTCCTGCTGTCCCTCGCCCGTGCAGGTGGCTGCTCGTACTGCTTCTGCTTACGCGGAGGCGGCCCGAACCTCGGCCCTTCCTCCTCAGTCTCTTCATACCGCTGCGCGCGCTCGCGCGTTCTTGAGGGTTCGCGGTCCTCCCGCTGTCTCCTCGGCCTATCGTCGGACGGAGAGTACTGTCCGTAGCCCTCCCCGATAATGGACTTGATGTGAATAGAGGGGGTCTCGAAACCTCCACCCTGGAACGTGAGAAGTATTGTGACAAGTTGTCGGGCCTGGTATACTCCCAGGCCCAGGTTCCTGATTAGCCCGAGGACGTTCTTCTGATCGTCAGGAATATCCAGAGCCTGCCTGAGGAGTGCATCCGTCTGAGGGTCAGCTGCTTTTGTCCCGAACTGATGTTCTTCCACAGCCTGAATGTAGCTGAGGATCTTCTTCGCGCTGGATATCTTCAAGTCCGGGAAGTTGACAGCGATGTCGCACAGCCTGAGCCCATGCTGTGCGAGGTCCCTCTTCTCCATCGTGTTGACGAGTATCTCTCTGGACACCTTCTCGTATCTCTCGAAATCCTCGCGCTTCATTCCAGAAAGACTGACATCTTCTTTGCCGCTGAGATACTCGAGCACCTCGTTCAAGAACGCATACGGAATCCCGCAGATCTTGAACGCCTCCTCTTTCGTGACTGGCCTGCCATGGGCGTATTCGAACTCCAGGATAGCTCTCGAGTAGTCTTCTATCCTGGTCCTGCGTATGTCCTCCTCCGCCTGCTTCCTGCCTTCTGCCGCGGCCTCGAAGTACGGGTCGATGCTGAGCGCATGATCGAAGCATCTGAGAGCCTGCTCTGGCCTGGCAAGCCTGAGCATGACGGCGCCTTTGTTCTTCCATGCGTCCTTGTCGTTTGAGTCGAGGCCAATCGCTCTGTCGTACGAGCTCACAGCGTCCTCGAACATCTCCTGCTTCTCCATCGCGAAGCCTTTACTCATCCAGATCTTAGCGTTGGAACTGTCTATGTCGAGGGCTTTGTCGAAGCAGGAGTTCGCTTCTCCGAACCTGTTCAACTCGAGGTGCAGCAGTCCCAGCCTATACCAAGCAGACTGATCCTGCGGGTCCGTCTCAAGGGCTTTCGTATACGACCTGATAGCTTCCTCCTTGTTTCCCAGTGATTCGTACGCGCGCGCTTTGCTGGTCCACAAGTCCTTGTCGTTTGATCCGAACCGGACAGCCTCGTCGAAGCATCCGAGCGCCTCGGAGACCCTGTTGAGTTTGAGGAGCGCGATCCCCATGTACTTCAACGGCGAAGGGTCGTTGGGCGCGAGCCTGCGTCCCTCGTTGAATGAGCCGATGCTGTCTTCGAACCTGCCCAGGCTAGCGAGCGCCCGCCCCTCGTTCGTATGGAACTCCGCCACGTTCGGGAGTATCTTGATCGCTTTCTTGAAGTCCCCAAGAGCCTCGTCTGCCCTCCTGAGCTCGAGATACGCCTTGCCCTTGTTGTTGAGAACGAACGGCTGATTCGAATCCAGCTTGATTGCGGTGTCGAACGCCTCTGCTGCCTGTGCGGGGTTCTCAGCAGCTAGCAACAACAGGCCTTTCCTGTTCCACAGGAAGATGTCCTTCGGGTCGAGCGCGAGAGCGGACTCATAACTCCTGAGCGCTTCATCGCTCCTCCCCAGCTTCTCGAGCGCGGCCGCGCGGTCAGAGAGAGCGTGCTTGTTCTTCGGGCTCATGTGCAGGATGGCGTTGCACACTGTCACCACACCCTCGGAGTCGTCAATCTCCTTGAGGGCCATCTTCTTCAGCTCGAGAGTGTCAAGGTTCTCCGGGTCGATTTCGAGAGCCTTGTTGAAGCACACAAGCGCGTCGTTCGGCTTCTTCAGAAACAGTGATGCGCTTCCTTTGTCCACGAGCGCTTCCTTGTCCTTCGGTCCGGCGGCGAGGATTTCGCTGCACACTCTAATGACTTCCTCATGAAGTTTGAGGGACTTGAGGACATCCTTCTTGGCCTTCAGAATCATGATGTTCTTGGGGGCGATCTGGAGTGCCCCGTCATACGCTCTCAAGGCCTCTTCTAGCCGGCCGAGCCTCGTGAGGATAAGTCCTTCCTTCATCCTCAGCTCCGGCATGGTCTGGTTCCAATGTATCGCCTCGCGGGTGGCAGAGAGCGCCTCGTCGAGCCTCTCCAGCCACTCGAGGGCGACTGACTTCAGAAACCAGAGGTCCGCATCCCTAGGGTCGAGCTTGAGCCCTTCCTCGTAGGATGTGAGGGCTTCTTCATACCTCTTCAGCTCAACAAGTGCTCTCCCCATCGTCTTGAACGCAACCTTGTCGCTCGGATCGAGCTGCACTGTCTTGGACAGGGCATTCACGGCCTCGTCCCACTCCTTTGACTGGTAGCTCGCATCCCCTCTGATCCGCCACAATGGTGCGCTCTGTGGGCTCGTCGCGATGCCCTGCTTCGAGTAATCCATGGCCTCCTTCGTCTTGCCAACCCTGAGGTACAGCGCCGCGATGTTGTAGAATAACTCCGGGCTGCCGGGATTGTGCTTGAGAGCCAGCCTGTATGCCGCGAGGGCTTCGTCCAACTTCTCCTGCCGGTCCAGAGCCACCGCCTTGTCGAAGTGCGCGCCGTTGTTAGAAGGGTCAATTGCCAGTATTCTATCGCAGGTCTCAACGACATCGAAGTCCTTCCTGAGCTGCTTGTAGGCATCCTTCAGACTCTCCAGGATCGGGAGCTTCTTGGAGGCGGTCTTGAGCGCTTTCTCCAATGTCTTCACCGCCTCCGCGGGCTTCCCCATCTTGATCTGCGCGATTCCCTTGTCGAGCATCGCCTGGTGGTCAGCAGGGTCGGCTTCCAGCATCTTTGCGCACCATAGGACCACTTCGGGGTATCTACCGAGCTTGATCAAGCAGTCCTTCTTGAGGTTCATCGCCTCCTTGGAACTGGGGGCAATGGCAAGAGACGCCTCGGCGAAGCTCACGCATTCCTGATGCCGACCGAGGGCAGACAATGCCCTGGCCTTGTCCAGAAGCGATTCCGCGTCTCTCGGGTTGAGTAGGATGATGCGGTCGCAGGTCGCAATCACGTCGCCGAATCTGCATGCCTTGAGCAGTGTCTTCTTCTTGTTGTTCAGTATGTTGATGTCGTTCGGGTCGATCCCGAGGCCCCTATCGAACGACTCGATCGCATCGTCTACCTTGTCGAGATCCTCCTGCACGACCCCTAGCTCGTTCCAAATGACCTTGTCTCCTGGGCTCTTTTCGGCCGCCTTCGAGAAGCTCTTGACTGCTTCCTCCCTCATTCCCAGCTTGTGCTGGATGCGCCCTAGGTTGTCCAGGACGTAGACGTCTCCTGGTGCCACCTTCAGGGCCCTATTGAGGGATTTTATCGCCTCCTCGGGCTTGCCAGCCGAGTTGAGGGACGCCGCTTGTCCTATCCAGAGGTCCTTGTCCTTAGGGTCGACGTCAAGCCCATCCTCGTAGGTCTTTATGGCTTCCTCCCATTTCTGCAGCCTGTGTAGCGCGCCCGCTTTCTTCTTCATCAAGGCGACATCATTAGGCGTGCGCGAGAGTAACTTGTCATAGTGTCTAATGCTGTCGGGGTTGATCGCGAGCACGCGCAGGTAGCTGTCAGCAGCTCCTGTCGAATCACCGGTCGAATCCTGAGCTTCTCCCAGCATGGACCAGAGCTCGGGGGAGCTGGGGGCTGCGGCGACGGCTTTCTTGAGCCATGATATCGCCTCCTCTTTCCTTCCCAGTCTGAGCGCTGAGTTGCCAGCAACGCCCATAGCCTCTGGATTGTTGGGATCGAGCTGGATGGATACGCTCGCCGCATCGTACGCATGCTGAGCTTTCTCGAAGAACAGGTACCGAGCGCCCAGCATTGCGAACACCTGGGAGAAGTCCTTAGCCATCTTCCCGATGAACATCATGTTCTCTTTCAGCATCGCGCTGGTCTTCTCGATCTCGAGGGCGGCCTCCTGCCGTCTGCCTGCTTTGTCCAGCAAGTCGACTCGTTCGATCTCCTTTCGGGCTCGGGCTAGAAGCTTGCCCTCCTTGTTGAACATCGAGTCAAGTAGCCCCAATTCCGCATCCCACCAGTAGTACGGTGTGTTAATGAAGTTGTCTTCATAAAAGAGTTTCCTGGATTGTCGTCCAGTGATCGAAACGAAAGCGCCCCTCCAAGGGGTGGGTTGTCCGACATGCGCTGTGCCCGTCGTTTTCGGGATCATCTCGGGCTCCGTGTGTCCAGAATCGAGAAATCTCGTAGAGATTTCTATGGGGTTCCTCTCTCATGAGTCCGACGACGCTGGCACGCGCAAGTTGTCATTCTGGGAACCTATAAATAAGGGCAATCGATATACGGTGATTCAGCTGACAAATCGTCAGACAAAACCACTTAGGATGGGATGCAATGAAGCGCAGGAATGCGGTGCAGGCGGCGGTCCTAAACGCTCAGGCAATAGATTGGGTGAAGACCCATACGCTTCGGGATCTAGAAGAGCTCGCGAACGAGATGGCTGGGCTCGGAGCAGATGTCGGGGACATCGCCAATCTCTTGGATGATCTGAGAGAGATTGACCAAAGCCTACATCCGGAAATGGAGCCAGTTCCTGAGGCAAGTGAGTTCGCGGAAATCGCAGGCTAGGTGTTTGAGATGTTTAGAAAGAGGAAACTGAAGCAGGAAACGAAAGAGCCAGATGACAACTACGAATGGAACGACCGCAGCAGAGTCTCTGACTTCCACCCACACTGCTTCGTGCAGCCGTTGGCGCTGGCAGAGTCGAGGCAATTCGACGAGATCTTCGCCTTGCAGCACACTCCTGTGCTCGGAGAAGACGAGGAAGAGGCTTAGGCCCGATTGCGAAATTGCGAGAAGGACTAAACTGAAACTCAATGGTACGAAAGTGCAGGTGCCGGGATTTGAACCCGGGCCGTTGGCTTTCGTCCCTCTCCAATTTTTGATTTTCCTTGGAGAGTTGGAAGGCCAAAATCCTAACCAGCTAGATTACACCTGCTTCGGCTAAAGGAAACGCGTTCTCTGATAAATACGTTGTTTATCCCCGCCAGCGTCAGAACCTGATGGCTCTGCCCTGTGAAAGGGCTATATCTCCCTCCAGTCATCTGGACGATACAATGGAGCGAGAACCAGTCGACCGGTTCAAGGCGTTCGATAGATTCCCCGAGCTGACAACGAAGAGGCTGGTACTCAGGGAAGTGACTAGCGATGATGCTGCGTGGTATCATGAGCACTTCTCTCGGCCCGAGATGATACACGGTCAGGGCGCCCCTCCCCCGGACGGCATCAAGGGCGCGCGCGAGGAGCTGCAGACGTACTTCACGGACCTGTTCGAGAACAGGAACGGCTTCCGATGGGGCATCACGCTCAAGGGCAACAACGGGCTCATCGGATCAATTGGGTTCTACAAGTGGGTCAAGCCATCCGGACATCAAGCCGAGATGGGCTATGATCTGGACCCGGAGTTCTGGGGGAAAGGGATCATGACCGAGGCGATGATGTCCGTCGTCGACTTCGGATTCAGGAAGATGGGGCTCAACAGAATCGAGGTCCTCATCATGCCCCGCAACAGGAGATCCGAGAACTTGGTGCGAAAGCTAGGATTCGAGTGCGAAGGCATTCTCAGGCAGCATTCGTTCGACGAGAATGGAGATTTCTGCGACGATGTGCTCTACTCGATCCTAAGAAGCGATTGGATGGCTGGTAGACGCCCGCAAGAAGACGTGTGAGTGGGGTAGGCCAGGTTCGGAGGCTTTCTACCGGCCGACGCCTAACATGAGGGGATGGAGACACCCCGCGAAAGCGCCAAGGAGCTTCGCTCGTCTTATACGAAGAGGAATGGCGTTTTCGCGCGTTTCTACGAGAATCCAATCCTTGATGCGCAAGTAATAACACCCTCTGAATCATTCGCTTCTGCTGTTTATGCTCCTGTCCGAGATTGACCGAGTGGTTCAGGAATCCTCCGCGAAACTGCTGCAGATCGCTGTCCCCCCAGTCAAGCACTGGCTGCTGGTGGACACGCTCGGAAAGGATGAAAGCGCCCCGCTGGTGCAGAGGACCATTGCCGATTGCCAGGCGTATCCGCCGAGGCTGAAGCTCATCAAGAGCATGAGGCGGGACGGGACGTGGCCCATATCTCGAGCCAGAAAGGCAGCCGAGGATGCTGGTCCGGGTCCCCCAGTCGGGTGGACGTTCATCACGATGCTCAGGAACCTTCAATTGCTGGAGGACTGCTACACGGACAAGAGCGAAGGTTACATCTCCGCGGCCCTTGAGAAGATCCTCAGTTGGCAGCAGAAGGATGGCTACATACTGGGTCCCAACCACGACATCTTCCCGCTCCCTCACTACAACGGGTACGCCGTCAGGAATCTCTTCATCTACGGGATGGGGGACGACCCCAGAGTGAAGAAACTGGCTGACTGGCTTCTGAGCATGCAGAGGCATGACGGCGGCTGGGTCATTCCATACCAGGAGGATGTCAAATATCTACCTGAGTACAGACAGATGAAGATGCGTCAATTCATGGAGCTCGTGCGTCATGGAGACACTCCAAAATCCGACCCTAAGGGATACAAGGACATCCCAAGCTGCATCTGGACAACAATGATGGTTGTCCGCGGACTCGCGCGGGGGGCGAAGTACCGCCGTAGGAAAGAGCTCCTGAGGGGTGCGGACTTCTTCCTTGACAGATTCTTCAAGAAGAATTGGCACGGGTCATACAACCATTCGGAGAAGAATTGGACCCGGCTAATCTACCCACCATACATTGGTAGCGGGATCACCGCGCTCTATCTGCTCACGATCCTCGGGTATGGCCCGAGCGACGAGCGGATGGAGAAACCCATTCGCTGGTTGATGAGCCAGAGGCATTCGGATGGTTTCTGGTGGCAATCAGACAGGCCCTATGCGCAGAAGGACCAGTGGATCACCGGATTCGCAGTCGATATCTTGAACAGGTACCGCAACAACCGATAGATGACCTGATCGAGCGGAGAGAGCCATGATCGAACCCGTGAATGCTTCGAAGGGGTGTGGTGCATTTCCCCAATTTCAGTCCTCCCTGATTAGGCAAGAGTCAGCAAGACGAAAGTGGGGTAGGTCGGATTTGAACCGACGGTCACGTGGTCCCGAACCACGGATCATACCAAGCTAGACCACTACCCCACTGTGGTTGGGTGCGTGAGGGATAGAAGGCCGAGTTATTTATTCCTACTGCACGGCTCTGGAACATTTCGGGTGATGAAGAATCGTGGGAGCGTGCTCCCTCAGCAAACGTTTGCTGCGTGTAGCGAATAAGGCCTAGTATTCCGGCCAATATGGTTGTCCCGATGGCGGCCAAGAGGAATGGCCTTCCGGCCTTCAGGACGGACATCATGAGCAGCAGACCGTGCCCGACATGTGGGAGGATACAATATTCCCGAATGGGCACGGAGCCAGCGTGCGGGTGCCCTTGGCACGCGAGGAATCGTGCCATCGTTGGCACCGGCCTGCTGCAGACAGCCATCTCCAAGGGATTGGAGGGGGCAGGGGGTCTACGGTTCGACCCCGGCGCGTTCCAGCAAGACGTGATGATGACCCTA
>Ga0256868_10000819_pt1 | contig 17571 bp, 12 predicted proteins | sample RVTome_13_FD_187341 | JGI IMG/M metagenome (GOLD analysis project Ga0256868, IMG submission 187341) | Soil microbial communities from uranium-contaminated site in the Upper Colorado River Basin, Wyoming, United States - RVT92D227 HiSeq ...
GACGGGAGTCTAGTTCTATGCTGGTGGGCAGTTTAATACGGAATTACAATGGCAGAGGCGGAGGCTTAAGGCTGAGCATGAGTATATTGTAAGACGTGCTTACGGTATTAAATCAGCAGTGATTATGAAGCTTTGATTAGTTGTGGTCGGTTGTTATAATAAAGAAGACTCTGGTGACTGAAATTTAGGAGCATAATATGCCGCGTGACTGCTTTATTATCATGCCCTTTTCTGCAACTGCATCTTGCACTGAAGACGAATGGACACAGATATTTGAGCAGGTTTTAAAACCAGCAGTAGAATCAGCTGGTTTAGACTATGTTTGTAGGCGCTCAGTTGCAACAAGGGGAAATATAATTGGCGCGATAGTGCAGGACCTTAATGACTCATACGTAGTTTTAGCTGACGTGACTGACAAAAATGCTAATGTTTTCTATGAGCTGGGTGTACGGCATGCAATAAAAGACCGCTCAATACTTATCGCTCAGAAGAGGGAAGATATTCCCTTTGATTTGCAGGCATACGCTTATCATGTGTATGGATGGAAAACCCCAGAAGAGAGACAAGCTTTGGCCGATAAAATCCGCCGGTTATTAGTGGAGATGGATAGCAATCCAGACCGTCCAGACAACCCAGTAAGTGATTTTCTTAAAGTTAGGCGCCCTGCAGAGACTGAAGTAGCAGCCGTAACCATAACCCCAGCCGAGGCAAAAATTGCCCAGCCATTGGCAGGGCCTGCCTCTGAGGGAGTTGATATACAGAAACTAGTTGAAACTTTAATGGAGCGCAATCGTCCTCAGGACGCTAGAATAATATACCGATTGACTAGGGTTGAACTAATGCCTCTAATCAATGAAATCCTGAAATCTCTAAATGAAAAAGGGAAAGGTGGACAAATAGCAAAAGACCAGATATTTGGGAAGGCTATTGAATACATATCGGTAATCGAGCCTATAACCAACACAATTGAACATTTTGGACTTGAGAGCACGCAAGAGGGTTGGACGCCGGGGCTTGAAACAGCCATGAAGTTAGCGGGGAATTTAATTTCGGTCAGCGAAAGACCTCAGGCTGGACAAGTGATTAGATTTGCCCAGGGAACACCGGCTTTGCTGGCTTGGAGGATGCTGTGTTTATGTGGTGCGAAAGCATTGGATGACGAGCAGTTTGACCTAACAAAAATCATCCTGACAGAGCCTATTGAAGTTGAGGAGGCATCCGGCGGATTCAGCAATCGCCCATTACTTGAACGGCGCGATTTATTTTATCCGGGAGCCTTTCTAGGTTATGCGAACTACCCGATGCGATATATAGCAGAGTTATGGAATAGTAATAAATACTTACAATCATGCTTTGACTCGAATGATAATTTCCATATGGCGGTAGCAAAATTCTTTATCCTCATCGCATTGGCAGTGAAGCCTAATGAAATGGGGCGTGCGATTTATCCTGGGTATCGCCTATTACCCCAAGCAAGAAGAGCGATGTCATCCTTAACTAGCCGCATGTTCTCATCAGAGGCCTATTTAAATAATATAGCAGGAGCAATAGGCGACACAGCGACTAATTTAAAGGGGACGTGGGCAGCCAGGGTCAAGGTAATCAATGAAGTCTCTTCAGGCGAATGGTCGCCTTTCAGAGATGAAGTTGGATTCCCTTCTAAGTTCGGTGAAGAAGCGCCCTCTTGACAAATGCGCAGGCGTCTGCTTATAATTAATTATGCGCAGGAAACCGGGTGACCTTATCCCAATCGAACGGTCTATAATACAGGCGGCGTCCCAATTCCGTAAGGAAGGTATTGAGGAATTTCATGGTGTTCAGATTGCCATGAAAATCAAAGACGAGAAGGAAGCGCGCCTCTTAACTGGGTATGGGACTTTATACCGTGCACTAAATCGGCTCCAGCAACGGGGAATCCTCCAAAGCCGATGGGAAGAGCTACTACCTACAGACGGGAATCGGCCGCGACGCAGGTATTATCGACTCACTGGTGAAGTGGAAGCTACAATACTCTCAAATCCAGACCCTGTAAGTACACCTAAGGTCTGTAAGAGTTGGGGATTGGGGGTGTCGCGGGCATGATGCTACTGTCTATAAGTCTGAGTATCATTATCGGTATACTTGTTAAAGCCTACGCCCTGCCTATTGTGCTACGCATCGTGGGAATCAGGAATTGGCTATATGGTATCTTCTCCTCTGAAGAAGGTAAGGCGCACGGCGAGGAAATGCTGGCTAACCTGCCTGACGAAATCGCTTACTACCGGCTTGAGGACGATTCAAATGAAGTAATCGCAGCTAAAATCCTCTTCCGTCTCGTGACTGGGCTGCCAGATGATATCGCTATGTGGGCGCCCTCTGCTCCAGCCCGGTTTGCCAGTAAAGTTGCTGGGTGGAGCGAAACTCTGAGGCACTACAGGATACCAAATGCCATGATTGTGGGTGTAGCCACTCTGGGACTGATGAACTACTCCTTCTTCAGCTCTCATAACAACCAGACAATCGGTAATTGGCTCCTCATGAACAGCGTCGTCATCCTCATGACTATTCTGCTGTGGAAGCTGAAGCATCCGCTGGCCCGCCGAATCCTCAACACATGGATAGGCGTAGCAATCGTAGCCGGCACAGCCACCATGATGTGGTTGACCATCAACTACCGCCTCTATGAGATTATGACATTCAAAGTCCTCGTGCTCGCTATGGTAGCGGTGCTGCCGACAATAATAGTGGTTGATAAATCCTGGCGGAATCGGCTGTTCAGGGGCAGGTGGTGGCTCATCGCCGTCTGCTGGGTACCTATCATAGCGGGGTCATTTGCCGGTTCCCTGCTGATAGCACATGATGTCAAACCCCTGCTGGAGATGTGGGCAGCGATGGCGCTGTTAGCAGTCAGTATGTTCATAGTATGTGGTGCTATAGGGCTGGCCGCCTATATCCTGTGTTTGCTTGGAGTCAGGGGAGGCGCGGGTGGGTTACGTCTGGTGGCGTCCGGTATCCGCCGCCTGCGTTAAAGTTTAACCTGCAGCATGCAAATACTTGCCCAGTAAGTCAGCGGACTACCCACTCAACTACTACGAAGCACCACAGTCTCCAACGGAGGCTCCCTTTGCCCTTAGGTGTAATAATCTATAGGCGGATTTCCCCCCGATATTGACGCTCACACGGGCATATCCTAGAAGTGTCATGGCAAGAATCTGATGCGCCTTATTCATCCTCTCCCTGCGCTATCATAGCCAATTCCGCCGGTAAACAAGGTAGTTCGAGCCAATAACTTCTGAGTTAGCGGCTCCAACCTTATTCACCGCCCATATCGGCAGGATTGCAGGGGTCCTATGGCCCCGGACAGTGCGTTGGGCAACTTTTCCCACACTGACTACGGGATTTTTGGGAAGGGGTGGATGCCAAAATTCTTTCATCGTCGTTATTATCGATTCGGCGTAAATACAGCATTGCGTCATTGCACCTTTTAGCGAAATGTTACCATAAACCTTGCCTATATCTCATACCTATCAGAAGTGTGCTTACATCTAGCAAGGAATTTATATCATTGACGGCCTACAAAGTTAAATGCTACCCTTTGTTCGGGAGTGGCAGGCTACGTGAACTCCAACTTTGCATGGTCACTAACTGAAATTGTAGCATAACATATAAGAGGAGATGGCAGGTAAATAGATGCCTATAAGCCAGAACTACTCAGAGTTCCTAACAAGCTTCAATTCAAACAAATTTAGGGAACTGTGGCCTGCTCAGAATGATGTCTTGGCAAAGTACTCCGACGAGTATGTGGAGAAGGCGGATACTGCCATTGAGCTACCAACAGGAGCGGGCAAGACTTTAATAGCCCTGCTGATTGCCGAGGCATGGAGGCAGGAAGGAAGGAAAGTGGCTATCCTATCAGCCAACAAAACCCTGGCTCGTCAAATGTTGAGAGAGTCACAGTCCCTTGGCATACCAGCGGTACTCATGGAAGGGAGAGGCATAGATATTCCTAGTCAAGACAAGAGAGCCTACCAGCGTGCAACAAAGGCTGCAATCATGAATTACTGGGTCTATTTTAACCAAAAACCTGTAATTGATCCGGCAGATCTTATCATCATGGATGATGCACATTTGGCTGAACATTGCCTGCATTCGCTCTACTCCGTGGAAATAGATAGGTTCAGACATGGGAGTTTGTTCAAAACTCTAGCGACTGAACTACATGAGAGATTCCCAGAATACTCTGTGCTCGCAGATGCAATGGTTGATGATGTACCTCCTATTTGTCCGCCCGAGCTTCTGTCTTTTATTGACCAGATAGATGTTGAGAGTAGATTTCGTGAAATCATGGATTGTTCTCCGTATCTTGCCACGGACGAAGATTTAAGATTCCGCTGGAACCGCCTGCGGAATTACCTGCGTGAGGCGAACATCTACATCGGCCTTAACTCAATTTGGATTCGTCCCTACATCTATCCATTGATATCCAATCTTCACTATGAACAGGCAGCGCAACGACTTTACATGAGTGCAACTATAGGTGACCCAGCTGACCTAAGCAGGCGACTTGGAGTAAGAAACATTGTAAAAATACCAGTTCCACCCGAGTATGCGGAAAAAACTTTTGGAAGACGACTGGTAATTATGAACCGTATCGAAGACGGGGATATCCCTTCGCGCCTTCAAGCTGCGATTCTGGCTGCCTTGCGCATACATCCCAAGAGCGTCTGGTTGTGCTCTAGCAATGCGGATGCCATTAAATTCCAAGACATAGTCTCAGAATGGCTTAATTCTAATGGTCTCATCGGACAACCTACATGGATTCTTACGCCTCTTGGTGACGAGATCGATCAGTTCAAGCAGTCTACACAAGGACATTTGTTTGTAGCTGGCAGGTTCGATGGCATGGATTTTACCACTGATGAATGTCAGTTGGTTGTAGTAACAACGCTTCCGCAGGCAATTAATGTCCAAGAGGAGTTCATCTCGGCGTATTTGCGTGACTCGGGATTCATGAAGAGGCGACTCAATCAAAGAATAATCCAAGCTCTTGGCAGGTGTAATCGCTCAGATAATGACTTCGGTATCTATGTTTTGGCTGATCGGAGGTTTGCCACTCATTTCGGTCGTGAGTCGAATAGAGCGGGTATACCGAGAAACATAGTGGCGGAAATCGACATGGCTCAAGATGCGGCAGAGAATAATGAGGAGGTTCTGGTAAAATCAGTCGAAGATTTCCTCGGTAAAGAGTTCAGCCACTATGACAATGATTTGGGATCCTATCTGGCGGCGGTGCCAATTGAACCATCACCGTTGCTTCAGTTTGACACCTCAGCTGATGAAGTAACCGGCTGGACAGCCCTGTTTCAGAGTCAAAACTATCAGATTGCCGCACAGTATTTTGAGAGTTGCTGGAAAGCTGCTCTAGCGGCTAATGTGATGGAAATGGGTGCACTACATGGTTGGCACTGGGCCAAAGCGCTTTATCTTCAGTCACTTTTTGGCGAACCGTCTACTCTTGAGAAATCACTGCGTGTGCTTGAGGATGCGGTAAGGCGGGGTGGACGAAGTTCGTGGTTCAACAGAATGCGAGCGTCACTGAACCGTGCAAGAAATACTCCTGCACTGATCCAGGACACTAGTAGGGACGATTATTCAGCTGTCATTCTGAGAGCTTTTGATGACCTATTGGAAAGACTAGGGACCACAGGGACTAGGTTTGAAAGATGGTGCCAAGTGCTTACAGATAAGCTTCAATCTGTTAGTCACGAGCAGTATCGAGAAGGACTTGAACAGCTAGGGCACACTTTGGGATACAATTACTCGTCGAGACCGCGACACGGTGCAGCTACCGATTGTCAATGGCGAGGAGTTTATGGAAATAAAAAGGAAGTCATTACATTCGAAGCCAAAATTGAACAGGATACGTCACAGCAAATTGTAGCGTCAGATATGGGGCAGGCTCATAATCAATTGAGCCGTGCACAGAGAGAATATGAAGCACAAGGCTACATCGTGCGAGCGGCAATAATAACACATCTTACTACTATAGCCCCTGAGGCAGAAGCTTCAGCTGGAAGCATAAGAGTGCTAGAAAAGACAGCCATATTCGAATTGTGGAATCGAGTTAGGTTGCTCCTTAGTCTGTACAGAGATGGATGGTCTTTGGATGATTTGTCGGCTAGATTGGCAGCAGCTCAAACGATTCGCCCCAGACTTCCTACTAGTGGATGGCTAACCAGAGTGCTCAATGCCGAGGAGCGCATAATCGCAGCTGAACGCCTTACGGCAGAATGGTCATAATAGCCATCAAGTTGTAGGAGATTACTAGCCTGTACATTCGAGGTAACAATAGCCTGTTTTGTTACCTCGTTGAACGAAGGTTCACTTTTGTGCACTGAGTGTGGCTTCTACCTTAGCTCCGTTGTCTGAAATTGTCCTTGATGCAGTTTACCATGACGTTTGCCATACCGTTTACGCTATCGTTTATCATATATGGTTTACGTACTTTAACAATAAGTTTCTCGCTGAAATCGTAGGTAACGGCGGAGGAGGAGAGGCGTTCCTCTGAATAGCTGTGAATAGGACAGTAATCCTTAATTTTTAATCGGTTGATGCTTTACCGTTTTTTCAGAAGACGAATAACGATAAAAGGGGAAAACGAGAGAAAATGAGAGCAGGGGCAGGGAAACGAGAACACAATGGCGCATAGTGTACGTTGTGCCTTGTCCCTTTGCATGTTTGGAGATAGGCATACGGGAGTAAGATAAATTGCTCACTGATGACGCGCACGCGCACGTTCCCATGCAGTTATACGATGTATCCTGAAAACTGTTCTATCCCATAGTGTTTAACATTCATCGCATTATGTTCATGTGCTTTGCAGGGACTGTGTGTTGTGCTATGTGCTACGCTTCCCTATGCATAAGCTACAATGCAAAGAAAGAAGTTAGAATGTGAAATACATATACTTATAAGGGTGCAGGAGGCATACTTAGCATCGACTGCATATTTAGCATACAAGGCATAGAAAGCTTGCCCACTCGGTTTCCAGATTGTAAAATGTAAGAGAGGCTGCGAAACAGTGACTATCAAGATTTCGCCACACAAAACTTCCAAGATACTTCAGTACTTCTTCAGAGGAGTGCCGCAGCCGGAAATTGCAAAAAAGTGTAGTGTCAATCAGGCCACTGTTTCCCGTTACGCCTTGACATTCAAGACAGATGGCGACCATATAGGCATTATGGCAGCTGCCAGGAGGTACGGAATAATGCATGAAGTAGATTCACTGAGAAGTTTAGCCACAGAGCTTTCAAAGAACAGGTTGACTGTAGAAGAGGCTAGGGGTGGAGTGAGTATCCTGAAGTCCTTTGACAGTCTCGGAGTGTCGCCGAAGGAACATAGCACTTTGGTTAAGGCAATTTCAAAATTGAAAGCTCCTGATTTTGTACCTGCAGCAATGAAGCTTGTTAAACTGGAAGCTGATACAGGTAAGAGTTACCCTGAGGTAGTCTCTCATTTTGAGCATTTGTCGTCCCAAAGCGTACAGTTACAGCGCAGCAATGCTGACTTGGAAAAGGAGAATGAGACCCTTCGCCAGAGCATTGAACAATTGGATACAGCGAAGAAACAGAAGGAGCTGGGGCTTAAGGAACTCGAAAAGAGAGCAGAGCAAAGGCAATCTGTTATAGAAAGGGAAGTGGCCAGGAAGATGGAAGATGCAAGCTTAATGCAGGAGAGGATAGAAAGTCTCGAGCCGTTGGCGGAGGCATTGATACAACTAGGCATTTCTGATGATACCCTGGAAGGCTATCTCAAGGAACACCAGAGGATTGAGGAACTAGGTATTGGCTGGCAGAATTTCAAAGATGTTGTCGATTCCATGAGTCTCGGTCCCGGAGTGATTGATGGTGAGGGTCTGGCTAAGCGACTAGCTGAATATGGCTCGTTGGATAAAGCGATGGGAGTCATGGAGTCTGATCTGGCTTCCCTACAATCAGAAGTGAAAGACTCAGAGGGGAGAAGGGCAAGACTGAAAGCCGAAGTGGAAACCTTATCAGGGAAAAAGACAGCCCTGCAGGAAGAGACCGGAGACCTGAAGACTCTCAAGCACACTCTTGCTCAAACTGTTGAAGTTATGGAAAGCCAAAGAAAGCATCTGGAGAAATACTTGCCAAGGCTCGAGAACAGCGTGGAGACGCTGGAGGCAAGAAAAACAGCGCTAGAAAAGCGGGTTAAACACTTGGAGGAAAAGATTGAGGAGATGGAAGGAAAGCTCAGAGAAGCTTCCAGGATAGACAAGGATTTAGAAGAGAAGAAAGAGACACTAGCGGAAGTAGAAGCAAAGATATCGGCGGCGGGGTCTATGTTTGAACTGTTTCAGAGCTTCGTTGGTTTTGTGGGTGCCAACGAGTCACCTGAGATGGAGAAGTTCTTAGAATCAATTCCTTTTTTGGTTGAGACAGCGCGACAGAGAAAGTACGATGCTAATTTCTTGAAGAAGTACGTTGTACGGAGCTTAACATGGGATACTTTGAATATGCTGACTTGTGATGATTGTGGCGTAGAGTTCGTTATTGTTAGAAAGTCGAGAGAAGGCAGACGAGGGCTTTATGCTCAATATGAAGCTGAGCGGAAATGTTGCCCCATATGTGGTCAGTGGTCGACAGTTTTCATTAATAAGAATCTTAGTGAAGTCCTTGAAGAGGAACTTAAGAGTCCACCTCAGACCTAGAGTGAGTTTTGACTCTATTCCAGGTGTCTGGTATAATAGATGCTAGAGGTGTCTATGGAAATAACAGTTAAGGAAGCAAGCGAGCAACTGAGAATCACCGAGTCCCAGATTTGCAGACTTATTCGGCAGGGAAAGATAAAAGCCAGGAAGTTAGGCTATATGTGGCTGATTGAGGCCGATTCGCTTGATTACAGGAGACAAAGGAAACCAAAAGGAGGTTAGAAGTGAGAGCAGCACTTTACGCTAGGGTAAGCACAGAGGATCAGGCCAAGAACTACAGCATCCCATCTCAGCTAGAAAGTATGTACGCATTTGCTGTTGAGCATAGTCTCGAGGTAGTAAAAGAGTTCATAGACGAAGGTATAAGTGGGGTAGTCTTGGATCGTCCTGCGCTCAGCGAACTGAGGGAATGTGCTAGGCAAAAGGTGATAGATGCTGTCATAGTCTACGACCCGGATAGGCTTTCTCGGAAATTGGTTCACCTTATGGTACTGGTTGATGAGTTTGAAAGGCATGGTGTTGAGCTGAAATTCGTTACTCAATCCGTAGGGCAAAGTCCTGAGGATAGAATGCTCTTCGGTATGAAGGGGATATTTGCTGAATACGAGAGAACAAAGCTACTGGAGCGGACTGCGAGAGGCAAACTGAGAAAAGCGAAAGAGGGAAAGCAGCCCGGAGGTCAGCCACCTTACGGTTACAAGTTGATTGACAGCAGACATGTGATAGAACCAAAGGAGGCAGATGTTGCGCGTATGGTGTTTGGTTGGCTGGTCAAAGATGGCATGAAGCTGCGTGCTATCCAGCAGAGACTAATAAGGCTAGGTATTCCTACTCGGAAAGGTAAAGCCTGGTGGCAGCGATCAACCTTATATCGCATCGTCACCGATGAGACATATGCAGGGCGATGGTATTACAACAAGCACATGGATGCTCCAGCCAGGACAAAGGATGGTGGCACTGTCCAGATACTGAAGCCCAGAGAGCAGTGGATTCCAGTCGAAGTGCCTGCTATCATCTCCCGAGAGACCTTCGAGGCTGCCCAAAGACAACTGGCAAAGAACAGAGAACTCTGCTCTCGAAATACAAAAAGAGACTATCTCCTCAGTGGATTGCTGGTTTGTGGCAATTGTGGCTACAAACTTGGTGCCAGAACCACAGGAGGGGGAACCTATTACTGTTGTAGCTCCAGGTCAGGCAACAACAGGCCAAAGAGCTGCTTCGCCAAAAACATTCGCGCTGATAGGTTGGAGACAGTGATGTGGAATACTGTATCTCACTTGTTATCTCAACCGAAGCTCATAATCGAGCAAGTGAAAAATCAGGGGCAACATCCTATTGGTGCCTACTTAGAGGCTAATCTGGACAGGGTGTCTCAGGGAATAGAAAGAAAGGAAATAGAGGCTGATAGAATGCTCGACGCTTATAAGATAGGAGCTATAGATCTCCCGACCCTGAAGCGAAAGATGGATGCAATAAAGAGCGAAAAGGCAAGATTAAGTGAAGAACAGGCAAGGCTTGAAAGTGAACTACGCAAGTGCGAGGCTCAGGAGCTTAACGATGAGAAACTCTACCAGTTTTGCCAGAGCCTACCTGCCACTCTAACTAACCTTGACTTCGAAGATAAGAGGCAAATTCTAAGGGAAGTGGTAGATAGAATTGTAGTGGCTGGAGATGAGCTCACTATTTATGGCATCATCCCTGCGCCGGAAGATAAGGCTAAGGATGTGCTGGTTGAGTTGCCGTCATCTTAGTGACACATCACCTCCCATCTTCTATTTTCCGAATAACACTCAAGGTACTCCTGAGGAGTAAGGTAGCCCAAAGATTGGTGAGGACGAAATGTATTGTACGGTTGCTCCCAGTATAGCAGCTTATCTGTCACGTCGGGGATGTTGAAGGATCAGGTCTCTCACTAATGACCTATTATGTTCCCGGAATGTTATTCCCCGTGGGACAGGAGGAAAGCGAGCACCATGTTATTGAACAATTCTGGACACTCTTCCATCAGCATGTGCCCTGCTTCGGGAATGGCGTGAAATTCGGCTGAAGGGATTTCATCTCGCCATCGGTCTATATCTATCCGCTTGACCCAGGTATCCTTTTGGCCCCAGAGAATTAACGCAGGAAATTCGAGGTCTTTTAGGGCAAAAGTGATAGTGTTTTTGGGCATGTCCCTGGTCATGGCGAGCAGCGATTGTGCCCACTGGCCGCTAACCAGTCGGTTGTAATAACCATCCAGAATCTCTGCCATCACGACATCCTGCCGATAGTAAGCATCCCTCAGAATCCGACCGAATCGCTCTTTTGTCATGTAGCGGGTTAGGAAAACCTCGCCAATTCTCCTGAATGGCGGGAAATTTAACAGGGCGGAGATACGAACGAACCCGTCGTCCAAATTGACAGCGCCGTCCACGCTTATCAGCCCCAGGACTTTCTCGGGGTATAAGTGGGCGAAATGAAGCATAACGCTGGTGCCCATGCTATGTCCCACAAAATAGGCCTGGTCGATCTCCAGCCTGGCAAGCACCTCCGCCAGGAGCCCGGCCTGCGCCCGGTGCGAGTAGTCTGAGGCAAAATTCTTATAGGAAAGGCCGAACCCTTTCAGATCCAGGCTGAAGACCCGATAGCCTTGGTCGGCAAAGAAAGGGACATTATGGCGCCAGGAGAAGGTCGAACCTCCAAATCCGTGGATGAACACTATGGTCGTCTGCGCTGATTCCGGATTCCGTTCTTCGACATAGACACTAGCCCCGTCAATGTCCAGAAACCGGCCGTGCTCGCTGACAAGCTCCTCCGGAGATATGTCAGCTTGAGGCTCACCGAGAGGTATCAGGTAGGGAAGGACGCAAATAAGGAGAAGGAAGGCCAGTACCACGTAAGACAGTATCCGCAACGCACGATGTCTGCGCCAAAAGCTTCTCATGACTACATTATACTACGTATGAAAGCTCATACTGTCTGGTAATGAAGGTTGCCATCAGGGCCTAATGGACAGCGATTCGATTTGGGATTGTGGCGACACAATAACATGGAACTCCTGCCGTTCAGCCTATCAGCCTATAAAGGGATTTCCAGGATATTTGCCGCAGGAATGGCACCAACTTTCCTCTATTGCGCTGCTAATCTGCGAGCCTTAACGCAAGCCTCGTAACCCGCCAGAAGCCCCGAAACCATACCCTCAGAGTCGTCAAAATACTCCGAACCCCATGCCGAAAGTCCCAAGGTATCCCCTGACGCATAAAATAGGACCGTTGTTTTAGATGCGACAAGCTTTGAGTACCGTTGGATCGCAACAACTCCCAACTTGATTAACACCAAAGTAACACCGACTTCGGTAGCCGAGAAGTTCCAGACCGGATCCGTTTTGTGCGATGCTAGATTGGGTATCAACCGAAGCGACTATACGTGGCTAACTTCCTCTACAATTTGTAGGACCCATACTTTTCTCCTATGCCTATTTTCCATTGCAGCTGATACTTTTGGGTGATTGCGGTGTTAGGTGAGGTAATCTATATTTGAGATACGTTGATCAGACAAAAATGGAACAGGCTTTTTGTGCTAATCGTGGAAACGGAGCGGCAATGCCAGAGAATGCATCAGGACAAGCTGACCTATCGATAGTCTCGGGGGTGGTCAAGGGGTGGAAGTGGCCAGCGTTCGCTCTAGCTTGGATACGGAGAACCTGCAACAAGAGTTGGCTGGCCCGCTCCGGTTCAACATACCTGTCTATAACGCTTGCGTCCCCAGGGCTTTGTCTGCAGAAGGAGGTCAAGTCATGTCAAGAAACATAACATGTGTATTCATGGTAATGATTGTCGCAGAAGCAATAGCGTGGGGTCTAATCAGCGGCAATGCCCTATTCAAAGCCCGGCTGGAACTAAGCTCGCTCCGTATGGAGACGGCAAGCTTGGAAATGAACCTAGAAACAGCTAATAACACAATGGCGGAGACCGAAGAAGACCTGACCCTGGCTCGGCAAGAACTGAGCTCGGTGCAACAAGAAACTAGCTCATACAAACTGACTATTAGTTCCCTTGAGTCGAAGCTGGAGCTGTACGAAGATACCTGGGGCTTGACTGCCGCCGGTATCCAACCACCTTTTCAGGGCGCTGATATCGTTAACAATGGGACTGCAACTAATCCGACATGGGCGCAGTTATCAGATTTCTTGCTAAGGGATAAGACTGACCAAAATGATTATGTGCCTGGTGTCTATATGTGCGACGATTTTGCTAGGGATGTGCACAATAATGCAGAGCAGGCTGGAATTCGTGCTGCGTACGTAGTTGTAGAGCTCCCGAATGCCTACCACTCCTTGAATGCTTTTCGAACAACAGACGGAAGTTTGGTATTCATGGATTGTACGGGTCGTGAAGCATCGCAGTCGAGCCCATCCAATTGTGACAAAACCGTAAATGTTAGACTAGGGAAAAGCTATGTACCCAAGAGTCTTTTCCCTGAGTGCGGCTGGCCCACAACATGGGAAGATATGGGAACCATACTTGATGTGGAAATATACTGGTAGTCCGTTAGGGAAAGCATTCCCGGGCAGTAATGTACGGGTGATTGGACAACAGAGAAAATGAATTGTTTCCGTCCAACAGTATAGTGTATGATTTCCTCAGCAGTTTCTCTCAGGCCGCTGGTTGGAGCTAGGGTCTGTACTATCTTAGGGAGAGTCGTTGATGCGTGACAAAAACAAACTGTCGAGAGCCGACAGAGGGTTGCTATCTATTCTGACAGTCGTCCTGGCGCTTGCCTTATTCCTGAGCATTCCGGGAAATCCAGGGAATTGTGCAGGTGAAACCGAAGAGCTGTATTTCTGCATACTCCATACCAACGATATGCATTCTGAGCTCATACCCCACTCACCAGCAGTAGACTACCGCCCCGGAGAGGAAAACCCTGCCATAGGAGGGTTCGCCCGGCTGGCTACCGCTGTGGATGGAATCCGGGAGGAAAAAAGGGAGGGAGGTGAGCCGGTCCTTTTATTTGACGCCGGCGATTTCCTGGGAGGTGCTCCTTTTGCCTGGCTGGCCCTCGATGGCTATGCCGCAGAGCTTACTATAATGCAGGAAATGGGATATGACGCCGTGACCATCGGTAACCATGAGTATGATTATGGCCCTGATGTCCTGGCGCAATATCTCTTGCAGGCAGGATACCCCGGGGCCCATGAAGAAACACTTGTACTGGCTTCCAACACGGAGGCGCCATCAGACCATCCGCTGGCTGCCCGGGGTCTGTACAGGAAGACCGGCATGTTTGAGCTGGAAAATGGCCTGAAAGTGGGAGTATTCGGCCTTATAGGTAAAGACGCCGTCCTGTCAATGGGTGAAACCGGGGACATGCAGTTCCTGGACCAGCACGAGACGGCCTGCCAGATGGTAGATGAGCTAAGGGAGCAGGGTGCCGATGTCATCGTGGCCCTGAGTCACTCCGGCGTGGATGAGGATCGGGAACTGGCACGAAAGGTCCCGGGGATCGACATAATCGTAGGCGGCCACTGTCATACCGCGCTGTTTGAGCCGGTCCTGCAGGGCAGCACCATCATTGTCCAGGCTGGTTTCCTGGGGATGTACCTGGGGCAACTGGAGCTGGCGTACGACTCGAACACCGACAAGGTACGGGTGCGCAACGAAGAAGACGACCACCCCTTTCTTATGCCCATAGACAGCAGCTTTGCCTGCGACCCAGAAATCGATGCCCTGGTCCAGGAATATACCCTCGTCTTGAACGCCTACATCGAAGAAGTGACCGACGGCGAATTCGACAATGTCATGAGTACAGTAGCTAGGTCTGACTTTGTCCTGTCCAACCTTCCGCCCCTCACTGAAACTGCGCTGGGCAACTTCGTTACTGACGCCATGCGTTTTGTTGCCCAGGACTTTACCGGCCAGAGAGTCGACGTAGCAGTTCAGGCTAACGGCAACATCCGGAATAGCATCTTCCCCGGCACTCTGGAACACTCTGCAGGAAACATCTCTCTCTACGATATTCTGGAAGCCACAGGTGTGGGACGCGGAACCGACGGCCGCCCGGGTTGCCCGATTGCGTCTGTCTATCTCACCGGCGAAGAGGTGCGGCATGTGCTGGAAATAACCGTACTGCTGCAGGAACTCATGGGAGACTCTTTTTTTCTGCACCTCTCCGGCCTGCGGTACAGCTACAATCCCGCCAACGCAGTGCTCTTGACCGTACCTTTTGTAGACCTGCCTATTCCCACTATCCGTGCGGTGACCAGTGCCGGGCTTTACACAGGGGACGGGATTCAAACTGCGAACAGCGAACAATACGTGCCTTTAGGGCGTGGAGATGAAGAGCTGTACCACCTGGTCGCTAACGGCTACCTCATGCTCTTCCTCCCGCTGGTGACAGACTTGCTGCCTCAGCTGGGGGTAGTCCCCAAAAACGCCGATGGAGAGCCGGTACCGCTCGACAGGATAGACGAACTGATAATACGTCATCCCGATGGACGAGAGCTCAAAGTGTGGGAAGCGGTGCTGATTTACGCCTCAGCCCAGGCATCTGGAGCGGATGGGGTACCCCAGATCCCTGCTTATTATGAAGATATTGCCGGGCGCATCACCAAAGTCTGGACCTTCCCTCTGGCGGGGTGGCTTCTTTTGATACTGGCAGCTGTTGTGGCTGGCATAATATACCTGGTCTTCCGCAGGAGAAAGCGCAGGATTTCCAGAGATACCATGCCAGCTAAGCCTACTGCAAATTAGGTGTTATTTCTTCGGAATACATCCGGCGCTGGCAGCCAAGTATAATAAAACCGCAGCTTAGATCCGAAGAGAACCAGTCTCAGATCCAGGGTTGTGAATACGTCCGTCGTGCGAGATGCGTTCTCAATTAAGCTCGTGGTCACGCAAGGGATTAGCTGCCCCGGATACTTGGCAATGAACTCGAGCAAGTGAGATAATACATCGATATATCTTGGATAAAAGGAGGTCGGGGCAATGTGCGAATTCTGCCACAAGCATGGAGAAGGCCAGAAATGGTACCTGAGAGCGGAGAACTATTCTGAAGATTTATTAAGTGACTTGAAGCGGCGCAAGTTCATTGCCGATTTCTTTTCCCTGACTGAAGAGGGTCCCGGACTCATTGAGAAGCTCGGACAACTCCGGATAATGCCGCGCTTTGTGAGAAGCGCAGTAGTGACACATAGGGTAGACAGATGGAAGAAGGTGCATTACGGGCAGGTCTTGCCCATTGAGGATGTGGAAAGAGTCTTCGGTCTGGTCAGCAATGTGGTACGGCTTCCCTGCTATTGCCGCCACATTAATCTGGGCACTGAACAGAGGTTCTGCTACGGGATAAGCATGGCGCCACAAGAAGGGGAGATGTTCAAGATAATAAAGGAAATTGATATGGACTATTTGACGGGTCCGGACACTTCCGGCCTGGAAGAGCTGACGAAGGAAGAAGCCCTGGAGAATTTCCGCCAGTATGAAAAGGAAGGCCTCTGCCATACCGTGTGGACATTTGTGGCGCCATTCATCGGCGGGATCTGCAACTGCGACCGCTCCGATTGCGGCGCTATGCAAACCACCGTCACAGAAGGTGTTCCACACATGTTCCGCGCCGAGTACGTGGCTGAGGTAAATCCGGAGTTTTGCAATGGCTGCCGGCAGTGTATGCGCGTCTGCCAGTTCGGGGCCATAGGGTACAGCGCGGCCAATAAGAAGATCTTCATTGACCCCCTGCGGTGCTATGGCTGCGGTATCTGTCGCGCCAGCTGTACGAAAGATGCCATCCAGCTTCACGACCGCGCCAGTGTGCCCGTGGCGGCGAACCTCTGGTAGTATTCCAGGTTATCAGTCCGGCGCAGGCGGGTCCGTCGGCACAGGCTCAAGGACGGGCTCAGCCACCGGGGCAGCATCCCAGATGCCGCTGCGCTTCTGTAAGCGGTATTCGCGGTAAAGCCACAACCCCGCAACAATGGCACCACCCACGTCGGAGATGGGAAGGGATACCCAGGCCCCGTTCATCCCCATGAGGCGCGGCAGGATGAGTATCGCGGGAAGAAGAAGACCCAACTGACGCACCAATGAAAGACAAATGGCCGTCCACCCCTTGGATAGCCCCTGGAAGGTGATGACAAATATGATAGCCGGGCCAATCAGGATGAGGGCGGAGACGAAAATGCGCATCCCCGGCACCGCGATAGCCAGCAGTTCGGGGCTTTTATTGAAGATGCCAATTACCTGTGGAGCGAAAATCTCCAGGAACACAGTGATAACAGCCAATATTATGGCAGAGGCAACTGCTCCTTGTCTGACTGCGGCCCACAAACGCCCCCAGAGGCGTGCCCCAAGGCAGAAGCCAACAATGGGCAGAAGAGCATGGGCCAGACCGACGATGGGGATAAAAGCAATATCGGCAATACGAAATGCGATTCCCACGCCTGCCAGTGCCACCGAACCAAAGCCTGCCACAACCTGGTTGAATACCAAGAATACGACGGATTCCGTAAGATCCATCAACACCTCGGGCAGCCCCACGCGATATATCTGGACTATGACGGACAGATCAGGCTTGAAGTGATGCAGCTTGAAACGATAAACAGATTTGTTCCCCAGCAGATAATAACAACCGATCGCAGCAGTCAGTCCGCCCGATATGGTGGTGGCGAGGGCAGCCCCACCAATGCCCATCTCTGGAAAGGGACCCCAGCCGAAAATCAGGAACGGGTCGAGGACGGCGTTGAATACAGAGCCGACTAGGACGAAGATCATCGGCTTGATGGTGTCTCCGGATGCATGGAAGACGTTGCGGGCCATGACCCGGAAGAGAATGAAGGGGATTCCCCAGCCAAAGTAGACAAGGTACTCGGCTGCGAGATCGATAATCTG
>Ga0256868_10000820_pt1 | contig 17570 bp, 15 predicted proteins | sample RVTome_13_FD_187341 | JGI IMG/M metagenome (GOLD analysis project Ga0256868, IMG submission 187341) | Soil microbial communities from uranium-contaminated site in the Upper Colorado River Basin, Wyoming, United States - RVT92D227 HiSeq ...
TCTGAACAGCATATCCGGATTTTGGTAATGCTTTTGCAACATAAGGTGAGGGTATGGATGCCGGTTTGACGGCTTGAACCGCCCGCGGTTTCTGCTGTTCCTGAGGAGGCTGAACCTCAGCAGCCTGTTTTTCGGCAGGAATCGATCGCCTTACTGTGACCGGTGTATCAGTCTTTTGTCCATGCCACACATTTCTGTAGAGAAGAATGCCTGCTACACTTAGTAATATGAGTATGAGGATGAAAACCGGGAAGAATGTCTTGGTTTTTTTGCTGCGTTCTGTTTTTTCTTCTGTGAAATGGGATCTACTGTCATCTGCCTGAAGAGATGAATCAGGAAAAACTTCTTCGGTCTTGGTGTGTGCAGCCGGTTCGGCTTCTTCCGGTTCTTTCTCTGCCAACTTCTGTTCTAACACATCCTTGTCTGTTAAACCAGATAAAAACTCTTCAGCATCTTCCTTTATAATATCCGGTCCTGTTTCTTCTGCGGGTTTTGTCTCTGTTTTGCCTGTTTCTATTAATTCTTCTGCGAGTTGTGCTTCTATTTCTTCTCTGACAGGATGAGCAGTTACAGCTTCTTCAACAGGCTGCTCTTCGGGTTCTTTCTCTAATGAATTGTGTTCTGCGGCTATCTGTCCGGCTGTCTGTTCCGGTATTTCTCCGGCCGGTTCTTCCCGAGCAGTTGTTTTTGAAAGGATATCCTGTGTTTTTGTAATAAGCTCTTCAGGACTGCATGAAGTTTTCAGGAAGTCAATAATACCGTAGATAGATGTGTATCGGGGTTCCACTGTCCCTCCATGAGGCGTGAGGATGACAACAGGGATATTTTTCAGTGTTTCATCATCATGAATCGTCTTGCTTATGTCAAGTCCGCTTGCACCACTCATTCCAATATTGATAAATATCAGGGAAGGATTCACTTTCCTGGCTACATTTACACTGTCATTTTTATTTGAGGCGCCGAAAACGAGATAGTCCGCTGATTCGAGCATTGAGATCATATTCTGCATCACTTCTCTGTCTGTGTCGATTATAAGAATCGTCTTTCTAGCCATAATTGATCTCCTTTAAATAGTGTCTGTTTATAAACTCAGGTTTCGTCATCCTCCGTCCGTCGATACGTAAGACGGATGACCGGGGGATCCAAAACCTATTAAAAACACTGGATTCCCGTTTTCACGGGAATGACACTTTTTTACGAATCTGTCAGTTTATGGACAGACACTAAATAGAATCAATTTACCAGTATATCAGGAAAAATTCAATCGGTATTGTTACGTTATTACTGAAGTAAATCGCCCGGAAACCCTTATATTACTGAACATAGCCCTCTATCACAAAATCCTCACCTAAACGTCTTATTTTTGTGTTTGTTATCCTGTAAGCTTCTTCGAGTTTCTTAAAGGTTTTCCCGCCGACTGCTGAAAAGGATTCCCTGCCCCCGATAATTTTAGGGGCGATAAAGAACATTACTTTATCAACAATCCGGTCTTCGAGAGCATGAGAGTTTAAAGATGAACCGCCTTCTATAAGTACCGATGTTATTTCCATTTCGCCAAGTTTTTCTATTAACCAGTTTAAATCCAGTTTTTCATCAAAATAAATAATCTTTATGCCTGATTTTTCTAAATAATTTGTTCTTGAATAATTGGTTCTTGTTACGATGATCGTTTCGGGTGGGGTCCGGAGAATTTTTGCATCCGGAGGTATTTCAAGGTTAGGATCGATAACAATCCTGAGAGGATTTTTTCCGCCTTTGATCCTTGCTGTGAGCTGAGGGTCATCAGCCTTTACCGTACCTATGGCAGTAATGATTGCATCGACGCTGCTCCTCAGGCGATGGACAGCCCTTCTTGCCTTTTCTCCGGTTATCCATTTTGACTGACCTTCGGGAGTTGCGATTTTTCCATCAAGGGTCATGGCGATTTTCAGTGTAACAAACGGTTTTCTTGTGATGATAAATTTTACATAAGATTCATTCAGCCTTTTCGCCTCATCCTCGAGAACGCCTGATATGACTTCTATCCCTGCCTTCTGAAGCTCCATGATACCCATGCCTGAAACCTTCGGGTTAGGGTCCTTCATTCCGACAATGACTTTTGTAATCCCGGAATTAATAATGGCTTGTGTACAGGGTGGTGTCCTTTTTTCTGTGTGGCAGCAGGGTTCGAGATTTACATAAAGAATGGAGCCTTTGGCATTTTCCCCAGCCTTACCTATGGCAAGAGCTTCAGCATGGGGTGTGCCGGGTTTCTTGTGAAACTCCGCTGCTACTATTTCTCCGTTTTTAACGATGACGGCACCCACCATGGGGTTAGGGCTCGTCATTCCCTTTGCCTTTTCAGCAAGTCTGAGAGTACGATTGATATAATACTCGTCATCCATGAACAGTTAGCATAACATAAAAGAATTTCTCAATATTATAGGGTATTATGCATTTTTATTTCTAACTCCTTAATTAATCTGGTATAATATATTTTAATGAATCAGATATGGCTGATATTACTTGTGATTGCTGTTGTCGTGACTGCCGGTTTTATTATCTCACTGATAATAGAACTGAAAAAGACCGTTCGTTCTTTAGATGCGTTGTTGAAGACAACAGAGGAATCTGTAAAGCCTACACTCCAAGAACTGCAGGAAACCCTCAAAAGTCTCAGGAATGTCTCTAATGATATCAATGACGTTACAACCGACATAAAAACATTGTCAGGGTCGGTCAGGGATGTAGGACTGAATATAAAACATGTCAGTGACTTGATAGAGGATGCAACATCATCAACTGTAATAAAGGCTTCGGGATTAAAGGCCGGACTGAAGACCGGCCTCATGGTTTTATTGAGTAATATTTTTTCAAAAAAGGGAGGCGGATAATGAGAGAAGAAGGCGGATATAGTACGGGAAGTGTATTCATGTCGTTTTTGCTCGGTGGCTTGGTAGGTGCAGGTTTTGCCTTGCTCTTAGCGCCGCAGTCCGGTCGTGAAACAAGGCAGAAAATCAGAGAGCTTACTGATGATGTGAAGGAAAAGGCTGTTGGATACGCCGGGGATGTAAAAGAGAAGATAACGGGCGGGATAGATAAAGGCAAGGAACTTTATGAGGAAAAGAAGTCCATGATATCAACCGCTATTGAGGCAGGCAAAGAGGCCTACGAGCATGAGAAAGAGAGGTTGTCCAAGGAACCGAATGCATGAGGTGTCAATTGCCCAGGGTCTGCTCGATATCGCTATAGATAATTGTAAAAAGCAGGGTTATGAAGGTATAGAATCGATAAGGGTTAAGATAGGCAAGGCATCTGGTGTCGTGCCTGATTCACTCCTTTTTGCCTTTGAGGGAATGAAACTAGGAACAATCGCTGAGAAGGCTGTCCTTATAATAGACGAAATACCTGTAAGCGGTTTTTGCAAGAGTTGCAAGAAAAAATTCACTGTGGAAGAGAAATATGTAATAGTATGTCCATTATGCGGAAATCTGTCATTCCAGGTGGAGACAGGCCGGGAGCTAAATATCGATGAGATAGAGGTATTCTGATGAAGGTTAAAGGAGATCTAACGGCGTGAAGGTCAAGGTTGTTACCAATATTTTGGAGGCGAATGAAAGGATTGCTGCCGAGAACAGGAAGATATTCGATGAAGTAAACATTTTTGTAATGAATATCATGAGTGGTCCCGGAGCCGGCAAGACATCCCTCATAGAGAGAACAATTAAGGAACTGAAAGGGAAAATAAAGATAGGTGTCATAGAGGGCGATATCGCCGGAACAGATGATGCTGAGAGGATAGAAAAGCACGGGATACCCGTTGTTCAGATAAACACCGGAGGGGGATGCCATCTGGATGCAAATATGATAAGAGAGGTTCTGGAAGATTTCCCCCTGAAAGAACTTGACTTGCTCATCATAGAGAATGTCGGGAATCTCGTCTGTCCGGCTGAATTTAATCTTGGCGAGGATATGAAGGTGATGCTCCTCAGTATAGCAGAGGGACATGACAAGCCGCTCAAGTATCCTCTGATGTTCCAGGAATCGTCCGCACTGATTTTGAATAAGATTGACCTCCTTCCTTATACGGATGCAGATATAAACAAGATGAAGAAGGATTCTCTGTCCCTGAACCCGAAATTGAAGATATTTGATGTATCATGCAAGACCGGGGACGGGATTAGTGAATGGACAAACTGGCTGCAGTCACTGGTAAAGTAATCGGAATTATATGCAGATATTGTTTTCGCCTCTGCGAATCCGCCGAGATTGCATTGTTTTGATTAATCAATGGAACCTGTGAGAACAAAAATATTAGTCAAAGGCATTGTCCAGGGAGTCGGGTTCAGGCCATTCATTTATAACCTCGCTCAGTCGCTGAATCTCAAAGGGTACGTAAACAACTCTTCAAAGGGTGTAACTATCGAAATAGAAGGGGAAAACAGCACCGTCTTTATCAACAGGCTTACCAGTGAGGCACCTCCATTATCACAGATCATGAGCGTCGACATCATTCCCATGCCATACCATGGTTATACTGATTTCCAGATCTTTGAGAGCGAAGATGAGGGAAGTTTTACCCTCATTTCTGCGGATGTCTCGATTTGTGAAGACTGCTTCAGGGAACTTTTGGACAAGAACGATAGAAGATATCTGTATCCCTTTACAAACTGTACGAACTGCGGACCGAGATATACGATAACGAAATCAATCCCCTACGACAGGCCGAATACCACCATGGCAGTATTCAAACTGTGCCCGGACTGCGACAGGGAATACCATAACCCTGCAGACAGGAGATTCCACGCCCAGCCGAATGCATGCCCTGTATGCGGACCACAGGTTGAGCTGATAGGAGTGAGTAACCCCTCCTCTCTCCTCCCCTTAGATAAGGGGAGGATGGGTGGGGTTATTCCCTCTCCCCTGGTGGGAGAGGGTAAGGGTGAGGGGGATGATATAGATAACCCGATAAAACGAACAATAGAACTTCTCAAACAAGGTGCAATAGTTGCCATTAAAGGATTAGGAGGATTCCATATAGCCTGCGATGCAACCAACGAAGAGGCAGTGAAGCGGCTGAGATTGAAAAAGAGAAAGAGTAATAAACCCTTTGCATTGATGGCACCTGATATTCAAACAATAAAAAAATTCTGCGAGGTTTCTGAAGAGGAAGAGAAGATTCTGGTTTCGAACAAAAGGCCGGTCGTTCTTCTAAGAAAGTTACGAAATAATCTGCCTGAAGATGTTTCACCGAAGAATTTGTGCATCGGTTTCATGCTTCCCTATACACCATTGCACTATTTGCTTTTCTATTATCCTACCTCCTTTTTGCCCCCCCTTGGTAAGGGGGGGATTGGGGGGGTGAGTCAAGATGAAACCTCCATCCCCAATTTTGATGCCCTGGTCATGACCAGCGGCAATATTTCAGAGGAGCCGATAGTTGTTGACAATGAAGAGGCTGTTTCAAAGCTTTCATGCATTGCTGATGCATTTCTCGTTCATAACAGGGATATCTTTATGAGGGTCGATGATTCAGTTTTAAGGGTCTTTAACCGTCAGGCTTTGCTTAAAAGCCGAAGCAAGGGATCATCATCCAGTAAAACACAGCCTTTCACCTACTTCATCCGCCGGTCGAGGGGGTATGTGCCTGATCCGATCCCCCTTCATGAAGAAGGTCCGGAGGTTCTCGGATGCGGAGCTGATATTAAGAACATATTCACTCTGACGAAGGGAAGCTTTGCGATACCGAGTCAGCACATAGGCGATATGGAAAACTATGAGACGCTGCTTTTTTTTGAAGAAAGCCTCCGAAACCTCAAAGATGTTTACCGGGTCAATCCAGTGGCTCTCGCATACGACCTTCATCCCATGTACCTCTCTACGCAATGGGCTTTGAGACAGGAAGGCATCAAGAAGATCGGCATCCAGCATCACTATGCCCATGTTGCATCTGTTATGGCTGAAAAAGGGCTCAAGGAAAAGGTGATAGGTGTTTCCTTTGATGGAACAGGATATGGCGTTGATGGAAATCTCTGGGGCGGGGAATTCCTGGTCGCAGATATAGAGGGTTTTAAGAGGGCAGGTCATCTGAAATACATTCCATTGCCGGGAGGTGAGGTTGCCGTCAGAGAACCGTGGAGAATAGCGATAAGCCATTTCAAGGATATCGCCGGTAAAGAGGTTATCCCTTACCTCAAATCCATAGGCTTTATTGACCGGTATGGCAAAAGCAGGATTATGGATATTCTGAAGATTCTCGATAACAGACAGTTTTCGCCCCTTGCATCGGGTGCCGGAAGGCTCTTCGATGCAGTCTCGGCAATAATGGGTGTATGTGATTTTAATACATTCGAAGGGGAGGCAGCGATTGCACTTGAGGCAATAACAAGACCTGATATCGTAGATGACTATCCGGTTGATATAAAATCCAAAGAGACGATGGAGGTTGATTTTTCCTATACTTTTTTAGGAATCACGGGAGATATGGCAAAAGGAGAAGATAAAGGCATTATTTCGTCCAAGTTCCATAACACGGTAGTCACTGCTATTGTGAGAGTTGTTGAGAAACTTTCTTCCCTGCATCTTATCGATGATGTTGTGTTATGCGGCGGGGTTTTTCAGAATATATATCTCCTTGAAAGGACGATTGCCAGGCTGCATTCACTGGGTTTGGAGGTTCACATACATGAAAAGGTTCCGACCAATGATGCCGGTATTTCCCTCGGTCAGGCGTATATCATCAGAGAGAGAATTAAATCAGGGATTGAGGTATTATAGTAAATTAAAACATGTTTCAGGATAAGGAGCAGACAATGAAAGGCGTGGTTGAAAGAATAAAAGGACTCATGGATTCCATCGGCAGGCCGATAAAGCTCATGGAGGTATGCGGTACACATACGGTAGCTATATTCAGACACGGCATCAGGGATATCATTCCCAAAACCATCAGCCTCCTGAGCGGTCCCGGATGTCCGGTATGTGTGACGCCGATAAAAGATGTTGATGTTGCCATTGCGGTTTCTAAGCTGGACGGCTGCATCCTTTCAACATTCGGGGATATGATGCGGGTTCCGGGAAGCAAGCAGCAATCCCTCTACCATGCGCAGGCTGAAGGAGCACATATCAGTATTGTTTACTCCCCTATGGATGCCCTGAAACTTGCATCGGAAAATAAAGACAAGAATGTCATATTTTTTGCGACAGGGTTTGAGACCACGTCACCATCTGTTGCCGGGACCCTTTCCGAGGCTGAAAGGACAGGAATAGAGAATTTTTATATCTACTCAGCCCATAAGATAGTTCCACCTGCTCTCAAGGCCCTTCTCGATTCACCTGATCTAAAAATCGACGGATTGATACTTCCCGGTCATGTCAGTACGATCATCGGGACCAAGCCTTATGAGTTTATAGCCTCTGATTACAGGATACCATCTGTTGTAACAGGGTTTGAGGCGGAAGATATCCTTAGTGCTATCATGATGCTCCTTGAACAGAATGCTTCAGGCAGGGCAAAAGTTGAAATTCAATATACGCGGGTTGTAAAAAAAGAAGGTAATCAAAAGGCGATGTCTCTCTTAAATCAGTATTTTGAACCATGTGATGCAAACTGGAGGGGCATTGGAGTAATACCCCAGAGCGGACTTAAATTAAGAGACAGTGTGAGCCGTTGGGATGTCAATCAAGTTTTGAAAATTGAAGTCCCGGATTCTCAAGAACCGAAAGGTTGCCAGTGTGGTTCGGTACTCAGGGGTATCAAGATACCAACAGATTGCCGCCTGTTTGGAAAGTCATGTACACCTGAACATCCTGTAGGTGCATGTATGGTCAGCACAGAAGGAAGCTGCGCGGCATATTACAAGTATTCGGGGGTGATAAAGTCATAATTTGTCTTCGGCAGATTTATATTTAGACAGGATAGATTTCCAGAGATATCTTTCCAATGATGTTTGTATGCAGTGCGGATTCACTTCCTGTGAAGAATTCATTACTGCGATCAAGACCGGAACAAAGAAGCCTCAGGACTGTTCTTTCATCAGCAGAAACAAGGCATATGCTTTAGAGGCAGTTCAGAAAATGAGCGATTTATGGCCTGAGGTGCCACTCCTGACACATCCGAGGCCGAGCTTTATCGGTCTTCTTGAGCTGAATAACCCGAATGATACGTCCCTGGTAATCATTTCGGGAAATAATGAATACACCGAACAGGTTCTCATGACAGTTTTAGGTACGACAAAATGTCCTTTCTTTGTAATTTTTTTGGATACAGACGGAAATACTATTGATATGGCGATGATTTATCAGACCCTTACAGCAGAAAGAGTCCGTAACGGTCTGAAGGAAACAGATATTAAGGAAAAGGTAAACTCAAAGGAACTTATCATTCCTGGCCTTGCAGCCTCTCTCAAGCCGGATATCGAAAAACTGACCGGCTGGCGTGTGAGAGTGGGACCGGTATGTGCTGCAGAACTGCCTCTTTTCCTATCAGAACTATGGATTCCACCGGAAATAGCAGAAAAATAAAGGAATAGAAACAAGGTTATATATAACAGATATTCCGGTATGTTAAAATAAACTAAATAAAGTCTGTCCATAAACTATGTTTTTCGTAATCCGTTATTCCCCGTCCGTCATCCGTCTTAAGTACTGACGGACGTAAGACGGATGATCGGGGAATCCAGTATTTTTAATAGTTTCTGGATTGTCCGGTCAAGCCGGACAATGATAAAGCACGACTTTATGGACAGACACTAAAGAAATCAGGAGGCTACTCAGATGGAACGGATTCTTCTCGGTCATGGCAGTGGCGGACGTTTGATGTATCAGTTGATAAAAGAGCATTTTGTCCCTGAATTCCATCTTAAAACACTGAATGATTCTGCTGTACTGGAAGGGATAAAGCAGGGAAGGATTGCGTTTACAACTGATTCATACGTAGTATCACCCATATTTTTTCCGGGAGGCAATATCGGTGAACTTGCTGTTTACGGCACTGTAAATGATCTTTCGATGGTAGGGGCGAAACCTCTTTATATGACAACAGGTCTTATTCTCGAAGAGGGCTTTCCTCTTGACGATTTAAAAAAGATTCTCACGTCCATGTCCGATGCTGCAGAAAAAGCCGGGATAAAGATAGTCGGTGGTGATACAAAGGTTGTTAATAAAGGTAAAGCTGACGGCATATTTATCAATACCTCAGGGGTTGGTGTAATCGGTAAAGGCATTGATATAGCACCTTTGAAAGTTAAGCCAAAGGATAAGGTAATTCTCAGCGGCCCGATTGGTAATCATGGAATCTCTGTTATTGCCGAGAGAAACGGCCTGACATTTAATCCACCTGTTGTCAGTGATACAGCTCCTCTTAACGCCCTCGTTAGCGATATGTTGAAAAAAACCAAAAAGATACACGCCATGCGTGACCCTACAAGGGGTGGTCTTGCAACATCACTTAAAGAAATCGCAGTGGATTCAGGATACTGTATTGTTATTGAGGAAGAATCCATTCCTGTACCACCCGGAGTGAAAGGTGCGTGCGAACTCCTCGGACTCGACCCGCTTTATGTTGCAAATGAGGGGATACTCATCGCAATAGTCAAACCTGATATAGCAGAACTGCTGGTTAAAACGATGAGAAAACATTTGTTGGGTAAAGAAACCCGCATTATCGGAGAGGTTCAGGAATCACCTTCAGGCATGGTGCTGTTGAAGACCGCTATCGGCGGTACCAGAATCGTTGAAATGCTCTCAGGAGACCAATTGCCGAGGATCTGCTGATAATGACTGAGACTCATGGAGACTTGTGGAAACTGGTAGAGACTGCAAGTTTTTATCAATATCTCAATGAATCTCAGCAAGTCTCAACGAATCTCGGTGTAAAATAAGATGCTACTCGGTGTTAATGTTGATCATATAGCAACAATAAGACAGGCCAGGAGGGGAATCGATCCAGACCCTGTTATGGCTGCTACATTGGCATTACTCGGTGGTGCAGATGGAATTACGATTCATCTAAGGGAAGACAGACGCCACATACAGGACAGGGATTTAAGGATATTAAAAGAAATTGTTCCGAATGAACTGAATCTCGAAATGGCGGCTACAAGAGAGATGATAGGCATAGCTGCAACAATAAGGCCTGATTTGGTTACCCTTGTACCCGAAAAAAGACAGGAGCTTACAACCGAAGGTGGTCTGGATGTAAGGTCTCAGAGAAGGACTATTCAGGATGCAATAAAAAAGATTAAGGGTGCAGGCATTCCTGTAAGCCTGTTTATTAATCCAGACCAAAATGATATAGAAACATCAAAACAAGTCAATGCCGATATGGTAGAGATACATACAGGTTTATATGCTAATTCACACAGGAGAGACCAGGAAAATGAACTGAACAGGATTATGAACGCTATGAAAAATGCACTCGATATCGGTCTTCTCGTAAATGCAGGCCATGGGCTCAACTATTGGAATGTGTCCAGGATAGCTTCTCTTCAGGATCTGAGAGGGCTCTATATCGGCCACAGTATTATTTCACGGGCTGTTCTTGTCGGTATGGAAAAGGCTGTCAGGGAAATGAAAGATTTGATTCAGCAAGCTGCGGAACAGGTTTAACGATGTGAAGGATGACGGGAAGAGGATGGTGTCCCGGTTTTTGAAGATGTCGAAGGTTTTGAGGGATATACTGCTGGATCGTGGTCTTTACCATGACAGTTCAGGTAGCATTCACCGGCCCTGGGACCGAGATCGATAAATCCCCGTTGGCCGCTCTTTGAAGGCCAGATGGATATGTTGTCTAAGTCTATAAGATGAGCATTCTGAGTGCTTCCGTGTGGATTATGACAGGTCCTGCATGAAATGTTTGATATTACAATGTGCAAATCATGAAAGGGAAAGCTCTCATTCCCCAAAATGCTATTTCTATTATGACAACTATAACAGAGTTCATATTCGGATATTCCTTCCGGCCCATCACTGATATTAAAATGTTTTGATAAAATGTGCTCATATTTAGAACCGTGAGGACCTTTCGGACCCAGGGGGTCATCATTATTATGACAGTCTGTGCATTTTATAAGACTTGAGGTTGTGAGCGGATAAATCAAGCTTGGAACATCACTGTTTTTCCCGGATGAAACAACAGGATGAAATGATGGGTTAGCAGCATCGAACAATTCTGCTTTATTTGTCTGATCTGCAAGGAGATTGGCACTGTATGAGTGGCAGTTAAAGCAAAGCTCATATTGAACATTTACAGTTTCTGTTTTCATGCCTTGTCTGTTTGTACCCTTTATGCCTGCTGTTTTGTTATCGTTACTAACGTAATGATGATGGTGGCAATCTGCACATGTTACATGTCTTGGTAGAGAAGGGTCTACCTCGGGAAGCGTTTCACCAAAATGATGAACACTGTCTTTTTCGATGGGATGATGATATGCTTTATCAAATTCTCCCTGGAGATCCTTTTCTTGTATATCCATCGCAAGATCACCTGTCTTCTTGGTCTTTTCAATATTTTGACTATGCCCGTGACATCTGAAGCAGAAGAGCTTTCTGCTCTCATGGAGCATGGGAGTATTATATTCCCCATGACCTTTATGACAACTGGCGCACCCTTTCGGGAGATTGCTTTTATCTCCGTGAGGTTTAGTTTTATTAGAATCTGCATAGAGATTCGTAATAATGAAGAAAAACAGTAAAAAAAGTAAGAATTTGGCAGATATCTTCATCATGTTACCATGGCCAATCTTGCGTGCAGGAAGCATGACATACGTTACATACCAAATCATGCTCTGTTTTCTGCCAGAAGGGTGGCCAACCGCTGATAGATTTGTTGGTGTGAGGGTCGTGGCATGATGAGCATTGTACACCTTGCAACTCCGGTGTATGCGTTGGATAAAGTTTCACGTCTGGATCATTGATCGGCCAATTTAAAGGGCAAAGTTCAGTTGCCTGATCTCTCTTGATCTTGAGAGCTTCGTTAAATACAATGGAGATTGGATGCCCTCCAGAAAGGTCAGTGCCTATAAACCCTCCACATCCCACTCCGTCAATTAATCGCCCTGCGGCATCGAGACAGGGCGATGATTCCATTTGGATATCGTCAAATCTGCTTGCTACCGAGCCGACAGCAACTGTTCCATCGTGACAGCTGAGACAGAGTTTTGAGATGCCGTCAATCGGAGGTGCCTCTCCTTCGTTTGTGTAGGATTGCAGGGTATTACTGATATAATGTTTGTAATTTGTGACAGCGGAGAGTTGATGGTTCCACAAGGGATAAGCAGGATCGGCATTATGAGGGGTATGGCAGAAAATACAGATCTGGGTCTCTGAGATTGCCTTCGCGCTCCCTCCGCCTGTAATAGAGAGGTCATGCTTTGTACCTTTTATTCGGGCAGATGTTACAAGCGGACTGAACAGCACAAGGCAGCACAATAAAAAAAAGAGTGTACAAAATTTTATAACATGTTTATCATTCATAGTCAGTGTAAAGTTTTGTGTCTTTCGTATTTAAGTTGAAAAAACCCTGGATTCCCCGATCATCCGTCTTACGTCCGTCAGTACTTAAGACGGATGACGGACGGGGAATGACATTCTTAAGTGCATGTTTTTTCGTCATTCCCGCGGAGGCGGGAATCCAGTCATTCTTCTCATTCGATGTTCTTCAACTTTTTTACGAAAGAACCATAATTTTTTAATATATATTTTAATATATATTCTAATTTTTTTAAGGTTTCTTGTCAATACATACAACCGTTTCCAGCAAAGTCTTATTATATTATATATGAAACTTGTGAAGAAATGATGAAGAAAATATGAAGAATCAATGAAATATTTCTAAGTATGTACTACTAATGCGGTCATTAGTAAAGCCACGTTCAGCATCCAATTCTGTCATTCCGGCTTGTCCGGAATCTTTCTTTGTTTTCAGAGGGATTCCCGACGCGCTTCGCTTGCGAGAATGACAACTTGTGTGGTCTTACTTATGACCTCCTTAGTAACTCCATTACCAGAACCAATATTATTCTGTGATAATCCCGGGAGTAATGACTTACTCCCGGGATATCGATTTTCATTGAGTATACAGTTTCTTATTTTGTTGATAATGCAGGTAAGTCATGTACGTCGACATGGCACTGGGCACAATTCGGGAACTTTTTGAGCAGTCCTTCGCCATGAGGTTTTCCGTGGCATTCTTCACACTTCGGTATGTACCTGTGTTTGGAATGACATTGGGCACATGCAACCATTCTGTGTTTACCGGTACTTGCTTCTAACTTTTTGTATACCTGATCGTGGCAGCCACCGCATACACTGTTAGCGGTTGTCTGCGGATAGGCAATCTTGAGTGGTGAATGTACCGGGTGACAGGCCAAGCAGTCTTTAACGGTAAGCGATGGAGTATGGGGTTTGTGGCATTCCATGCACGAAGGGATATATCCGTGTTTCTGGTGATGACACTGTGCACACTGTACTTTCGTATGTTTGCTCGGGTTTTTCTGGATTTCCTGGCCTACCTTGGCATGACAGTCACCGCAAACCTTGGCAAACTCTGGAGTCATTGCCATCTGAGTTTTTGGTGCATGCGGATTTGAATGGCATGAGGCACAGTCTGCGAATTTGTCACCATGGATAACCCCGTGACATGTCTTGCACTTCGGCATAATTTCATCCCAATTCTGCTTTTTCGGGTTATAAGCGTGGTACTTGGTATGACACTGCACACACTCAATCTTGTGCTTGCCACCTTCACTTTTAATCTGGTTGAACACAGATGAATGACAGCGGGCGCAATCAGCAGCGGTCAATGGTTTAACTTCCATCTCATAGGGAGAAGCCGGCTTGACCTCTTCTTTTGGAGGAGGTGCGGCTTCTGTTATTTTAACCGGGGCAGCCTCTGGTTGCTGGGTTACGGGAGCTACTTGTTGTGACGCACAGGCCATAACAATAAACAACAATAACAACATACTTCCTGTAAGCAGTATGGCAGCTTTTTTCTTACTACTCATTATTTTTTAGCCTCCTTTCCTAAACTATGTGCACTTATGTGGCACATGTTGCATTTCGGGAATTGCGCCAACATCCCGGAAGGATGGGGCGTTCCATGACAGGTTTCACAAACAGGAACATTCTTATGCTTTTCTTTGTGGCAGAAAACACATGCTAATTTAGAATGTTTTGTCTCAACCCTTGTAAGTATATCGGATATGCTCTTATGACATGCAGCACAGTTTTTATTGGGCATATCCGCACCGTATGCAATTGTGAGCGGCTGATGTGCAGGATGGCATGTCAAGCAGTCTTTATTGACCATCTCCGCTGAATGGGGCTGATGGCATTTCTGACAAGGCGGGACTTCTCTATGAGCTTTGTGACACGTAGTACAGAACAGTTTTGAATGGAGGCTTGGCTTGTCTTTCATCTCCTTGCCCTGTTTATCATGACAGGACAGACAGGGATCTGTAAGATTTGCAGCCAATTTCATATCTAAAGGTGCATGTGGGTCAGAATGGCAGGTGTTGCATCCACCGATCTCGTAATGGGGCTTTCCGGCATGACACATGCTGCATGCAGGGATAATATTCTCTTTGCTCACCATGGGAGGATGTCCTTTGTGACAGTCCATACAGGTGACAGCAGTTTTATGCTTTGCACCTTTGCCGTCAACAATATTTACAACAGACTGGTGGCATTTTATACAGTCGGCAGTTAACAGTTGTGGCAATGCAGGTGTTTGGGCAAAACTGTCTTTCCCACCAACATAAAGCGGCAATACGAACAACAGGATAAGTCCGAGTGCGAAAAATATACATTGTGGCCACAGAGATTTTATTGTTCCCCTCTTGCAGAACCCGATACGCTTCATTTCTCTTACCCCCTTTAGCCCTTTAGTAAAAATTGTTCAATTATCATCTGCCATTTATCAATCGTCTTGTATCATACAAACAGAAACTTATACCATCTTTTTCGTTTTAATGTCAAGGAGAAAAATATGGTTGCCATCTATGAATTAAAAGTGAACCGTTTTTATCGAATTTACGAATTAAAAGTGAACACCTGTATTCATGTAATTAAATAATTTATGCGCATCTTGTCATTCTGGCTTGTCCAGAATCTTTCTTATTTCCTCGACGCATCATTCCGTGCTGAAGAAGGATTCCCGACAAGCGGGAATGACAGATCAGAAAGAAAATAATGAAGGCTTGCTTCTTCAAACAGCGGTTCACTTTTAATTCATAAAGAGTTCACTTTTAAAAAATTCCTAACAGGAGAAAAATATGGTGTCTTTCGTATTTAAGTTGAAGAAACCCTGGATTCCCCGATCAAGTCGGGGAATGACATTCTTAAGTGCATGTTTTTTCGTCATTCCCGCGGAGGCGGGAATCCAGTCATTCTTCTCATTCGATGTTCTTCAACTTTTTTACGAAAGAACCAAAATATGTGTGTATTTGCAGTCAATATTCTAGAAAGGAAGATTTTCAAGCTTCTGCAATTTTTCTTTTACTTTTTCATTCTGAGGGTACAGTTCGGAAGCTTTCAAATAAGCACTCCTGGCTTCCCGATAATTGTCTTTTTTCAGGTAAGCATCGCCTATGGTTAGGTAAAAATTCGCATTACCCCAATATTCCTTTGATTTTTGCGTCGCTTCGATTATGACCTCGTTCCATGCCCATTCTTTTGGCATATCGTACTTTTCTATAACTTCGATATTTTCAGGACTATTCTTTAGGAATATGAGAGAATTGTCATCCATGTATATGAGATGCCATTCAGGATCTTCTATCAAAGCCGGGATCAGGGGCAGGACTTCCCCCGTATCATGCGCGACCGCATATGTGAGAATAAGCTTAATATTATATGCCTGCAACATAGCTTTCCATTCCGGGATTCCTGCAAATTTCTTAGGTGAAGCATGCGATATCTTTATCGATTGAAAAACGACTTCCTGAATCAGGCCTCTTCCGTCAATAAAGACCTTATAATCGGGATAAAGTGCCCAGATCAGATATCCGCCCCAGACATAGGGATTAAACATATTCGCGGACAATTTATTTTTCTTGAGAAATTTTGCGGCACCTATCGGATACTTGTCCGACCGGACAGTTGCCCTGTGGAGGAAATTACCATTTAACAAAATGAGAATTAGCAAAAATGAGAGGGTTATAGGCACCATGACCTTGAGAAAGGGATGTCGGAGGAATGAAAACGTATTCGAGATTTTACCCTTTGTGACAATAAACCTTTTTTCTTTGCCGATCTTAGCTGTTGTCAGCCTGCCATATCGGGCAACCATCAAGATAGCCACATACATAAAAAATGGAACACCTCTTATGGCTGACAGCGTCATATAAGTAAAGAAAATAAACAAGGCCACATCCGTAAGGTCAATCTTTTTTAAGTTGATCAGGAATAGAAAAAGAACTATCGGTAAAAATATCAGAAAAGACATAGTCTCTACCTGCAGATAGTTATGTTTTAATAGAGTGAGCAAAGGTTTGGTTTCCATGACCGCATGCATATAAAGGCTTTTCTGGAACTCGTTCAATGCGGAAAACACCTTGTAGCCGGTTGGATTTATAAAGCTGAACAGAATAGCTATTCCTGCAATGATCAGAAGAGCTTTGAATGATTGACGGGGGAGAATTTCACCAAATCGTCTTGTAGTAAGTTTTATAGTTTCGGCGACAACATAGATGACTATGATAATAATTCCAACGACGAAACCGCCGTGCATGTTTGCCCATAAGAGCAAGAGGAAAGGAATAGGGAGAAGATACCGGAGACCGGAGACTAGTGATGAAGAAGATTGAGACTGAGAAACTGAGAGATACGTAGAGACTGGAGACTGGAGACTGACCTCCCCCAGCCCCCCCTTGGTAAGGGGGGGAGTAGGGGGGGTGTCATTCTGAGATTTGAGACTTGAGATTTGAGATTTCCTGAAGCCTTCAAGAAGGTAAATCAGAAGAAAGGCAAAAAGAAACGAAAAGAGTTGTGGTCTGTCTCCCGTAAAGTTTATGAATAGTTTAACAACAGGCATGAGAAGAACTAACGATAGGTAGACTCCAATTCCTTCTCTCCTTATACCCTTGTAAATCAGGAACATAAGGAGAGTCAGAATGCAAGCTCTCATATACACAATGCCTTGCAAGCCGAAGGTCTTATACACGCCGTAGAAGCCAAGTTGTGAAAGCCAGTATTGCTTGAGGATAAATTCTATTCTGAGAGAGTCCGGGTTAATAGGGTCTTTGGTTAAGGATGTGTAAGTGAAGGGATCTGTTTTGAGGAGAGACTTGGTCTGATAGATATACTCTCCTGTCTTCAGATGCCACCAAAAATCAGGATCCCAGATTTCCGCATTGAATATCGCGAAGATGAAGAAGAATAGCAGAGAAAGAAAGATAATTTTAGATATTTTTTGTAACACTTATGTTCACCAGTTTAATATTTCAAGTTTAATATTTCAAGTTTAAATTATCAATTATCGAGTTAAAAATTGATGATAAATTTCTTCTTAATAATGCTAATTGCTATTCTAAAAATGGCATTTAAGACAAAGCTCTGAAGGGTTTATCCTTAAAAGTTTTGACTGACCACTTTTT
>Ga0256868_10000821_pt1 | contig 17564 bp, 19 predicted proteins | sample RVTome_13_FD_187341 | JGI IMG/M metagenome (GOLD analysis project Ga0256868, IMG submission 187341) | Soil microbial communities from uranium-contaminated site in the Upper Colorado River Basin, Wyoming, United States - RVT92D227 HiSeq ...
GAATAAATGAATTTGACTTTCTCTCATAAGTTATGATATGAAAAACCAAAAATTGATCCGTATTTAGGTGGCTTGGAATTTAAAGGGGAACCCCGTGAGAATCGGGGACGGCCACGCCGCTGTAATCGGGGACGAAACCTGCCGGAACCACTACCCGAAGTCCTGAGCTTGTCGAAGGATCAGGGTGGGAAGGGGCAGGAATTAGGATGATCCGTAAGTCAGAAAACCCGCCTGAATGCGCTTCACAATAGGTCTTCGGTGGAGGGCTGTGAAGGGTGGCGTACAAAAAACCCGGTCTTTCTTCTGAAGATCGGGTTTTCTTTTTGGACAAAAATGAGAATTGAAATTTTTGATAGGATTAAGCTTGGAGACCTGAAGCTCTTTTTCTCCATCTCATTGGGGATCCATCTCCTCCTCCTTTCGATTGTCTCAATCCTATTCCCGGACTTCAAGATTGGTCGACTTCCACCCCATCACATTGAAATCTCCCTTCTCCCACTGATCTCTGAAGCGAAACCCCTTCCGAAGGGTATTTCTCATCCCGAGGTAAAAACTCGAATCGAAAAAGAAGAGATAAAGTCACTACAAGAAATAAGAGAGGAGGAATCTGTTGCTAAAAAAGAACAGGAGCAAAAAATTCCTACTTTTCAAACCGTAGCGATAAATATTCCTCTCGAAGAACCGATCCAGCTTCCCCAGCATCGAGAGGAAGAGAAGAATGTTAAAGAGCTCGTTACCACGGCAATGACTGTTGTATTATCTACGGATTCGGACTCAAATATGAAGGAGGTTGAGAATCCTCTCTCTTTAAAGGAGACTTCTTCTAAGGGAGAAAACCTCTCTCTCCCCATACCTCCTTCCTATACCGGGAAATTGAGGGGAACTCCATCTCTCGATACCGGCTCTCAAGGAGGATCGCAGATGGTTGCTAAGCTTAGCCCCCATTCTGAAGGGGAGATCTTCTTTGCTCAGCCCAAATATGTTGAAAACCCAAAACCTCTTTATCCTCAGGAGGCACGAAAAAAGGGATATGAAGGGGAGGTTCTTTTAAAGGTGGAGGTTCTTGCGAATGGCGGGGTAGGGCGGGTGGAGGTGAAAAAGTCCTCCAGTTATGAGATTCTGGATCGGTCTGCCCTTACTGCGGTCAAAGAATGGAAATTTATTCCTGCCAATCAAGGGAATGGAGCCATCCCTTGCTGGGTGAATATTCCGATCAAATTTCAACTTCAATGAGAATACAGACTCAGAAATTTTTTTTAATCCTGCCACTGCTCTTCTCCCTGTGGCCATCATTATCGTTTACAGCCAACTTAAAAGTTATCGATGAGGTGGGGAGGGAAGTGGTCTTTCCTCATCCTCCAAAGAGGATCATCTCCTTAGCGCCCAATATCACCGAAATTCTCTTCAGCCTCAGCCTCGATGAGGAGATCGTAGGCGTCTCCATCCACTGCAACTTTCCTGAAAAGGCTAAGAGCAAGGTCCGAGTCGGAAGTTATATCAGTCTTGATTTTGAAAAGATCACATTTCTCAAGCCTGATCTTGTCATTGCCACAGGAGCTGGGAATACAAGGGATATGGTGGAGCGATTGGGGAAATTAGGGTTTCCGACCTATGTGATCTTTCCGAAGAATTTTAATGATGTCCTCAAAAGCATTGATCATCTCGGTCAGGTGGTAGACCGAGAAAAAGAGGCGATGGAGATCATCCAAGGAATGAAGCGCAGGAGTAAGAGAGTGATTGAACTCACCAAAGGCCTTTCTCGACCAAAGGTTTTTCTCCAGATCGGAGAGGCTCCTATTGTGACTGTTGGAAAAAAGAGTTTCGGAGACGATCTCATCTATTTAGCTGGTGGAGAAAATATTGCAGGAAAAGAGAAAGAGATGTATCCTCGATTAGGAATGGAGGAGATTTTAAAAAGATCTCCAGAGGTGATCCTCATCAGCTCGATGAACCCCAGGGGGGATTATCAAAGGGTACTTCAGGAATGGTCCCGCTGGAAGATGATCCCTGCAGTTAAAAATGGCCGCGTCCACCTCATTGACTCAGATCTGATTGATCGGCCATCACCAAGAGTTATTGACGGGCTGGAAGAGATTGCACGGATTCTACATCCCGGAAAGATTTAAAAAATAGGTTTAGAACGTTAAGATCGTTTAGATCGCTAATATCGTTGAAGGAACAAAGAGGAATGGCCGGGTTTAACGAACTCAACGATCCTAACGAAACTAACGGGCTCAACGGTCTAAACGAACCAAACGATCCTAACGAACAATGAATATTCTTACTCGAAAAAAAGTCATTGTCATATCGATCTTGCTCACCATTCTTTTAGGCCTTGTCATTCTCTTCTCCATCACGGTGGGAAGTGTGAAGATTAAACCCCTTCGTTCGATCATGATTTTCTTCCAATCGATTCTGGGTTTGAAGGGAGCTGGGACCGAAACAGAGCGGGCGATTATTCTCTCTCTCAGGGTCCCCAGGGCCTTAATGGCAGGCCTGGTGGGAGCAGGGCTTTCCGTCTCAGGAGCGATCTTTCAGGCACTCCTGAGAAATCCTCTAGCCGATCCCTATATTCTTGGAGTATCCAGCGGGGCAGCAGTAGGAGCGATCATCGCTATCCTGATGGGATTGAGCACCCTTTCCATTGGCCTTCCTTTGGCCTCCTTCATCGGAGCCCTTCTGACCATCGTCATTGTCTTTAACTTCGGGAGGCAGGATGGAAAGATCCATCCCAATACTCTGCTGTTGGCAGGGGTCATCATCGGTTCCTTTCTCTCTGCCCTCATCATGTTTTTTATCTCAATCTCCCAGAAGGAGGAACTCCATACCATCATCTTCTGGTTGATGGGAGACTTCAGTTTTTCCAACACTCAGGCGATCTACATGATCTTCCCTTATATCTTTTTTGGGTTCATCTTTCTCTACCTTCGGGCCCGCCAGTTAAATCTGATCCTTTCCGGGGAAGAAAGTGCTCTGCAAATGGGGGTGGATGTGGAGCGATTGAAACTGATCTCCTATCTCTTGGCTTCTTTGATCACGGCTGCTTCTGTTTCGGTGTGCGGTCTGATCGGTTTCGTGGGCCTGATTGTTCCCCATTCGGTTCGATTAATCTTTGGACCCGACCACCGCCTCCTCCTCCCTTCTGCAGCATTGATCGGTGCCTCCTTTCTCATCGCCTCAGACACATTCGCAAGGACCCTTCTTGCGCCCACTGAGTTACCGGTGGGCGTGATCACTGCCGCCTTTGGAGGTCCCTTCTTCATCTATCTCTTAAGGACAAGAAAGGTGGTTAAAACATTATGATTGATGTCCGTTCGATCTCTTTCCGTTATCAAAAAGACTGGGTCCTCCAAGATGTCTCTTTTCAAGTCGGGAAAGGGGAATTTATCGGAGTGATCGGTCCCAATGGGTCTGGAAAGACTACCCTCCTGAAAATCCTCTACCGCCTCCTCTCCCCTCAACAGGGAGAAGTCCTCTTTGAACTCGTCCCTTTAAAGAGGATGAGTCGGACGGATATCGCCAAGAGGATTGCCGTAGTGGCTCAAGAGACCTATCCTCTCTTCCCTTTCCGCGTGGTAGAGATCGTCCTGATGGGGAGGTCTCCTTATTTAGGTTATCTGATGTTCGAAAGCGAGAGGGATCTGGAAATTGCCAAAAAGGTCATGGAATGGACAGAGATCCTAAACTTTTCTGAACGACCCATTGATGAACTCTCGGGTGGAGAAAGGAAGAGGGTCTTTATCGCCAGGGCCTTAGCTCAGGAACCGGAAATGATTCTTCTGGACGAGCCGACTGCCAACTTGGACATCCATCATCAGATCGAATTCTTAGATCTCATTCTTTCTCTCAATCGGGAGAAGGGTCTCACCATCGTCATGGCTACCCATGATATGAACCTTGCCTCTGAATTTTGCGATCGGCTCATCCTTCTCCGGGAAGGGAAGATCTATAAAATGGGTGCTCCTAAAGAGGTCATCACCAACGAGACGATTAAAACAGTTTATGGGTGTGAAGTATGGGTGGATCAAAATCCCGTTTCGGGAATGCCTCGGATCAGTCTATTGAGGAAGGAAATTCATGAGATTGAAACTATGGGAAGAGATCGAATTGGCGCAAAATAGGGTTCGGAAAGTCATCCTTCGGACCCCGATGCTCTATTCGGATGCCATTTCAAAGCTCACCGGCAAGGAGGTCTATCTCAAACTTGAAAACCTCCAGAAGACCGGTTCCTTCAAAATCAGAGGAGCATATTATAAATTGTCTCAATTGTAATTGGGGACGGGTTCTTATTTTTAAATGATGTATATGACCCAGATTTTCCTGGAGAAACTTTCCATGTTCTTAAGGAAAGAAAGCGTGGATGCGGCGAATACCGCACACGACGCTTAGTTTTAGAAGCGTGGGATAATATGGAGTTAATGCATAAATCCAACAGTGGTCGATGGGACTTGTTATGAGGGCGGAATATGCAGCCAGCGCCCGAGATAGATATTTTCCATCCATGATGTAAAAATACATTGCATTTTTACAAAATTGATGTAAGATTGATTCGTGGGAGAGAAAGAAACTTTTATTCCCCGACTTCTTCGCTGTCCAGACCGGTCATTTTTCCTTTTTGGCCCTCGCGGCACAGGTAAAAGCACTTGGCTGCGACAGGTCCTACCGGAGGCAGTGCGATTCGATCTCCTCGACACATCCCTCTATCTCGAATTAAGCCGTGATCCACATCGGCTTGAAGCTCTCATCGGCAAACGGCCTTCAGGGAGTTGGATCGTGCTGGACGAAATCCAGAAGATTCCCAGCCTGCTTGACGAAGTCCATCGGCTCATGGAAACGCACAGGTGGCGATTCGCCCTCTGCGGTTCATCGGCGCGAAAGCTCCGCAGGGGTGGTGCAAACCTTCTGGCAGGACGAGCTATCACGCTTAACATGGAGGGCTTCTCGGCTGGCGAACTGGGTGCCGCATTCGATCTGGAATTCTCTCTGAACTGGGGATTCCTCCCGTTTGTCCAACTCGAACGCCCCAATGCTGCAGACATTCTGGAAGCGTATGTGAACACTTACCTCAAGGAAGAAATCCGTCAAGAGGGGATTGTCCGGAACGTTTCCCCCTTTCTGCGTTTCCTGAACGTGGCCGGTCAGCTCAATGGGCAATCAGTTCATGGACAGAACATCGCCCGGGAGGCTTCATTACCGCGAAGCACAGTGGATACGTATTTTTCCATTCTGATCGATACTCTCCTCGGCCATTTTCTGCCAGCTTGGCGCCCTGGGCTCAAGGTCCGCGAAGCCGCCCATCCAAAATTCTACTGGTTCGATCCAGGAATAGCCCGGGCCGCTGCCGGTCTGGTTCGCGAATCCACAGACCGGCTCTGGCAGGGGACAGCGCTGGAAACCCTGATCTTTCACGAATTGCGCGTATACAATGAGATCAGCCGTAAAAAGCGGCCCTTGGCTTATTACCGGACTGCTTCTGGCGTAGAGATCGATTTCATCATCGAATCTCGGAAGCGGCATGCCAGCGCTCCAGCACATCTCGTAGCCATCGAAGTGAAGCGGGCTGAAAAGTGGAATCGGAGCTGGGAATCCGGTCTCAGGGATCTTGCCAGTCGGGAAAGCATCAAGGTGGATCGTTTGGTCGCCATTTATACTGGTACACGTGCATATCACTTCGAAGGTCTTGAGGTCTTGCCGGTTTCCGAATTCCTCAAAAGTCTGTATCAGGGGAAGATTTTCTAAGCATAAGTTGCTGGGTGATCTAAATCCTTGAATTATTTGAGTGCAACGAACTTCATTTCATTTTCAATCCCAGGGACGCATATGGCCTGGATTTCCCCGGCGAAACCTTCCGCGTCATCAAAGACAAAGGCGAGCATAGATAATTTTAAATCTGTTTACAAACTCCCTGTTTAATTGTAGGATGATATCAGGCAAAAAGGACGGAAATCCCCCCTCTCCCCCCCCTTTAGCAAAGGGGGGATGGGGGGATTTGGAAAGGGAAAGAGGATGAACGAAGGAGAACACACGCTGGCGGTCTTCATCGATTTTGAGAATATCGCCCTCGGATTTAAAGGTAAGAAGGATAAACGGTTCGACATTCAAAAAGTCCTGGAACGATTGGTTGAGAAGGGAAAGATCATCGTAAAGAAGGCCTATGCGGATTGGGCAGAATATGCAGATTATAAAAGAGCCCTTCACGAAGCTGCCATCGAATTGATCGACATCCCGAAGCGTTCGATGAGCGGAAAGAACTCTGCAGACATCCGGCTCTGCGTTGACTCCATCGATCTCTGTTATTCCAAGGAGCACATTGAGACCTTTGTCATCGTCTCAGGAGACAGTGACTTCTCTCCTCTCGTCTCCAAACTGAAGGAGAATGGGAAACGGGTGATCGGCCTCGGGATAAAGGATTCGAGTTCCAACCTCTTAATCAACAACTGCGATGAGTTCATCTATTACGAAGATCTCGAAAGACCTTTAAGTACGCCTCCGAGGATTGAACAGGATCTGCCCGAAAAGAAAAAAGAGGCCTTCCAGCTCTTAGTCGATTCTGTGGTAGCCTTGGTTCGAGAAAATAAGGAGGTGTTATGGTCCTCCTTGGTCAAAGAGACGATGAAGCGAAAGAAACCTTCGTTCAATGAGTCTTACCACGGATACCGAACCTTTAGTGACCTCCTCGAAGATGCAGAAAAGGAGGGCATCATTCAACTCCGAACCGATTCAAGAAGCGGCACCTATGTCATTGTTGATTTTGGTAAGGAAAAGAAAAGGGCTAAAGGAGAGGAGGAGAAGAAGGAACAAAAAACACAGAAGCCTCGTTGGCGGTCACGGCAGAGGAGACCAAAACCTAAGACTCCTACACCAGAGCTGACTCCTTCGGAACCTCTTCCTTCAGAACCTAATCCCTCAGAAACAGAACCGGTGATTTAATTGGTCAACGTGAGTTCGCCCTCCCTGCATCCCCCTCACCCCCTCCCTCTCCCCCAAGGGGAGAGGGGAAGGGTGAGGGGCATCACCAAATTTCTTTATTTAATTTTCACTTTTATCCTCCTGAGCCTCTACCATGAGACTTCATTTGCCTTCCATGACCTCGGCATCCCTGTCAGAGAGGCCATTTGCTGGGGAGTCCATGCTGGACCAGGAAAGACAGGAGAGAAGAATACGATTTACCTCTCTTTCGGACAGTATAACGCTCCCCTTTTTCTCCTCGCAGTTAATCCCGAAACGGGTGAAATGCGGCAATTCAATGGTCCTCTCTCCTCTGAAATGGGTTCTTGGGGATTTACAGTGGATCATGAAAATCGCATCTACCTCGGAAGTTATTATAACGCCCACCTTTTACGCTTCGATCCAAAAACCGAAGAGTGGGATGATCTCGGGCAACCCGGGGGTGAAAAAGAGTCTTTCATCTGTGCCTTGACGACGGCGCCAGACGGAAAGATCTGGGGCGGGACTTTTCCCTCTACAAACTTTTTCTCTTACGATCCAAAAACCGGAAAGAGCGAAAATTTTGGTCGGATGGATCCGGACCAGTTCTACTGCTACCCAACAGCAGGGGAAGATGGTCTGATCTACTGCGCGATCCAATTCGAAAAGGTGGACATCGTTGTCTTTGATCCAAAGAGCAAGACAAAAACTTCCCTCATCCCTCCAGAAGGCCGAAAACCTGGACGCGTGAGTCTGGTCAAAGGAAAAGATGGAAAAATTTATGGTAGCATCTCCACTTCAGACAAATGGTTTCGCATCGAAGAAGGGGAAAGGCTGGTAGAGGTTTCCAACTTAAATATTCCCTTCCCACACAAAGGTCTCCCGGATGGCCGACAGTTTAGTATCGTAGACAATCGAATCCTTCGAATCCAAAATCCTTCGACAAAGGAGGAAAAAGAGATTCCGCTCCAATATGAAGCTTCAGGCGCCTATATTTTTGTGGTTGGGCTTGGCCCGGATGGTCGAATCTATGGGAGCAGTATGCTTCCCTTGCGCCTCTTTGTTTATGATCCACAAAATTGCTCGCTCGTCAATCTTGGAAAGGCCTCTTATGTGAATGGAGAGATTTATTCAGTAGGAGCGCTCGATGGTAAACTTTACCTCTGCTCCTATCCTGGAGCCAGACTTTCGATCTATGATCCTAAAAAACCCTTACGATTTGGCGATAAAGAAGATGACAACCCCCGAGACATAGGGCCCATGGGTGGTGAACAGGACCGACCGAGGGCAATGATCGCCGGGCCCTATAGAAGGGTCTATATCGGTAGCTATCCTGACTATGGACTTTTAGGCGGTGCCATCAGTGTCTATGGTCCAGAAAAGGATGAGAAGAGGGTCTATCGCCATATCATCCAGAATCAGAGCATTGCCTCCCTGGCCTACATTGAGAAGTTAGATCTCATAGCGGCAGGAAGTTCTGTCCGGGGAGGAGGAGGGACGAGAGCGATTGAGAAGGAAGCGAAGCTCATCTTTTGGGATCCAAAAGAAGAGAAGAAGATTTTTGAGATCACTCCTGTCACCGGAGCCAGGACGATTCTCTCCCTTGCTGCGACCATCGATGGGATGCTCTATGGAATCACAAACAATGAGAAGGTCTTCGTCTTCGATTCAGAAAGGAGGGAGATTAAAAAGGTTTTCGACCTCGAATTTAAGGAACCGAGAGAAATTTCACTTCAACTTGGTCCAGAAGAGAAGCTCTACGGACTTTCACGGGAAGCGATCTTTGTGATTGATCCTAAGGGTGACCAAGTATCCCTTTTGGCAAAATCTCCTGTGCCTATTACTTCCGGCATGGGAGTGTTAGGTCGAAAGATCTATTTTGGTTCCGGTGCAAATCTCTTTGAATTTGAAATCCCTCTTAATCCTCCCACTAAACCAACCGAGTGATATCCTCTGCTACCTTCGGATATTGAGTGAACATCTTTATATCATGGCCAGGGAAGAGTAAATCGAGCGAGGAAACCCTGGATTTCAACTTATCGTAGGTCTTCATCCAGGAAACCATATCTATAATGAAACAACTCGGAATCTCTTCTTCATAATTTCTGAAGATATGGGCGCAGTCCGATCCCACGATGGCTGTGCCTTTGGCCGTATTCACTGCAACCACCTGAAGCCCTGGGGTATGACCCGGAGCAAGGAGAAGTTCAATGCCTGGAAAGATCAATTGATCCCCTTTTATGAGAACCAATCTTTCCGTACCCTCAAGTTTGGCAAGGTGTGCATTTCCCGCTGGGTCAGAGAGCCTGAGGAAAGGAGGTTTTTTGGCGATTGGGTCTTTAATCCAGAAATTGAACTCCTTCTCCTGAATGTAAAATGTAGCATTGCGAAAGAGTTCTATCCCATTGATGTGATCCCAATTGGCATGGGTGATCACTACCTTTTTCATCTTGGAAGCATCGACTCCAAGTCTTGCCAGTACTTCGACCGGGTTGATATAGCCAGGGATCTGCCTTTCCTTCGCAAGAGGAGGAGCCACGCCGCAATCTACAATCAAAGTTTCACCATTTCCTCGGACGACCCAAATATAGTAATTGCGTTCGATCTTTTTCTCCCACTCCGTATTCCATAGGACCATGGCTACAGAGCTGATGAGAGGTCCTGCATATTTGATTGCATAGATCTCATAGATGGGTCGAGAAGATGACATGTTAGATCTCCTTCAATTCGATCTGAATCTCTTTTGTCATATCCCTTCCTCTAATACCATTTGGATGGCTCCCTTGGGACAGACCGATGCACAGATGCCGCACCCTTTGCAATAATCTAAATCGATCAGGATCTCTTCGGTCTTCTCATCTCGGGTGATACAGAGATCCGGACAAAATAGGCTACAGATCTCACACGACTCGCATTCCCTTAAACCCAGGCAGCGCTGGGCTTCTTGAAGAGCCTCTTCCTTCCTAAGCCCAAATTCCACCGGAGCGAATGTTTCTCTCCGTTTCTTGATTGGAAGCGTCTTCCGTTTAGGACTTCTTTTTACTTCTTTCTTACATTCCTTGGTCATTTTTATTCTTTGAAAATGTCAAATGCCAAAGTTCAAATGTCAAATCAAATCCAAAACTCAAATGTCAAATCCCCCCAACCCCCCTTTGCTAAAGGGGGGCGAGGGGGGATTATTGATTGATTTTGAACTTTGACATTCATTTGACATTTGGATTTTTAAATTTGGAATTAAAAAGGTTTCAGCCAGAGAGATAGTGATGAATTGAGGCCGCTCCCTTCTTTCCGGCAGCAATGGCATCGATCGCCCAACCTGGTCCTGTCACCACATCCCCACCTGCAAAAACGCCTTTCATACTCGTCTCACCCGTTTCTGGATCCACTCGTATCGTCCCATCTGGAAGAGTCTCAAATCCCTTAGAAGCATTTCGGTCGACCCTTTGGCCGATGGCAGCAATGATGGTATCTGCATGGAACCTGAAATTGGAACCTTCGATCGGAATGGGTCTCCTCCTTCCCGTCTCATCGGGTTCACCGAGCCTCATCCTGACGCACTCCATTCCAATCGCCTTCTCTCCCCTTCCAATCATCTTGACCGGGGAGGCAAGAAAATGAATCTTTATCCCTTCACGCATCGCCTCCTCTACTTCTTCAGGGATTGCAGGCATCTCTTCTCTTGACCTTCGATAATAGACCTCGACCGATTCTGAACCCAGGCGGATTGCCGAGCGGGCAACATCGAGGGCCACATTGCCTCCACCGATGACAGCGATCTTTTTTCCGATCTTTATTTTCTTTCCCAGATTGATATCCCTCAAGAACTCCACACCAGGGAGAACTCCCTGAAGCTTTTCGCCTGGGATATTTAACCTTAGACTCCGGTGGGCCCCGATCGAAAGAAAGGCGGCCTGAAAACCAAGCTTTTGAAATCTTTTGCCGTTCCCATCAAAATGGAAACGATGTTTTGTCTTCATCTCAACGCCCAACGCTCGGATTCCATCAATCTCCATCTGGAGGATATCCCTGGGCAATCGAAATTCTGGGATACCGACACTGAGCATGCCTCCGAGGATAGGTAGGGCTTCGACGATTGTCGCCCCAAAGCCAAGGAGTCTCAAATCATTTGCCGCTGTCAAACCTGCCGGGCCGGATCCGATCACCAAAATCTTTTCACGTCTTTTTTTCTTCAATCTCCTCAGAGTTTTTTCTCCACTCCGTTCATACTCTGCCACAAACCGCTTCAGGAGCCGGATGGGAATCGGCTGATCCACCTCTGTCCTCAAACAGGCCTCTTCACAGGGATGGTGGCAGATGAACCCACAGACTGCAGGCAAGGGATTGACCTCCCGGATCAATTCCAAAGCCTCTTTGAATTTCCCTTTGGCAACCAGAGCCACATAGCCTTTCGTGTCCTGTTGAATGGGACAGGCCTCCTGGCAGGGAGGAAGAGAGACTCTTTCTTTGGGGGGTTTTCTCTCAATCTTTCGGCTATAGAGAGCCCCTCGAAGGCTCTTTTCTTCTTTTCGATATTCTGGAATCAGTTCAGCAGGACACCCCCGGAGACAGACGTTGCAAGTGTGACATCGGTCTGGTTGGATGATCGGCTTATGGGTTCTTCCTTCAATCATGGACCCGCCTTCCTAATTCTATTCCTATCCGGAGAGCTTTAAGATTGAGGCTTCGGAATCGTTCACTCACATGGGTATGAATAGCCTTCTTGATGGCCTTGAGAGAGACGATCTTTGTGGTCTCAATGAGGGCACCTAAGAGGACGATGTTGGCAACCTGCTTGTTTTTCAATCTTTTCAGGGCAAATTCGGTGGCAGGTATTCCCATCTGTATGACATTTAAACCTTCCTTTGGCACTACTTGGCTCTGATCAGAAAGGATGAGGCCAGATTTTTCCTTCACGTCCTCACAAAATATATTGTAAGCCCCTTGAGACATTGCAACCAGGATGTCTGCAGTTGTCAGATGAGGAAAATCGATGGGCCCATCCGAAAAGATGACCTCTGATTTGCAACTTGAGCCCCTGGCTTGAGCACCGTAGGAATCCGATCCGGCAATATACTTCCCATCGATCACCCCTGCCTCTCCTAAGAGGATGCCTGCCAAGACAATCCCCTGGCCTCCAAAACCGGTCAAACGCACCTGTATTATTTCTGGCATGTTAGAAATTCTCCGGTGATGATTCTCTCGGCCAGTTCCTCTTCGGTCAGCCCTTTTGCCTCCTCCTCTAAAATGCATCGACGGATCAGATCCTGTATCATCTCCTCTGGCCGATCGAGTCGATTTCGCCTTCCGAATTGTGTGGGACAAGGGGAGAGGACTTCGATGAAAGAGAATCCTACATGAAGAAGAGCCTTCTTGATGGAGTTGACGAGGGCAACAGGCTGGGTCACAGCATATCGAGCCACATAAGTGGCTCCTGCTGCCTCCACTAATTTGCAAAGATCAAAGGGGCGGTAAGGATTTCCCTCAGCCGTGGTCGTGGTTTTAGAACCTTTGGGCGTGGTCGATGCTACCTGACCTCCGGTCATGCCGTAGATCATATTGTTGGCACAGATGACTTTGAGGTCGATATCTCTTCTCGCCGCATGGATCAGATGATTTCCTCCGATCGAGGAGATATCGCCGTCTCCACTGATCACCATCACACAGAGATCAGAGTTATAGAGTTTGGCTCCTGTGGCAAAAGCCAATGCCCTTCCATGGAGGGTGTGGAGGGTATCTCCATTGAAGTGGGGGCTCGGGATCCAGGCAGCACAACCGATGCCGGAGACAAAAAGCATCTTCTTCATGTCCATTCTTAATTCATCGATCGCCCTCAAAATGAGACCCATTAAAATGCCATGACCACAGCCCGGGCAGAAGGGCGTTGTCTTCACACCCGGCCGGATATATTTCTCCATGGCTCTCACCATCGTTGAACCTCTCACTCGTTTGGATCGTTAAGTTCGTTTAGATCGTTAATTTCGTCAAACGATAAAAACGTTCTAAACGGTCATAACGTTCTAACCCTCTAAATCTTCTTAAGGGCTTCTATGATTTTTTCTGGCCGGATGACCTCCCCATTGGTCTGCCCGAGAGGGATCACTTCGCATGAACAGTATTTTTTTATCTCACCGGCCACCTGTCCCTGATTCATCTCCGGGACGATCACTTTTTTTACTTTCCTTCCTGCCTCTCTGACAGCCTCTTCTGGAAATGGCCAAAGGGTCTTTAACCTTAATAACCCCACTTTCACACCCGCCTTCCTCAATCGTTTGACCACATAGAGGCTGGTTCGAGCCGTAAAACCATAGGCAATGAGGCCGATGTCAGAATCTTCTAAGAAATGGTCTTCTGTCTCAATGATGGTTTTGCTATTCTTTATAATTTTTTGATTGATTCGTTCAACCAATGCGGCATGAACCTTTGGGTCATCGGTCTTTCGGAATCCAAAGGCATCATGAGTGGACCCCGTGACTAAGAGTCGTTCTCCCTCTCCGAAGACAGGCATCGGAGGAACACCATCTTCCTCTTCTGTTCCGAAAGGAGGGCCACCTCTCTTTTTCTTTCTATCCCAGACCTCCACTTTTTCTGGAATCCTTATCGTTTCCCTGAGATGGCCAATGGCTTCATCCGCCATGACCATGGTAGGGACTCGATAACGTTCGCTTAAATTGAAGGCACGAAGGGTGAGGTTATACATCTCCTGCACAGACCAGGGAGAGAGGGCGATCACTTGATAGTCACCCTGGGAGCCCCACTTAGCCTGCATGATGTCTCCACTTCCGACCTTAGTCGCCTGTCCAGTACAGGGGCCTGCCCTTTGCACATCGATGATTACACAAGGTGTCTCTGTAAAGGCTGCATATCCAATTGACTCCTGCATCAAGCTGAATCCGGGTCCTGAGGTGGCTGTCGTCGCCTTCGCCCCTGCCCAGGAAGCCCCGATCACTGCAGAGATAGAGGCAATCTCATCCTCCATCTGAATAAAGATCCCTCCGACCTCTCTCAATCGAATGGCCATACGCTCCATGGTCTCACTTGAAGGGGTGATCGGATAGCCTGCGTAAAATCGGCATCCTGCAGCAATGGCCCCTTCTGCAGCTGCCTCATTGCCCGAGAGATAATGCAGTCCTTTTGGGAATGTGGTCTTTACCCATTTTGATGTCATCTGTCAACCATTTGAGTTCAAAAAATAAGAGAGATTTCTGAAAAAGTCCAGAAATCTTTGTAATCAAGAGAGCATGTAGTAGTTTTTCAGAGCTCTCTAAGAAAACTCTTGACAAATATTAAATTAAAAGAGATAAATAAATCAATATTTATAAAAAGGTAAGGGAGGTGAAGAAATATGTCGTGCGGAATGAAACATCCCAAAACAAAGAAGACGACAAAGAAAGCAACATCCAAGAAGAAATAAGCTTGGGTAAAAACATTCTTCGGCCCAAAGGGAAAAGGGAACAAGGTACATTTTTTCTCCACATAAAATACTGCCTTTTTTTTCTAAAAATACATGATTTCCCCCATTGAGTTTCGTGGATTTTTTGATAAACATATATATAATCTTCTAAAAATGGTTTCAATTAGAAGAGAAAGCTTTTTAAATATCGACGAAAGGAGGTGAAGGGTAATGAGGAAATGGGTGAGTATCTTTTTGGCATTGGCGGTTTTATCAGTTTTCTCCTTTGGATGTGCAACGGTAACAAAGGACGCAAAGATCAAATGTCCAAAATGCGGTGCTGTCTTCACAGTGGATGAGGGCTTAGCCGAGTTCCAGAAGAAAGGCCTCTAATTAAGGTTCGTTTAAGAAACTGAAATAACATTCGGAGGAAAAAGAAGGATTTAAAAAGGGAAGAGTTTCTCTCTTCCCTTTTTATTAGCTTTTCTTATATATCAGGGTTTTAAACCGAATTCATCGAAATAATGAGCATTTGTTTCCTTTGAAGAAAGGAGGTAAATGGTCATGAGGAAATGGGTGAATATCTTTTTGGCATTGGTGATTTTAGCAGTTTTCTCCTTCGGGTGTGCAGGGATTTCGAAAGACGCAAAGATCAAATGTCCAAAATGCGGTGCCATTTTCCAAGTGGATGAGGGTTTAAACGAGATTCAGAGGAGAGGCTACTAATGCCGTCTCTTTAGAGAAACCGAACTAATCTCTGAGGAAAGAGAGAGAATTTAAAAGGGAAGAAAGGTCTTCTTCCCTTTTAATTTTTTCGTCAAGTCTGAGGAAACACCGGGGATATTGACTGCATTAAAATTATATTTTAGTTTTGTAGTGTAGGCACCATTTACAACCTGGGTATGATAAAAAAAATCCTTCTCCCATTATGGATAGGGACCACCTTCTTTCTCATCCCGGCTATTCATGAGGCAAATGCAGCTCTTACCCTTACCCAATCGGACTCCCCTTCCATTTCCTCTTTTGGTGTCCAGAGATTCCTGGAAAAAAAGAAGGCCCCTCCTTTTTCCCTCAAAGGATTGGATGGGAATACTTTCACCCTCAACGACTTCAAAGGGAAACCTGTTCTAATAACTTTTTGGGCCACATGGTGTACTTCCTGTAAAGAGACTATTCCTTTATTGGAAAAATTCTCTGTCGGAAAGAGGGATCAGCTGGCCATCCTTTTAATCACCATTGATGGAGAAAGAAAGAGAGCCGCTCAAAAGATCATCAACGAAAATAAGATCACCCTTCCTGTCCTCTTGCTATTGAAGGAGAAGGTCATGGACCATTATATGGTCATGGGCTGGTTCCCTCAAACATTCCTCATCGATCGAGAAGGGATGTTGGTTGGAAAGATTGTGGGACAAAGGGATTGGTCTTCACCCGAAGCATGGTCTGCCATAAAGGAACTTTTAGATCTTCATTAACAAATATCCTCATTGGGTTAAAACCATTCTAATGGGAGGAGGGATAGGGTATTTCAACAGAAGGTTTTTCTTCGCTCAGGATGGCCGAAAAGAGGGTGCCACCTAAATATCTCGGGATCAGCTCGGAGAGTTCCCGGACGATTTCTTCAGCGCGCTCTCTTCCCACTTCTCCCAAGACGTCGATGGGGATGAAGATATTTTTTGTTTTTTCGGTCGCTTTGTCTTTCTCGCATTGGCGCCATACCCAATTTCGGGTCAGCACCTCTTGATCATCCCGATAGACCAACTCCCCTTTTGGCACGATCATCGTCTCGCCTCCGCCCATCGGAGTAAATGGCTCCCAACCTTCAGCAAATTTAAGATAAATATTTCCCTTAATGGTATTTAGGTCATGGCCTCCCATAGGGACCAAATACCTCAACGAGACACTGTTATAGAGATCGACCAGGGGGTTAATTCTTGGAAAAGGATCTCCTCTAAGAATTCTCTTTGCCATGGATTCGATGGAACTTGGAAATTTACTTCCCGAGATGGAAAATTTGGAGAAGGCCGTTCTCCAAGGTTTAATCCTTGGGTGTTCCTGAGCTTTATCAACGATGAAATTTCTTTTCATCTCCTCAATGGCTTGGCTGAGAAGGGTTTCAATCTCTCTGGAGGGACGGGTATTATCCACGCCCACGGCCACTACCATCCCAATAGTGAGATCAGGTAGGATATCGAACAACTCCTTCTGAATAGAGAAGTGCATTTTTTCTCCTTTTTATTTCCCCTAACATTCTGAGATTTAAAAGTCAACATACCAACATCCCGGGACCTTCTTGACGAAAGAAACCATTTCCTTTATAGTGGCAATCGATGGAGATAAAACCCACCATCTTGATTGTGGACGACGAACCAGGAGCCAGGGAGTCTCTAGGGGTGATTCTCGAGGATGACTATCAAATCCTGAGTGTGGGGAATGGCCAAGAGGCATTGGAAACTCTTCAGAAGAAGCCTATCGACCTTATCCTCTTGGATGTCAACATGCCCGATATGGATGGACTGGCCGTCCTTCGAAAGATCAAGGAACAGGACGAGGAGATCGATGTCATCATGGTCTCTGCCCTCAATCAGGCTCGAAAGGCAGTGGATGCCATCAAATTGGGCGCTTATGATTATATCACCAAGCCCTACGAACCCGAGGATATCCTCTCCACAGTGAATCGTGTAATCAGTAAGCAGAAACTCTATAAAGAATTGGACTTCCTTCGGAGGGAGGTAGAGGAGTCTCGTGGATTTGACCAGATCGTCAGCCAGACCAAGACGATGCGGGAGATCTTTCAACTCATTAAGAAGGTTGCTTTCACCTCCACCAACATTTTGATTACAGGTGAAAGTGGGACGGGGAAGGAGCTTATCGCCCGCTCCATACATCGTCAGGGGAACCGAAGGAACGGGCCCTTTGTGGCCATCAATTGTGCAGCCATCCCCTCTGAATTGATGGAGAGCGAGATGTTTGGCCACGAGAAAGGGGCCTTTACAGGTGCCCATACACGAACTATTGGGAAGTTTGAATATGCCAATGGAGGGACCCTCTTTCTTGATGAAGTCTCTGTGTTGAGGTCTGACCTTCAGGCAAAACTTCTCCGGGTTCTTCAAGAGAGGGAGATTGAGCGGATTGGTTCAAATAAACCCATCAAAGTCGATATCCGGGTCGTTTCCGCCACCAATACCAACCTTGAGGATGCCGTGATACAAGGGAAATTCCGTCAAGACCTCTACTTTCGGCTCAATGT
>Ga0256868_10000822_pt1 | contig 17562 bp, 15 predicted proteins | sample RVTome_13_FD_187341 | JGI IMG/M metagenome (GOLD analysis project Ga0256868, IMG submission 187341) | Soil microbial communities from uranium-contaminated site in the Upper Colorado River Basin, Wyoming, United States - RVT92D227 HiSeq ...
TATTGATTTTCTAATTAATTTAAATATAAATGCAGTACGTATGGAAGGGAAACTGGCCACTGATTATTTCTGGGATATATGCGATCAAAAAGGTATACTTGTGCTTGCAGGTTGGCCTTGCTGCAATCATTTTGAGAAATGGGACAACTGGAAATATGGTGATATCGATGTCGCCAGAGAATCCGAGAGATCTCAAATTCTACGTTTAAGGAATCATCCCTCATTTGCCGCCTGGTTCTATGGGAGTGATTTTCCACCTCCGGAAAATGTGGAACGAGTTTATCTGGAAGTTTTAAAGGAAACCTATGATAATTTGCCAAGGATTTCAAGTGCATCTCATAAACCTACGAGACTTACAGGTGTTACCGGAGTCAAGATGACCGGTCCTTATACATATGTACCTCCGATATACTGGTATGATCAGAAAAAGCCGGGATACGCGGAACGATTTAACACTGAAACCTGTCCGGATGCCTGTATTCCCATAATGGAAAGTATAGAAAGAATGCTTCCACGGGATCAATTGTATGTTGGAAGTGAGGCATGGAATCATCATACAGGAGTCGGAGATCAGTTTAATAACACTGAAAAAATTGATAAAGCAATTTCAAAACGCTATGGTCATCCAAAAGATCTGCCCGACTATTTGAAAACAGCCCAGGTTCTGGGATATGAAAGCTGGAGAGCAATGTATGAAGCACATAACCGAAATTTTCCCAAAGCAACAGGTCTTATCGGCTGGATGCTTAATAGTCCGTGGCCAAGTCTTATCTGGCAATTATATGATTATTATCTAAATCCGACCGGTGCATTTTTCGGTACAAAAAAGGCTTGTGAACCTTTACATATCCAGTATTCATATAACGATCAATCAATCTGGATCATTAATAATGAGCTGAAAGATCATCCAGATTCAAAGGTTTCCATTAAAATGTATAACTTTGATTTAACAGAAAAACTGTCTAAAGATTTAACAGTCAATATCGAAAAGGAAAAGAGGGAGGAAATTTTTATTTTGCCCGCGATTAATGGTCTCTCGTTAGTCTATTTTTTAAAACTCGGTATCGAAAAAAATAAGATTCTAAAGAGCACACAATTATACTGGTTGACAACAAATAGAGATATTTTTACAGGTAAGCATTTCTGGTATCATTCTCCTCTTAAAACTTATGCAGATATGAGTTTGATAAGAAAAATGCCCCGGACACATATAGATGCTGTTTTAAATGTGGAAAAGATGAATAATACTTATTATGCTACCGCAACAATCACTAACTCAGGTGAGTATCTGGCCTTTTTTATTTGGGTCAAATTATATAATAAAAACACAAACAAGATCATTGCACCGGTTTTCTGGAGTGATAATTGTATATCACTATTTCCATCCGAATCAGTTCAGATCAAGGCTATGATCCCTGTAGATTTCACTAATGGTAATATTATTGTTAAAACAGAAGGCTGGAACTGTTGATTCTATCCTGACACTAAATACATGTCCGGCGCACACTATTTTGGTAAATCTTAAACTTACTTCTTATAAACTATAAACTCATTAAGTGTGGTAAAACGAGTTTCAGGATTTAATCCAAAGTTATTATCTTTTACTTGCATTGCTATGCTGTCGCCCCTAAATCCATGACCAAACAACAAAGTATTGCCAGAAATTTTATAGATATCGTATATTGTTTGATTCAGATCAGTATCCTTAATATCGATTTGACCTGAGGAGGGAATAGTCAGTATATAATTGTTAATCACAGTTTCTTCGGCCACGCATTCATGACCTGATGAACTCCATCGGGTATGAATAGCTGAGCCATCAGATTTAATGACAAATTGATGTTTTTCTGACCAAGGACTATCAGGGTCCGGTACTAAGCAATCAGATACCCAGGTGCCCACCAAATTTTTGTTGAATTCGCCTAAGGTTTTTTCTGAAGATTGTGAGGTTTCGGACTTAGCTGATTCTTCACTGCCCTCTTCAATTTCACTTGATTCATCATCTTCTGTCGTTTCAACTTCTGTGTCTTCAGTGGCAGAAGTGATCCCACACTGGTTACATAAAGCAGCAGTTCCAAAAAGCAATACTACTATCAGGAATAAAATAATTGAATATAATTTATTCTTTTTCATTAAGGCTCCTTTTAACCAGTATTCTAATTTTAATTTTATTTGTTTTATGGAAAATATTCTATATATATTTTACTACCGTACTAAGAATTAATAAATTTAATTTCTAAATATTAAATACAAAAGCTGTAATCATGAATATCTTCTAGCTTTTTCATGCAAGAGAAGGCTCTTCTATCCGTCTTGCCATGCCAAAAGAGTTAAAGATGACTTCGGCTAAGTTATTTAAGTATGCTGCCTGCTGACTTTCCCTAAATTTATTATTTTTAATACTTGTAAAACAAGTTTATGGTGTTTATTTATGCTTTATGCTTATGAGATCCGAAAGCGAATTCTTATAAATTCATTTTTATAATTATTAATAATTGTGGTAATTATTTACCACAATTACAATAAAGTTTATTACCAGTTCTTTATCAAATCTACCTTTTCGGAAAGATTGGCTTCTTCAATAAATTTTTTTATATTTTTTCCCTTTATTCCAAGCTCCGGATCTATTTCACTCAATGGAACCAAAACAAATTTTCTTTCCTCTATTCCCGGATGAGGTAAGGTTAAAAAATCGGATTCTATAGACATTTCTCCGTAGTATAATAAATCTATGTCTATAACTCTTGGACCATATCTTTTTTTAGTCATTTTTCTTCCAAAACCAAACTCAATGCCTTTTAAAAAACCCATAATTTCAAATGGACTGATTTCCCCATCGATTCTGGCATTTAAAACAATATTATAGAAAGAATCCTGATCTTTGATATACATTGGTTCCGTTTCATATATAGAAGACACTTTAAGCATACTAATATTGGGACTTCTGCCAATTAAATCAACAGCTTTTCTTAAATTGCTCTCTCTATTTCCAACATTTGATCCAAGCGACATATAAACATTAACTTTACTGCCTTCTAATTTAACTTCTCCTCCGCTTTCTAAACTTTTTCTATCCAGTATATATTCAACTCCAACTGACTCCAGATTTTCTTTTATTGGTGGTGAGGTTTTTTCTATTTTTACAGTCACTTTTTCTATCAGTAAGGACATTTCTATAATTTTATTGGCTACTACTTGAGATAATGTTTCAAGAAGATTAAATCTCTGGTTACTGTTTATATCTTTTAAAAGTTCTATTACTTCAGAATAGTTCAGAGTATTTTCTAAATTATCATTATTTAAAAAACTATTTTTATTAAGCAAAATTTTAATATTGAAACAAAAATTCTGGCCATCTCTTTTTTCACTCTCTTTAACCCCGTGATAGCCGAATAAATTAAGATTTTTTATTATTATTTTAAACATTCCAATATATCAAAATATTATTAGTATATTATTAAAATCCATTAATAATTCTTCTGGCAACTTTTACCGCTTTTATAGTTTCCTTTACGTCATGCACTCTTAAAATATCTACCCCGCCCATAACCAGGCAAACCGCTGCAGCAAGACTCCCCTCAAGTCTCTCTTCTGCCGGCAAATCCAGAATATTTCCGATAAAAGATTTTCTTGAGGCTCCGACAAGTAGTGGGTATCCCAGCATCCTGAATTCGCATGCTTTATTCAATATCTCAAGGTTATGTTCGAGGGTTTTACCAAATCCTATGCCAGGGTCAACAATTATTTTCTCTTGCTTTATCCCTGAATCAATTGCCATATTAGTTTTATCCTCAAGATAATCATAAATTTCATCCATTACATTCTCATATTCCGGATTTTTTTGCATATTTTCCGGGGTCCCTTTAATATGCATAATAACTACCGAAACGCCACTCTCGGCAACAACCTTTGCCATATCCGGATCCATGGAAAGGCCGCTAATATCATTTATAATATGTGCTCCGGCAGCTATTGCTCTCCTGGCTACTTCAGACCTGTAAGTGTCAGCAGATATTAAAATATCATAATTTTTACCAATATATTCTATTACAGGAATAATCCTTTCTACTTCATCTTCAAGACTTACAGGTATGGAGCCTGGTCTTGTTGACATTCCTCCTACATCAATTATATGTGCGCCTTCTTTTACTATAGTTTCAATTCTGGCGTAAGCTTTATCCTTTTCAAAATAATATCCGCCATCATAAAAAGAATCTGGTGTAACATTTAAAATGCCCATTATCAGTGTATCTTCATTAAGGTTAAATTTTTTTCCGCTTATTATTAATTCTTTCCTATACCTCTTTTCATCCATCCTTTCTATATAACTTTCCAGATCAACTGATAAATCTTTTAAGCCAAAGGGCTGCTCATTTATCTTGCCAGTTAGGCTTTTTATACTTTTAACTGTACCCTGAATTATAACATCCGTACTGCCGCTGTTTTTAGTAAGAGAATCCCTGGAAGTAACCACATCTCCGTCTCTGGCCAGCATCTCCTGCTTTAATATATTTGCCGCTAATGAATTAATGCCTCTGATTTTTAAAGATACCGGAAATATTTTATCTACCATTATATGAGACCCGGCAGTAGTGGCTCCGATTTTTTTAAACTCCCTTAAGCCTTCCTGCCTGTTTTTAATGTTTAATGCCCTTATTTTGAACTTCATATACTATTTACCTGGTTTGATAAGCGCCATTGCTTCAGCTCTCGAAGCTGGATTTTCTCTAAATAATCCCCTCACGGCAGAAGTTACAGTCAGGGTATTTGGTTTCTTTACCCCTCTCATGCTCATACATAAATGCTCGGCTTCAATTATAACAAGAACACCTCTTGGTTTAATTCTTTTCATAATAGTATCCGCTACTATTGAAGTTAGTCTTTCCTGGACCTGCAATCTCCTTGCCACGATGTCAAGTACTCTCGTAAGCTTACTCAATCCAATAATTTTTCCGGTCTTATTAGGAACATATGCTATATGAGCTTTCCCTACAAAAGGTACCAGATGATGTTCACAAATGGAGTAAAAGGGAATATCCTTTATCAATATTATCTCATCATGGCTTTCATCAAACATAGGACCAAGTTCCTTCGATGGATCCTCTCCAATCCCGCTAAAAATTTCCTCATACATCTCGGCAACCCTTTCCGGGGTCCCTCTAAGACCTTCTCTATCTATATCTTCTCCAATACCTTTAAGTATTAGCTTTACTCCTTCTTCTATCATTCTTTTATCCACTGATTAACTCCCGTCCCAAATTAATATTATAAATAATAATCATTCAAACCCTGTAAAAGAAATCTATTGTAATCACTATACTAAGTATTTTCCATATATTTTAACTATCCTTAACAGGTAGTATATTTAATCTACTTGGTAAGGCTTAAAAAACTGAGTTATAAAATGTTTGGTTATCTTTGGTTATTTTTCGGATAATGAAATAGATTGCTTAAATAAAAGTTATTATTTATTATTTTCTATCTGCTGCTTTTACGACTTCCTTTTTTTCAGCTTTTACTGCTTCGTCCCTGGTATCTGAAATTTCACTTTTTTCTTCCAGTTGTTCTACTCTCTTGCTCTTCTGGCTTTCTACTTTTGACAATATCTTGAGTATTTCTTCTCTGCTCAGAGTTTCTTTTTTCAGCAATTCATTGGCCAGGTCAGTTAAATTCTTTTTATTTTTTAAAAGTACCTTTCTTGCCATCTCATAACAGTCCATAATTATATTATGAACTTCTTCATCAATAGCGGAAGCTATCCCGTCACTATAGTGAGGTCTTGAAACAATTTCCTTTCCCAGGAATACTTCATCTTCTTCACCCTTAAAAGTAATCGGACCCAACTTTTTACTCATGCCATATTCCGTAATCATTTTCCTGGTAATTTTAGTAGCCCTATCCAGGTCATTTTGAGCGCCAGAAGTTATATCATTGAAATTCATTTCCTCACTAACCCTGCCGCCCAGAAGCTGTGTAATATTATCTATAAGCTCTCTTCTGGATTTCAGGAACCGGTCTTCCTCGGGCAGAGTAATTACATAACCTAATGCTCTCCCTCTTGAAATTATGGATATTTTATGAACAGGGTCAGTATGAGGAAGAACATATGAAAGTATTGCATGACCTGATTCATGGTAGGCTATTATTCTCTTTTCTTCTTCTGATATGATTCTTGACTTTTTCTCAGGCCCGGCTATAACTCTTTCTACTGCTTCCTCTATTTCAAACATAGTTATTTTTTTCTTATTATGCCTTGCCGCCAGAAGGGATGCTTCATTGAAAAGATTAGCCAGGTCGGCACCTGTAAATCCAGGTGTCTGCTTGGCTATGGTCTTTATATTAATTCCTTTATCCAGGGGCTTCCCTCTGGCATGTATCTTCAATATCTCCTCCCTGCCCAGCAGATCCGGTCTATCAACAACTATCTGTCTATCAAACCTTCCGGGCCTGAGCAGTGCAGGATCCAGAATATCCGGCCTGTTTGTAGCTGCAATTAATATTACGGTGTTGTCAATATCAAATCCGTCCATTTCTACAAGCAATTGATTTAAAGTCTGCTCTCTTTCATCATGGCCTCCGCCTAATCCGGCCCCCCTGTGCCTTCCAACTGCATCAATTTCATCCATAAATACTATAGAGGGTTGATTTGCCCTAGCCTGATTAAATAGATCCCTTACTCTGGATGCTCCAACACCGACAAACATTTCAACAAATTCAGAACCGCTAATGCTAAAGAATGGTACACCAGCTTCCCCGGCAACCGCTCTCGCCAGAAGTGTCTTTCCGGTTCCAGGAGGTCCGTATAATAGAACACCCTTGGGAATTTTTGCACCCATTGACTTAAATTTACTTGGATTTTCCAGAAACTCTTCAATTTCTCTTAATTCCTCTACAGCTTCATCAACTCCTGCCACATCTTTAAAGGTAACTCTTTTTTTACCTTTCTCCACCATTCTTGCCTTGCTTTTCCCAAATTGAAGTACTTTAGAACCTCCACCCTGCAGCTGGTTCATCATAAAGAAAATCAAGCCAAACATTATAACAAAAGGTATGGCACTTATTAAGATCTGAAGCCATACGGACTGTTTCTGATTATCAACTTTAAAGGGTAAATTATTTTCCAATAGCAACTGTGTGACATCGTAATCCCCAAGAAATGATACTTCAAACTTGGTCCCATCTTTTAATTCACCCTCAATTATTTTATCCTCTCCTTTAATCACCATCGGCGTTGAAGTACTTATCTGTTCCTGCTCAACAGCTTCAACAAACTCATCTAAATTGAACTCTTTAACTACTGGTGAAAGAAAAAGAGGATTCCTTAAAATCAGGAACATAACAACTAAAAGCAGTATAGCTAATGCTATATTTTTAAATGTCCTTCTGTTAAAACCTTTATTATTTTTCAAATTAAAAACAACTCCCTATTAAATTATTTCTTCTTTACTACTTTCTTATAGATGATAATATAATTACTGTTCATTTTCAATATATCCTATAAAAGGAAAATTCCTGTATTTCTCCGCAAAATCAAGACCATATCCTACCACAAACCTATTGGGAATATCAAATCCCTTATATTTAACTTTATTTTCTGTTTTCCTTGGAACATCTTTATCTAAAAGTGCGCAAACTTCTATATTTTTTGGGTTCCTGGCCTGTAAATTTTTTATCAGATAATTTAAAGTCCTCCCCGAATCAACTATATCCTCTATAATAATTACTTCCTTATTTTCTATACTGAATTCCAGGTCCTTGGTTATCCTTACAATTCCGGAGCTTAACTTGGAATTTCCATAACTTGAAACAGCCATAAAATCAAAAGTAACCGGTATCTTAATCTCGCGACAGATATCAGCGACAAAAATAAATGAACCTCTAAGAACTGATACTAAGACAGGATTTTTACCTTTATAGTCCCGGGTGATTTCCCGCCCTAGTTCCTTGACTCTTTTGCACAGCTTCACTTCATCTATAAGCACTTTTATTTTCGTATTGTCAAATATTAGAACTTTTTCATTATTGACTTTTTTAAACTTATACAATCCCATAAACTACCCCGATAAAAATATAATTTTATTAAATCATATATAAGTTTTTTTTAAAATAACCTTAGATGTAAAACCTCTTTAGTATCCCCGGTTATTCTAACCCGGTCATCAATCCTGTACTTCCCCACCCATATTATTTTTTCACTGTCTATAAATATAGGGATTAATTTTCTCAAATGTATGGGAATCTTGTTATCAATGAAAAAATCCTGTAGTTTTTTCTCTTTCTGCATACCGAGGGGGTAAAATTTATCCCCCTTCTTCCAGATTCTTATTTTTATCGGAGGTTTGATTCTGGCATAATCCATAAAAGCTTCGGTATTTTTAACTTCATTGAATTCTATTTTATCCTTGTTTAGGTCGAGTAGCTCAGATGACAGTTCCAGATTAAAGTCTTTTAAATTTATTCTGGTACCAACCTTTATTTCTTTTTCCCTCTTATTTAAACTTACCTTTCCACCAATCTTTAGAAACTGCCTGAATTTATCCGATAGGAGACCCGCGTGATCAATATTAGTAAAATAAATATAGTTACCTATTTTAAAAACTCTTATCCTCTCTCCGGGTTGAATAATTTTACTTTCCCCCCCTGAAACACATATCTTGAGGATATCATCTATATTTTTAAAACTTATATCTTCCAGATTTCCGTTTACCATCTCTATTGCCGAAAGTACAATTCTCCTCTGTAAAGCCCTGGTGTCTTTTTTAATCTTCAGCACAGGGATTTTAATCAAGGCAGCATATCTGCTGGTTCCGCTTTTTTTTACGGAAGCTATACCAGTCAGTCTGGCTACCGCGTAATCCCTTAAGAATTCATCTTCTTCCTTCAATATATTTATGGATCTCAATACATTGGATTTAAAAGACTGCTGGAAATGTTTGCTTATAAATGGTATGAGAATATTTCTTACCCTGTTTCTAAAATATATATTCTCAAGATTGGTCCTGTCCACACAATAGGATATTTTCTTATCATCTAAATAAGAAATGATATCTTTCCTGAATATATCAATAATAGGTCTTATAAATTTACCACTTACCGGCTTTATACCGGAAAGGCCTCTGGCTCCGGCACCTCTTAAAAAGTGCATAAAAAAAGTTTCTATATTATCATCAGCATTGTGACCGGTAGCAATTTTTCCTATATCGTTTTTATCCGAAATTTCCACCAGTTTTTCCAACCTTAGTTTTCTTGCCCCATCCTGAAAGGAAAGCTTGTTTGCCCTGCACCATCCCGCTACATCTATTTTTTGTCTGAACAGTTCAATATCCAATTCTTTGTATAATTTTTCTACAAACAAAGCATCTCTTGCAGACTCTCCGTTTCTTGTCATATGATCAAGACAAAAGCCAAAAAGGGTTAAGTTCAAAACCGGCCGTATGAGGTATAGCAAATGCGTTAAAAATATAGAATCAGGACCGCCTGAGACAGAAACTAGTACCCTGTCCCCGCTTCTTATCATATCAGAGGACTCTATAGTTTCTAAAGCTTTGGTTATAATTTTATCTCCGGCAAACTCGCAGTTATATATTTTTCTTATTTCAGAATTCATACTACTGTTTGAAAGTTAATTACTCAGTAACTACAAAATTTATTCTTCTGATATCATTTGCCTTACCGATTTTTTCATCAATATCAATCACGACTGCGTTAATCAGATAATCATCTTCTGCAACAGTAAATTTCTGGGGCATTAACTTTAAAAATCTTTCAATTATATTTTCTTTCTTCACTCCGATAACCGAATCTCTTGGCCCAACCATGCCAACATCAGTGATATATGCTGTTCCGCCGGGAAGTATTCTTTCGTCGGCAGTCTGAACATGAGTATGTGTACCAACCAGCGCGCTTACCCTGCCATCCAGGTACCATCCCATAGCAACTTTTTCGGAAGTAACCTCAGCATGAAAATCTACAACTATTATTTGAGTCTCCTTCCTTACATATTCCAGAACTTTATCGATACATCTGAATGGACAATCCAGATATTCTATAAAGACTCTTCCACAAATATTTATTACGGCAATCTTATTATTTCTTTTATCAGACATAATATAATACCCATTTCCGGGAGTCCCTGGGGGATAATTTGCCGGTTTTAAAAGCCGGGGCTGGTTATTTAGATAATCGTATATTTCTCTCTTCTTATAAATGTGATTTCCTGACGTCAAAACATCAATACCCATATTTAACAATGTTTTGCAGATTTCAGGGGTAATTCCTATTCCTCCGGCCGCATTTTCACCATTGGCGATAACAATGTCCGCTTTATTTTCCTCGATAATTCCAGGCAGTTCCTTTTTTAAGACTTCTCTTCCGGGCTTTCCGAAAACATCTCCTAAAAATAATACTTTCAACTTGCACCTTTCCAGTTTCCTTATTTTTATAAATTATACATTCAGTCTTGAACCCCTAATCTGTAATCCTTCTCAATTCCAAAATACTATCTTCCAGCTTTCATCTTCTTCTTTTATAAGAGATACTTCAATATCTTTAAATAATTTTTCTTCTCCGTCATAAAAATCGGTTAAATCTATCCCTACTAAAGCTACATTGTTTTTAACTTCAACCCAATTAATATTTATAGAAACAATATCTGTGACATCTTTAAATTCATCTTTAAAACCTTCTAAATTTTTCCGGGTTTTATCTTTACTGCTTATATACTCATATGCTTCTTCATAGTCTTTATCTGCAAGCAAATTAAAAAATGTATTTACAATTTCAACTACCTCATCCATTTCATCTTCAACTGAAAATTTATCGGTAAAGAAGCTTTTTATATTAGAAACAAAAGTACAGGCGGAAAAACTGATACATAAAAAAAGGACCAGAATCAGTAAGAAACTCCTTCCGAGCAGTATTATATATTTATATCTCTTAAAAAAAATACTCTTCATTATACAATAAGGTCCTTTAAAATTCCTATTTTTACTGCCTTTTTCACTCTACAGGTAACCTTAAATATATTTTAAAAACATATATAAATTATAGTTTAAAATCAATATTAATAAAAATATACTATATGCAAAAAGATTTATTTTGTTACCGGTTAAAAAATATTGAGAGAATATATAAGTATAAGACTATATCTGGCAAAGCTTTAAAATTTGGTAGCGGGGATAGGATTTGAACCTATGACCTTCGGGTTATGAGCCCGACGAGCTACCAGACTGCTCCACCCCGCGTCGTATTGGATAATTTGCAATTAACTTTCTTATCGCAAAAACTTATTATAACCATTTTTATTTTTTTTTCAAACAGTATTACCTCTCATTAATTTAAATCCAATAAACTTATTTGAACCATAAGAGATAGAAACAAGAATATTGCTAAAGAGAATGGCTTACGGGATAATAATTAGAAAAATCCTGTGATATATTTAATAAAAATACCGATATTGGAAACAGTAAGTGCAATTAGTGTGGCAGGTACTGCAAGTTTCAACCACTTTGCCCATCCGATTGATTGGCCTCTTTTCTCCATTGTAGTATATGCCACCACATTCGCCGAAGCTCCTATCGGAGTAAAATTGCCTCCTATATCCGTACCTAATGAGGTTGCCCAGACCATTATTGATAGTGCTGGGACCCCTGCAAACTTAACAATGTTTTGCAGTATGTATGCCATAGAAAGAGCAAATGGTACATTATCTATAACTCCACTGGCAACACCGGAGCCCCACAGTAGCGTACTTAAAAGTCCCATATGATTGCCCTTAAAAAGACCGATAATAGAGCCTGAGATTATCTTTATAATTCCGGTATGTTCCAGTGCACCTACTACCATAAATAATCCCATAAAGAATAATAATACTCCATAATCTACTTTTAACAGGATTTTTTCCGATCTCTTACCCAGAATAGTCAGCATAATAAAAGCAGGTATCATAGCAGCAAGGGGAACTTTAAGTGAAATGTGAAGATATTTTTCTATGTAATTGTGGGTAATTAAAAAGATAATTGCCGTTCCAAATGCAGCCAGTGCTACCTTAAACTGTTTCCTATCTTCTATTGCTCTGGCTGGATCCATCTCTTCAAACTCCTTCCTGGGTATCTCCTCAGAAGAAGCAATCGATTTCCGGTTTACTAAATAACAATACAGCAGAGTAACCGCTCCAGCCAGTATAGAAATAGGACCATTATGAATTATAAAATCATTAAAATAAAAACCAAGTTTCAAACCCAGAATTACGTTAGGTGGATCACCAACCATAGTCGCAGCTCCTCCGATATTAGCCAGAATTACCTCTGTGATTATTAGAGGAGTCGCATTCATTTTCAATATTTTGCATATCTCGTAGGTCAGGGTAGCGAAAAAAAGCATTACAGTAACGCTATCCATAAAAGCTGCAAGCAGTGCTGTTATTATGGGGAAAAAGATGAATATTTTCCTGGGAGAATATTTTAACCACCTGGCGAGTATAAGAGCTAAAAATGTAAAAAATCCCGCATCCGATAAAGCTGCGACTATAATAAACATACCAAATAGCAGCCCTATAGTTTCCCAGTTAATAAATCCTACAGCCTCGTTTATATTAAAAACACCAAATAAAATCAGCAGCAAAGTACCGGCAAATGCAACTACGGTTCTATTTACTTTTTCCGTTGCTATGACTATATAAGTCAGCACAAAAATTACTACTGCAATTAAAGCTGGATTCAATTTCTTTCCCTTATATTTCTATCTTTTGGTAAATAAAAATTAGTAAAATCCTACCACCTAAATTTTAAAAAAACAAACACGTCTATATTTTAATTATTAGAATACGATCTCTCTGATTATGATCCTTATCTACTATTATTTCCTTTGGGCCAATGATATCTTCTGACATTTCCTTCAGCAAGGCGCTTTTTTCGGGGTCAATCTCAAATAAAATATAACATAATTCGTGGGATAGGTATGGCTTTATCCTGGTAAGAATTTTTTCATATACCTCCAGGCCGGTCTTACCTGCCAGAAGAGCGGATTTTGGCTCATACTCTTTTACTTCCCGGGGCAGATCTTTATAATCTTCTTCAGAAATGTAAGGAGGATTTGAAATTACAATGTTAATTTTTTTTTCGTATTGTTTAAAAAAATCAGAAGACTCCTCCGGCAGCAGGTCGCATCCAATAAATCTTATATTCTTAAATTTACTGCTATCAAGAATGCTTTTAGCATTTTTTTCTGCTATTTCCAGTACATCAGGATTATTGTCAGTTGCTATTACCCGCCAGGATTCATCCGATACTCCTAATTCATCGGAAATCTCATAAGCAACGCTTATAGAAATAGCTCCGCTCCCGGTGCCAATCTCTAAAATGTTAATTATCTCCCTCTCTAAATTACCCTTCAAAAGTTGAAATGCCTTCTCTACTATAAGTTCTGTCTCAGGTCTGGGTATCAGTACTCCACTGTCCACATATAATTTTATTTTTCTAAAATATGCTTCCTTTAGGATATACTGAATAGGAATATGTTCGAGCCTTTTAAGAATATACTTCTTATATACAGCAAGTTCCTTGTTATTCAGAATGCGGTCATAATTTAAATATAAGTTGATCCTTGTTAGATTAAGAACAGAACTAAGCAGCAGTTCTGCAGACAATCTGGGTTGGGGAATATTTTTATCTTTAAAATAATTTATAGTCCAGTCTAAAATATTTTTTACATTCCATTTTTGCAAATAACCTAAGCACCTATCTTCTCTATTTTCTTCTCATTATCCGCACCCTTTAATGGATCTGTTAACTGATCCAGATCACCCTCCAGGATTTCATCAAGTTTATATAAAGTCAAATTTATTCTATGGTCAGTTACTCTGCCCTGTGGATAATTATATGTTCTTATCCTTTCGCTTCTATCCCCGGTTCCAATCTGCAGTCTTCTTCTCTCAGTTTGTTCGCTCATCTGCTTCTCCTCTTCCGCCTCTTTAATCCTGGCTCTCAAGATCTTTAAAGCCTTTTCTTTATTTTGCAGCTGTGATTTTTCATCCTGACATGTTACCACCATACCCGTAGGTATATAAGTTACCCTGACTGCAGAATCTGTAGTGTTAACAGATTGCCCTCCAGGTCCACTGGAACGGAAAACATCTACTCTCAAATCAGATGGATCTATTACAACATCCACCTCTTCGGCTTCAGGAAGCACAGCTACCGTAGCAGTTGAAGTATGGATTCTTCCCTGGGATTCAGTAGTGGGAACTCTCTGAACTCTATGCACTCCGGATTCATACTTCATGGTTCCATAGGTTCCCTCTCCTTCAATTTCAAATATTATTTCTTTAAATCCGCCGATACCCAGTCCGCTTGAACTAAGTACAGAATATTTCCATTTCCGGCTCTCCGCATATCTTGTATATAATCTGTAAAGAACCTCCGCAAACAAAGCCGCTTCATCCCCTCCGGCACCCGCTCTTATTTCAACTATAACATTTTTCTTATCATTAGGGTCTTTAGGAGTCAGAAGTAACTTTATTTTTTTCTCAAGCTTTTGTTTTTTATCATTATTTTCCTTTAGTTCATCCTTAAGGAAACTCCTCATCTCTTCTTCCTTTTCCGCTTTGAGCATTTCTTCCGCCTCTTTAACAGAAGCAAGAACTTCCCGGTATTTTCTGACAATATTTACAATTTCTTCGATTTCAGCTATTTTCTTCCCGTATTCTTTTAGTTTTTGGGGATTGTGAGAGACATCCGGATTTGAGAGTTTTTCAGTCAGTTTTATATAATTCTCTTCATATAGCTTCAATTTATCCAGTAATGCTGACATATTAACCTGCCTCCAGTGCTTTTTCCGCCTCTATAACTCTTTTAAATGAACTTATAGCCACCTCTATCTGGCTATCATCGGGTTCTCTGGTAGTAATCTTCTGGAGCAATAGCCCGGGATAAAAAATTATATTAACTATTCTGTACTTACTATATTTACCTGCAAGTCTTATAAGCTCGTATGAAATACCTGCAATGACTGGTATTAAAAGTATCCTTGATATAATCCGCCATATTATTGGCTGTCTCCCCAGAAGAGCAAATACAAAAACAGCTACAACCATCACAATAAGTAAAAAGCTTGTCCCGCATCTTACATGTAAAGTGCTGTACTTCCTGACATTTTCAGGTTTCATTTCTTCATTATTTTCGTAGGCCTGAATGGTTTTATGTTCCGCTCCATGGTACTGGAAGACTCTTTTTATATCTTTAAGCTGTGATACTGATAAGATATATATCAGGAAAAATCCAATTCTAATAAGTCCCTCAAGAAGATTATAAACTATTACATTGGGTAGGAACCCGGAAAAAGTTCTGCCGATTATTGTAGGAAGTATAAAAAAAACACCTACTGCAAATGCTACCGCAATTATTATAGATATAATCATTTCTTTTCTGGAGAATTTTATCTCTGCTCCGGTAGACTCATTAACAGAATAGCTTAAGGCTTTAAAACCTAAAGCCATGCTTTCAAAAAGTGTTACTATTCCCCGAATGAATATAAAACCAAGCATTTTATGCTTGGTTGTCAGGGGACCGTCGTTAAAAAGTATTGTGGATATTGTCTTATCAGGCCTTCTCACTGCCACGGCCCAGAAATGTTTGCTGCGCATCATAACCCCTTCAATAACCGCCTGGCCTCCTACCTGATACTTTTCGTTAGCCGCAGGCATCAAAATCACTCGCTTTAGGGGGACTTTCACACTTAAATTTGCCTTCAGGACAGAGGCCCCTGAGACAATTTGGGCCCGCTTTCTCAAAAACTACCGGAGCAATCTTTTTAACCAGCTTCAACATTCTTGTTGCCAGTTCCCTGATTTCCCACTGCGCCCTGTTGCAGCATCTTACTGTAAAAAAGTGTAAAAGTTCCCTACCATTCATGGTTACAATCATTTTTGTTTCTGCCGCGTTTGGTAGTATATACCTTGCATCTTCAGCTTCAATTCCACTACCCAAAAATTCTTTATAGAGATTATGTATATTTAAAATTAATTTATTAAACTTTTCCCTGGAATCTTTATCCTTTTCTATGGAAGGTGGAGTAATATATTCAAGATTATCTTTAAATTTCACATATCTTTGAGATTGCTGATTATATGAAGCAATTCTATGCCTCACCAGCTGGTGGGTTAAGGCTCTAGACACTCCTTCTATGGCAAATGTAAAATTTATGTGTTCTGTTGTACTGTGATGGCCGCTTTTTATTACAAATCTAACTAATTTATTAACATCTTCATCACCAAGCTCATCCATAAGTTCATCAACACCAACAGGTGAATAACACAATCTGGCAGCTACCGCTACCATTTTTTCCGGTTCCTGAGTGTATTTAATTAAATTTACCTTCATATACACACCCTTCTTTATTTCTTAGATTTCACAAGTCTCTTTTTAAATCTTTCCACCCTTCCGCCAGAGTCAACCAACTTTTGTTTTCCGGTATAAAAAGGATGACAATTCGAACATATTTCAACTCTTATCTCTTTTTTTGTCGATCTGGTTTTAAAAGTGTTACCACAGGAACAGGTAACTGTGCAATCAAAATACTCCGGATGTATGTCTTTTTTCATGTTATTAAATCCTTACTATTATTTATTATCCTTTATCTTAATCATTTCAAATCCTAAATATTAACATAAATATTACTAACCGTAAACATAACTTGCTAAAATCAAAGTGCCAAAAGGTGCAGCAAAAATCTATATACCATAGATCATGAGTTTTTTATTGATTTAGTAATGTTATTTGTTATAATTTTTTTTCTTTATCAAAACTTGCCCTGATGGCTTTGAGAAAATCCTCATTGGATTTTGTATTCCTGATATAGTCTATTAACTGCTCCAGTGCAATTTCGGGCTCTTTTTCATAAATTAACCTTCGAAGTTTCCATACCGTTGCCGCTTCTTCTTTTTCCATTAGTAGCTCTTCTTTTCTGGTTCCGGATCTGGTTATATCGATTGCGGGAAAAACTCTTTTATCTGCCAGATGCCGGTCAAGGTTGATTTCCATGTTTCCGGTGCCTTTAAACTCTTCGAATATAACGTCATCCATTCTGCTACCGGTTTCAATTAATGCAGTTGCCAGTATAGTAAGACTTCCGCCATTTTCAATATTCCTGGCTGCTCCAAAGAATCTTTTTGGCGGGAACAGTGCAGAAGAATCAACCCCACCGGATAAAACCCTGCCACTGGCCGGAATTGACAGATTATATGCTCTTGCAAGACGGGTTATACTGTCCAGAAGTATCAGAACATCTTTACCATGTTCAACCAGCCTTTTTGCCCGCTGAAGTACCAGTTCAGCAACCTGAATATGATTATCTGATGGTTGATCGAATGTTGAACTTATTACTTCTCCTTTTACCGATCTTTCCATATCGGTTACTTCTTCAGGTCTTTCATCAATCAGCAGGACTATAATATATACTTCAGGATTATTATTAGAAACACTATTTGCAAGATCTTTTAATATGGTTGTTTTACCTGCTTTCGGAGGAGATACAATAAGGCCTCTCTGACCCTTTCCTATAGGTGCA
>Ga0256868_10000824_pt1 | contig 17545 bp, 14 predicted proteins | sample RVTome_13_FD_187341 | JGI IMG/M metagenome (GOLD analysis project Ga0256868, IMG submission 187341) | Soil microbial communities from uranium-contaminated site in the Upper Colorado River Basin, Wyoming, United States - RVT92D227 HiSeq ...
CGGCATGTCTGCCTTCATGGTCGACATGCAGACCCCGGGCATTGAACAGTGTGCCATAACGGAAAAGCTGGGGTTGCACAGCTCGCCCACGGGAGAGATCGTCCTGAAGGACGTCAAGGTGCCCAAGGAGGCCCTCGTCGGCAAACCGGGAGACGGCTTTAAGATTGCCATGTATATGCTCGATAGGACAAGGCTCTCCTGCGCAGCCAGATCCGCCGGGGTAGCTGAAAAGTGTTTTGAGCTCGCCAAACATTATGCCAATGAAAGGCAGCAGTTCGGGCAGTCCATCATTAATTTCCAGATGATCCAAGATCAGCTGGCCAGGATGTGGTGCGAACATGAGGCGGCAAAACTCCTGGTCTTTAAGGCCGCCTGGATGCTAGACAACCTAGAGACGGTCGGCGGCAGGCCGACGCTGCACATCTCGACCGCAAAATACTACGGCGCAGAGGCCGCAGTCATGGCAGCCAATGAGGCGATGAAGATATTTGGATCTTACGGCTTCGGCACGGAATATCCCATAGAGCGATTTTACCGGGATGCCAAATCCTATCAGATTGTCGAAGGCACCTCAAACATTCAAAAGACGATCATAGCGAGAAATTTTATCGAAGAAAAAAAGGGGTAAAGGGGCAGTAGCTGCGTTTCCGCAAAAAGAGGAAAGGCAGGAAGCATTGGCCCCCTGCCCTCTTGCTTATACATCTTGAAGAAGTTGGCATCTCTAGATCTTCAATTCGAGCTGGATCATGTCCCCTTTTCGGAAGCCCATCTTATCGAAAAAGTGCAGCAGATCCCATTCTTTCCAATTCACCAGGGTGTAGATAGTATCCACCCCCACGGTCTTTAAATTGCCTATCATCTCTTTAAAAAGCAGCTTGGCGATTCCATGCCTCTGATACTGCGGAAGGATGCCGATGGTGTCGATCCACCCTACAGTATTTGGGATACCATATTCCCACCCGCTGGCATCCCCGATGATAAAACCGACAACGGTACCCTTCATCTCGGCAACGAGGGACGTCAGGGGCGATCGGCTCTCTTGATTCTCTATCTTCATGCTCCAGTACTCAGGTCTTTCCTTTCCCAGCACTTCTTTGTCGATCCGTACAATGGCATCAAGATCAGCATAAGCCATAGCCCGTATCTTGATTGCTTCCGAGAGGTCTTTCACTATCACTCTCCTCAATTATTATTTTGTGAAAGGCGTTACTATCAAGTATAGCGGGGCTTAAGGGACTGTCAAGGTAAGGTACCTGGAAGGCCCAGAACCAAACAGTGCAGTGAGCAAGTATAAGGTTAAAATATACCTTAAGAAAATATCGGGCTTTTTATGTCTAATACACTAATTTTATAGATAAATTTTTATTACGAAAGTGCCGTTTCTTAGACGGTTTAGAAGAGGTCGTCGAGCTCCCGATTAAGCGCCGGCATCTTGCCATGACAAGCTAGATATTGCTGAAGAAGCTCGCTCTCCCTCATGCTATACAGGGGGTTTTCCTCGTAGGCGAAATATCGGGCTTGTTCCTTTATTTGCAGCACCTCCTCAAGCTCCTTTTTCAGGTTCAGTGCCCCTTTTATGTAGATTACGTTTTGTTGCCCATCGAGAAGCTGATAAACGCCCCCTGTTTCAGGGACCTGAGAGAGGTTTTCTCTCGTACATTCGATCAACCTTTGTTGTTGAGGAGCCAAAGTAGGTTTATGAAAGCTAGGCCGGCGAGGACGATCACTATCAGCATGAAAGGCATCTCTACGGGGAATCTCTGTTCTACTAGCCTCCTTCTCTATAAGTGCGCCGGTTGGGCACACCTCGACGCACGACAAGCAGAAACGGCACGAGGATTCTTTAAGTGTCTTATTGGTTGTGCCGACAATGATTCTTCCATGGTCATCATAGACGAAATCGAGGGCACCGCTTTCATATACAGCCCGGCACACCCGTATACATCGCGTACAACCAATGCAGAGATTAAAGTTTCTTTCAAAAAAGGGATTGTCCTTGGTAAGAGGCAGATGGGCAAAGACATAGCGAGGAGTCTCGGGCCTGAGGCCGACATATTCAACTACCCGCCGAAATTCACAGCCAGCGAACAGGGCGCAGCAACGCTCGTTTTCCGGTATATTCAGAGTACAGGTAGATTGCACACAACCTTCCTTCTGGGTGCAGGTCAAACAAACATGGGGATGCCTCTCCGCCAATTCCATAATGCGATCGCGCCGAAAATCCATGATAGCAGGGGAAGAGGTGTTGATGACCATCCCATCTGCAACAGCCTTGCTGCATGAGCGATGCAGCCCCCCCTGCCCTGCGATCTCTACCACGCAGAGCTGACATCCTTCATAGCGCAGCTCCTGCCTTGCATTTTTTATGCGTTCGCTACCTCGATAAATCGCATCTGCCGGTCTTTGGCAATTGAGGGAAGGGATATCGGGATGAAAGCAGATGTGTGGTATATAGATCCCAGCTTGCGCAGCAGCCTGCAATATGGTGGTGCCTTCAGCAACGCTAATCTCTGCGTGATCGATCTTTATCTTAGGCATGACGCCGACCTGTCAACGTGGAATTGTCAAGAGCGAAAAATTTTCACAGCGCTTCACAATTGACCAGACAATCATTTTTTTACATATGATTGCCGCCATGATTCTGTATGAGATATGGCTCTGGTTTTACAAGCAGCTACGCAGGGGGGCGGGGCCTCACTATAACCAGGCCGGCAAGGAGCGCACGTATAGCTGATCTTCTTGCGCTCCCCCTCTTTGACGCGGGCAACTGGCTTTCCACTCAAGGGGTCGAATTGATCTTCACCGACTTCCAGCGCATCTGCCGGGCATACCTCTACACACCTGCCGCATCCATCGCACCTATCGGAATCGATGATGATAAACCAGTCCCCTGAACCATCTTTATAACCGTAAAAGGCCTGCATTGCTCCTCTGGTTACTTTTTCCGGGCACTCTTCACCTTCCCCTTGCTCACCATCGCCACTGCAAAGAGGGCCGCGCCCAAGGCACCGGCGATCTGGGTGTCGAAGGGGTAGTCCTTATATGCTGGATTGTACCAAACCTTCTCCGCAGTCTTGATACCTAATTCTTTTTCCAATCTTTTGACTACCCCTTCATTTTTGGCGATGCCACCCGTGATCACGAACTTCTCATGGACACCCAGGCGATTGAGTAGCTCCATGATCCGGTGGGCCATGGCGGCGCAATAGGCTGCCATGATATCGTTTTCCGGTACCCCCTTTTCCAACAGGCCGACGACCTCGCTCTTGGCGAAGACCACGCAGGTACTGCTGATCATGGGTGGCTCCTTTTTGACCTGGAAGGAGCGAGGACCGATCTCCCATACCGGCACCCTAATGAGATCGGCAAAGACCTCCATGCCCCTGCCGGTGCCTGCCGCGCATTTGTCATTCATCATAAAATTGAGGACCTTACCTTTATCATCACAGTTGATGGCCTTGCAGTCCTGACCACCCATGTCCATAACCGTCCGCACCTGTGGTCCATACATGAAATTTGCCCCTCGCGCATGGCAGGCGATCTCGGTTATGGTTCGCTGGGCCATGGGGACGTTCACGCGTCCATAGCCAGTCCCGATGCAGTAGTCGATATTGTCCACCGTCAAGCCGGTCTCCCCCACGGCAATACCCAGGGCCTTCCGAGCGCTATCAGGGCTATCGGAACCGGTGCGGGTGTTGCTAAAGGCATAGAGTTCGCCATCAACCAGCACCACCGCCTGTGAGCTCACCGAGCCGACATCAACGCCGACCGTGATGATAGTACCCTTTTTCCAATCGATGCCGGAATTGACCCAGGTACTCTCAGGCCATCTCCAGTATTCTTTTTTAGTCTCCTCGGCCATCTTCGTGCGCCTCCTTATGAGGCCTGTCATCCCTCAACGATCTCCTGCCCTACTACCTTAACGGCTACCTTCTCTTCCAAAACACCTTTCGCTGCTGCCTCAGCTGCCCCCAGGGCGCCCACAAAGTCAGGGTCATCGGGAACGATAATGTCCATGGCAATCTCTTTTCTCAGTGAATCGATGAATCCCTCATTTTTTGCCATGCCTCCGATAATTACGATGTCTTTTTCCAATCCCACAATACGGGCTACGGAGGCGATCCTCCCCGCTATCGCGTCATGCACGGCCTTGGCAATATCCTGTTTCTCTATGTTCTGGTGGATGAGGGAGACCACCTCCGATTCACCAAAAACAGCGCATTGGGCATTCATGGGTATAGAGGTGCTTGACTTGAGTGAAATTGCCGCCATCTCCTCCACACTCATCTCCAGCGCAATAGCCATGGCCTCAACGAACGTACCGGTGCCGGCAGCGCACTTTTCATTAATGGCGAAATCAAGAACCTTCCCGTCAGGGCTTATCTTGATGGCCCTCCCCTCTTCTGCACCGACATCGATAACGGTCCGTGCCGAGGGGACGAGCCGGGTGACACCCCTCGCATCAGCTGCCGCATCGGCGATGCAGGCATCAGCAAAGGCGATCCGTTTGCATGCACTCCCTGTCGCGACGACACGCCCTACATCCACCTGCTTGAGCCCGGCCTTGCGGAGCGTTTCTTCATACAATCTTTCTGCCGCCTGCGCCTTCTGTATGCCTGTTGCGGCCGCTCCTTGTGCCGCACGTGCACCATCCTTCAGGATGACGACGTGGACATTCTTACCGCCGACATCGATCCCGGCAACGATCATCCTTATCCTCCTCTTGGTTTGCTTAGAAAATAGCTTCCAAATCCCCCCACCCCCCCCTGACCAAAGGGTCACCTTCGGTTTGCTAAAGGTCCCGTACTTCTGTACATAAATCACAGAGGTCGGGATGTATCGCTATGCGATACAGGGGTGAGGGGGGATTGCCCAATTTTCATCGTTCGCGTGAGGCCAAGCAGCCATGACAATTGCTCTCCCCATGTCGCGGTTAGGCTACCTTTGGCCAAAGGGCCACCTTCGGTTTGAGCCCTAATGTCTCGGTAACAAAGAGCTCGATGAGGCGCAGGACACGGCCCTCATCAAACTCCCTCTCATCAGCCATGTTTCCCTCAAAGGTCATGGCCGGAATACCCATCTCCTGCAAGGCGATCTTCAATTGCATCTGGTGCTGTGCAGTGCCCTCGCATCCTCGGTTGAGGTGTATGATCGCGGCATCGCACTGCCACTGTTTGGCAATCTTTGTCACCAGATCGTTTTTATAGGTGGCACCGTAGAAGGGCGCCCACATGAGTTTGCCCTTCAGCTCTCCCTCGACCAAGAGCCTCAGTGCATGGTCGCGGTCCTTGATGGTAATGCCTTGCTCGTCGAGGGTCGGATACGGAACAAGCAAGCCATTGCTGTCTACCTTCATCCAACCAATAAGGGAAAAGGTATAGAGATTTGCCACGGAGACAATGCCATACTGCTCAAGATATCGATATATCCGGAGAAAACCCCAGGGCGGCTGGCTATCACCCAAGACCCGGCATCGCTCATCGGCTACTGCCGCGATCTTATTGGCAACCCGATTCTTTATCTCCGGGTACAACTCCTTCTCATAAAAGTCGGCTATTGCCTGGTTCGACTTTTCAAGGGTTCCCAGCACGTAGAGGGAGAACATCGTCTTTTCATCGAGGGGCGCGGGAATCGCCTGGTTGAGTTCGCATGTCTTGGCCCAGTAACAATTTGAACGATACGTATTATAGACATTCTGTATCAGTTTTTCCTCGACGATCCGCCTGCCGGTAACCCTTTCGATAAACGCTATGCCATCATGGAGCTGTGCCACCACATACTCTATCTGCCGATCTCCTATCTTATCGTACGGCCCGACCCCGACGTCGAAACAAAAATAGGGGGTGGTCCCTCCACCAATTTCATCGGCAACCTGCAGCCACTTGGAATGGCAGCAACAAATCTGGTTCTGAAAGATGAAGTCTGCATGGGGCCATGGACCTCCATAGGCATATTCGTTCAGGGCTACGGAGCCCCAGTAGGCACGCATGTAAGAGCAGAGATCGCGTGCGCATCCCCACTTACCTTCCGCAGCCTCCTGGTATCTGACCTGGAGCTCGGGATTATGTGCGATGCTCGCCCCATACGGCTCCTCGGAAAGCCCATGCACCTCTCCCTCCAAGGCTTGGGGAATGGCATCAAAGCTCCACGCCCCCCCCTCCCAACGCAGGCCTCCTCGAGCAGGTGACTCTTTATAGTCTTGGTAATATCTCTCCCTCAGTTCTTTGGCCTTCTGCCAACAGTGAAGACCTTCGGTTTTATATATCGCCATCAATGAACCTTTATATTCACTGGTCCTTAATCGAATAGCTCGTCAGCTCGGAGCTGTTCTATAAACGCCTCGATACGGATGCGGAATTGTCCCACCGGCACGGTAACCTCGAATTCAAGAACATAGCAGGGGATGCCGTTACCTTCCAGGTATCTCTTCAAACTCGGTATATCGCACTCATGGGGATCGCAGAATTTCTGCTGGACGAGTATTACACCCTGAACCCGATATTCCTTTGCCAACGTGAGTATATGGGGAAATCTTTTTCTCTCCCAGGTCTCTTGTTGAAAGTCCTTTGTCGGACACGGAACGCGGTCACAGTATCGGTCGGCAATAGCCTGCAGGCGATCTCCTTTGGTCAAGATCTCATCCCAGAAGTACCGCGAGCCGGTACAATGATCATCAATAACGAAGGTAGCACCGATAGTTTCCACCATCTCCATAAAGGGACGATCATCATTCTCGCTGCCAACGATCATAAGCCTTATACCCTGCTCACGATCGAGCTGCCTATGGGGAAGGCCCCTGAGCAACTCTTCTACCAAGACGTTATGCTCGCGTTTATCCATCAACTGGCTGGCCCAGACCATTGTCATGGCTTCCGTACCGGTAAGAGGCGGATTATCTTCTTTACGGAACTCGTAGACCTTCTTCATCAGACGCCGGCTCGTATTCATAATATCAATGCCTCTGTCAAGATCTGCATCAGTTATTTTTTTGCCAACCCATGACTCTATCGCGATTTTAAATTCAGCTAACTCTCCTAAAAGAAATTTTTTGGCGTGTGCGGTTGTGACGGCACTGGGCATACACAGATAATATGACCAGGGCGTAGGAACTTGCAGTTGCCAAGCGCCGAAGGCTTGACGAACATGGAGACAACTTTGGGCGATCATGATGCCGTCAAGGTAATCATAGTAGCCTGCTAAACCCTGGCTCAGACAGTCGCGAGAGAATGGGCACCACATATCAAACATATGCGGAGTTGCGCGTGCGGGAGGTTCATGCCCGCCGATGATGCGGACTGGAAGACAATTGGCAGCGTAAAGTATCTCCTCGGGAACATAAGTGCAAAAATATCCTACTACCTTTCCATCGCAGTTATTTTTTTTCCACTCCTTTGCGTAACTATGCCGGTCGTCATACCACTGTTTAAACTCCTCGATCATTAACCAATCCTCACCCTGTCTTGTATATGTAGGGATGATTATTTTTGCTATACTGTCGTTATCGAAAGATCTTTTGTAAAAAATTATATTGTTTTGTAACGATGCCGGCTTTTATTTTTTACTATAGCAAACTAATCTGTCTTGTCAATGAGAGCATAGGCCCTGTCTGCCGCCTCGACTGACGGCTGGACAAGCCCTCAACATATTGCCCCTTGCGGGCAACAGGTCCTACGGATGAAGATTAAGCGTAAAGCAGATGAAATCACCGTGGGAATAACGAACCACGAGGTGAGAAAGCGCCCCTCTCCCGGGTTGCCTGCGCGCTCTCACCGGCATGGAAGTAAAGGAAGGGGTCCTGATGATGCTATCTGGACAGCCTCACTATATCGCCTGACGTTATATTTCCGCCGCTGACAACCTTCGCCTCTGCGGCGTCGAACCCGAAGAGCTGATCGATCTTTACCTTCCCTTGCAAAGTCCCTGGTAACCTTCCCAGGGAAACCCCCGTTGTTGGGTTTTTCACCTGCCTACCCGGGTTATAGATCTCCAGTTCATCTCCGACCTTCAGCCCCGTGGATTTACCGGCATTGAGATAGATCTTGTCGCCTTCCACCGTGGCTACACTGGTCGACCATTCCAGGCCGGCCAACCCCCTTATTATCCCCTCGGAAACCCCCTGGAGGGCGACATTGACGGCAGTGGAGAGGGCCTTATCCTGACTCAGCTCCCCTACAGCGTGAGAGGAGTATATGGGGTTTTCCCCTTTGATGGATCTCATGATGTTGCCGGTATCCGTATCCAAGAGCTGGACGTCTATCTTAGCAAAGGCCATGGCCTCCTCAGTCTTCGCCTGTTTCCCCGTTCCCACCAATACATCTTGTATCTTTCCCATCACCAGTCCTTGAACCCCTAACAAGGTCCGTAATTTCCAGAGTGTGGAAGTTGCCGAGAGGGAATTGAGCTCTCCTCCTCCGACGGTCTTTTTCACCTGTTCCATGTCGGCTACGATCACCGCCCCAGTTTCCTCTAGTTGTTGGGCCAGCTGTTGTGTCACGAGAGCACCTAGTCTTCGTTTGCCCCCCTGTTTGGTATTATCCTGAAACTCCACGATAACTACCTTATATTTTAGTCTCCCTAAAATATAGGGCGTGGCGATGGGCTTGGTCTCCTTGCCGGCAAGCGCCACCTCCTCACCCTCCTTTCCTGCATAAGGCCGTTTAGAATAGGTAGTCGCCCTCTTTTGATCGCCGGTCGGCGAAGTTTTTTGCGAACTGTATACCCACTGCCCTTCCTTACCTTTAGCTGCCTGCTCCTTATCCTTCTTCCCGAAGAGGGCGCACGAGGAGATAAGAAACAAAGCAGTGAGCATAGTCAATAGTAGTACCCCTATCTTTTTGATCCTTGTGGTCTTCATAGCTGCGCTCCTTTTTTAATGCATAGTGGCATCGGAATATAGTCTTGCCATCTCTGGCGTATATGTTCCATCATGCGCATAGACAAAGAAGGGAGGCAATACTTCCACCCCTTCCCCCCCTTTTTTGCATGCCTCTGTGAGGATAAATTTGGCATCCTCGTTTTCCCGCGAGTATACCCATCGAAGCATCTTCGGCTCCAACATGGCGCTTCGCAAACTATCAAAGAGAGTGACGGACCTGTGTGCGGGAAAGATGATAAAAATCCTCCCCCCCTCCTTTAAAAGATAACTGGCCGCTTGCAGCACATCGCCGATAGTACACATGACCTCATGCCGGGCAATGGCCTTTTGGGAAGAGGGATTGATCCTCCCGCTTGAGACCCGATAGTAGGGGGGGTTGGTCACCACCACATCAAAAGAACAGGGGGCAAAAAGATCGCCTATCTCCTTGATGTTACCCTGATAGATATGGATTATGTCTTCGAGACCATTGTTGTGGACATTCGTCTGAGCGAGCTCAACTAACTTTTCTTGTATCTCCACCCCCACGATCTCTCCGGCGCTTTCCCCCTTCTGAGCGAGTATCAGGGGAATAATCCCGATCCCTGTCCCCAGATCTACCACCCTTTCCCCGCCTCTCAGTCGAACAAAACCCGCCAGCAAGATGGCGTCAAGGGAAAAGCGGTAGCCGTTCTTTTCCTGAATTACCCTTATCGTTCCACCAAAAAGGGTATCGAAGGTCTCGCTCTTCGTACATGACGACGGAAGTTCAAGCATTAAACCGAGGCTACCTCCTCATCAGGAACAATCTTGTTGATGACCAAGCCAGTAGCTACCTTAGGATAGAAAAAGGTTGTTTTACGAGGCATGACCTCTCCGGCATCTGCGACTCGCTTGACCTGTTGAATGGAAGGGGGATTCATAAGAAAAGCCGCTCTATATCTCCCCGCATGAACCTCCTCTAGGACCTCATTTCTGCCTTTGAGCAAACCCACGTCTTCCAGCTCCACCTTGAGCAGTTCTTTCAAGATAAAACCATCCACGAGGGTCACATCGAGTTCCTGTAAGACCTCTGCGTAACCCTTCAGAAGATCTTTAACCCTTATCCCCTCTTGGGAAATTACGTGACTATATCTCTTCTCTCCATCAATGTAAAGACCAAAGGCATATCTGCCCCGGATCTTTTCGTCAAGCGCCGCAAAAAGGCGTTTTCGAGCCACCTTTTCTCCATCCGTATCATCGAAAGGGAAGGCCTGCAAAGAAAAATGTTTTTCCAAAGCCTTATAAAACCCTTTCAGATCAAGGGGTTCTTGGGGGGTAACAAGCCGGTGGGTGGGAAGAATGAGGAGGCCCTCCCCTTCTATAGGGGTGAGATACATCATCGTATATTCAAAGGGCGATCTTTCGGTATAAGAAGGAAATCGCTCTCTCATTCTGTCACGATAGATGAGGGCGGTCTTATACCGATGATGCCCGTCGGCGATGAGGAGCCTCTTGTCCTGAAGCTGATTCGCAACTTCGGAGATGATTCTTCGGTCATCCGCCTGCCAGAGGCGATGGACTACGCCGTCGTCATCATGGAATTCATACCGAGGGGCCGATGTCCATACCTGAGCAAATTGTCCCTCGATCTCTCCGGCTGGATCCGAATAGAGGGTGAAGATTTGGCTGAGGTTTGCCCCGCATGCCTCCATCAGCCTGAGCCGATCCTCCACAGGTTTGGGGGTCGTCCCCTCATGAGGGATAATACCCCCCTGCCCAAACAGTTCAAGTTTGACCAACGATATAAACCCGTTCCTCTTTTTTATCTCCCCTGAGGGCGCAGTAAAGATCTGCTGATAGGGATAAAGAGAAGGCCTTTCTTCCCTTATGAGCGCACCTTCCTTCTCCCATTCTTGCAAGTTTTGCGCAGCCACTTGATATCTGTCCACCCCCTCCTCCCCCCGTGGAAGGATAAGACGAACTATGTTGTATGGATGTCGTCCACGATAGTGTTCTTCTTCCTCGAACGAGATGACGTCATAGGGCGGCGTAGCAACCTGGGAGAGGTCGACAATTTTTTGGGGATTATAATGAATTCCGCGAAAAGGGGCAATTTTCGCCAACAGGTACTCCTTTTTAAACGAAGAATTGTAGCTATCTCCATCACATAAGTCAATGATTTCTCATAACTACAGATTGATATCCGGAGGTGACCCTGGCCAAAGGGCCACTGACCAAAGGGTCACCTTCGGCTTCGGTTTGGTCAATGGATTTCTTTGTCCTAAAGAGGAACAGCCGGAGAGATTATACACCCGGAGGTGACCCTTTGGTCAGATGCTCGACTGCTGATTATATGTCCTAAAAAAGGATTGTTTTATGAAGAAAGGCTTAAAAAATGTACAGGTGGGTTTTTTTGCTCTTTAAGCGAACCTAAAACGTTTCTCAGAAAAAAGCCTCATGCTAGCATCAACGACCTCAGGATCGTAGAGGGTACCTCTTCCCTTGGTTATCTCTTCGAACGCCCGCTCGATGCCGAGCGCCGGTCGGTAGGGCCGATGTGAAGCCATGGCTTCTACCACATCAGCGACAGCCAAGATCCTCGCTTCAAGCATGATCTCATCGCCCTTCAACCCTTGAGGATATCCAGAGCCGTCCAGCCGCTCATGGTGTTGCAGAACGATCTTGGCGACTGGCCAGGGTAGATCTATCGTCTTCAATATATCGTGACAGATCTGCGGGTGATATCGAATGAGACTAAATTCGATGTCGTTTATGCGTCCCGGCTTACTGAGAATTTCAGCAGGCACATTGATCTTGCCGAGATCATGGATGAGCCCGGCCATACGAAGCCCATCAAACTGATCTTCCGTCAGGCCCATCTCTTCAGCAATAGCGCAGGCAAGAATGGTCACCCTCCGTTGATGGCCGGCGGTGTGAGGATCTCTCGTTTCTATAGTTGATGCTAAGGCGTTGACCGTCGCAATAAAGGTTTCACGCAATTGAGTATAGCTTCGCTGCAGGCTTTCCGCGGTCTTTTTGCTTTCAGTGATATCACGGCATACACCAAATACCGCCGTCATATCACCATGTTCATTGCGCAGGGGGAAAATATTCGTTTCGCAAACACCGTCTACGCCGTCCTTACGGGTAAAATTCATTTCTCCAGTCCATCGGCCATCGCGCAACATTCCCTTAATAACTTTCGTCACCAGAACACCGACAGTTTCTCGAAAAACCTCTTTCTGATCATAGCCAAACATCTTTTCCGCTGCCGGATTCCAGCTTATGATGTTACCCCATAAATCGACCACAATGATGCCATCGTGGATATTTTCATAGATAAGGGCCTGTCTTCGCATTTCCTCCTCTGCGCGCTTGCGCTCCGTAATGTCGCGTATGTTGATTTGAATCACCTCCCTGCCGTCGGCCACATGGGTGTTGTTCACAAACTCTACATCTCTAACTTTACCTTCCCTTGTTTTGAGTGGTATGTGCTCATGTCGTATATATTTTTTTTCATACAATTGCCTGAACGCATCTTTATCCGGCACAATTTCATTGAATAAATCGATCTTCCAAAGTTTCTTCCCAAGAAATTTATTGGGAGAATAGCCCAACATTTCTATCAAAAAGGGGTTTACATCAATAATTTTCCCTGTGTCTGCTTCGAGGACCAGCACGCCATCCTGAGGTGTCTCGAAGGTTGGCCGATTTCGGCTTTTAGCTACCAGCCTTTGCTTCCCCGGCTTGTTCTTGGCGCGTGGGGAAGTTCGTGGTATACATAGTGCCTGTCGAGATGCCGTTTTCGGCGTCCGTGCCATTTTGTTGTTGCTACCCCCTTTTCGCACGTAAGAAAATTACCTGTTGCCATGAGGGATTCATAATGATCTTTCTCTCTCTCGTGACTGATTTTTTTACGCGATAAAATGCCATAATTTCATTATGTTGCATATATTTCGAGACCCCGTAGAGGGCTTTAACCCTATATAATCCGATGAGGTGCGATTGTCTCTTCTTTGTGGAGGTTAAATCCGCCTCAACTGTTTGAATAGTTCCGTAACCTTCTCGAACTCGGTTGATTTATCAAAGAAATAATCCGCCCCTAACCCGAGGCATTTTTTTCTGTATTGCGGATAGGGGTAGTTCGTAAGCATTATAACCATGGGAGCTTGCTTTTCCTGTTTGATAGCTTGTAGCACATCCATTCCGCTTCCGCCGGGCATCCTTATATCCAGGATCACGATGTCAGGATTCAATTTCTTTATAGAGGTGAGGGACTCGGCAACGTTTTGAGCATGTCCGATGATTTCGATCCCCGGGATATCAGACAGCATCTCAATCAACCTTTCGCAGAGCACTTTCGAATCATCAGCGATAAAGACTTTCATACAACCCTCCCGTTCATTGCATCTATATGAGCGGATATACATCTAATGCTGAAAATAAAAAGATGGGTATCGGCGTAAAGCTGATTTTGTTGTCGGCGTTTGTCTTACAACAGCAAATCAATAGGCAGTAAGCAATAGAGGGAGGCAACGACTCGGTGAGTGGGCGTACCGGAGAAACGGGGTTTATTTCTTCTTAATCAACCATTTATCTGCCTCATCAATCACTTTAACAAGTTGTGCGATAATATGATTATACATATTATCTAACTTTTCCATTGTTTCTACGTTAAAATAATTACATCTGTTTGCAAACTCTATCCATACTTGAGTTTCACAAGCTTCACTTTCTGCGTCACTCAACTTTGCAACAAACGCTGCTTTATATCGTCGCTTTCGCCAGGCTTCAGCTATGTTGGCGCACACAGACCGCGCAGACCTGCGCATCTGATCAACAAGGGAATACTTTTCTTCTGGTGGAAAGCTCTTAGATAGTTGAAATATCTCCATAGCAGCTGCCATCGCATTTTGGTAGACACGTAGATCTTTATAACTAGCTATTTTCTCGCCCATTCTCCGTCTCGCCGCTTCTTACTTTCCTCTATCTACAATTGTATTATTCCACCAGCCCATGTTTAAGGGCATAGTGGGTTAACTCCGCACTATTCTTCATCCGCATTTTTTCCAAAATACGGGAGCGGTAGGTACTGATAGTCTTCACGCTGAGACATAGTTCCTCCCCTATGTCTTTTACCCTTTTTCCCGAGGCTATCATGCACATCACCTGAAATTCACGATCGGATAGTGTTTCATGGAGTGACGTTTCTCCCTCACTCTGCAAATCGAAAGCCAGTTTCTCCGCAAGGAGAGAACTGACATATTTCCTTCCAGTGGATACCCTTCTGATAGCCGAGATCAATTCACCTGGAGCACTTTCTTTCGTAAGATATCCAGCAGCCCCGGCCTTTAAAACACGCACTGCATATTGTTCTTCAGGATGCACGCTAAGAACGAGCACAGGGAGTTTAAGCTTTTCCTTTTTTATCTGTTTTAAGATATTCAGTCCGTCTCCGCCCGGCATGGAGATATCCAACACCACCACAGTATATTCATTGCTTCGCACCTTATCCAAGACTTCGTGACCAGAGCTCGCTTCATCGGCAACCACCATATCCGACGTTTCAGCAACTATCTGCTTCAGTCCCTCGCGAACAATAGCGTGATCATCGGCAATCAATATCTTGATCATAGGAAGACTCCTTTTCGAGTATAGAGCCCTTTACAGGCGAGTGATAGCAAATGTTAATTGTTTACTACCGGCACGTCCACCTCAACCGAGGTTCCTTCGCCTGGGGTGCCCTTGATCCTGACTTGCCCTCCCCATGGGTGGACACGTTCTCTCATGCCAATAAGACCAAAGGATTTAGAGTCATTAATCTGCTCGTCAGTAATGCCCGCGCCATTATCCGTCACTCTCAACGTCAATGTCCCGGCCTTCTTCTTAATCTTCACGGTAATCCTTGACGCGCCTGCATGGCGAGCTATGTTGGTCAGGGTCTCCTGAAATATGCGGAAGATAGCCGTTGAACAATCTTTCTCTACAGTAAGATCTACAGGATCCACAGTAACTCGACAGGTAATACCCGTTCTCTCTTGAAATTCTTCTGCTTGCCATTCGATTGCTGCAACTAAACCGAGGTCATCCAATACCCCCGGTCTCAATTCCGCAGAGATTCGTTTCACGGTTTGAATAATAGTATCAATAAGGCCGCCCATGGAGCGCGTTTTTACACCCAATTGCATTTGGTCTCGCGGTAGTCTGTTCTCAAGCCATGACAAGTCCATCTTCAAGGCTGTCAAATCCTGTGCCAATTCATCGTGTATCTCCCGTGCGATCTTTGTTCTCTCCTGTTCTCGCACGGACTCTAAATGTACGGTGAGGTTCCGCAACTGTTCGCGTGAGCTTTGCAGCTCCTTTTCTGCCTGCATGCGTTCGGTGATGTCGGATGTGATATGGACCTCCCCTATAAGGTTTCCTTCATCATCCAGCAACGGATCGACAGAGATATTTAACCATCGATTATCTTTCAAGAACACTTCGGTTTCCCGTTGATGGGTTTTCTCCACACTCACAAGGGGACACCCTTGAGGAGGTGTTGAGATACCATGGAAAACTTCCCAGCAGGTGCGATCGACAATCTCACTGAATGGCTCTCCTATCACCTTCATCATCGCATTGTTGCACCGCTTGATTCTTCCTTCCCGGTCGAGCAGACATACGGCGTCGCTGATCGCATCGAAGGTCGTACGCCATTCGGTAACAGCTAGTTCTAACAGCTCATGCATCCTTTTACGTTCGGTCATGTCCGCAATCATCACGATGGTGCAACCGTCTTCCAGCACCGTTGGTCTGAACTCTATTTCTTTAATGGTTCCGTCTTTGCAGGTCACCCGGAACGTCCGAAAGAATGCCCTATGAAACGTCTTTTGGAATATCTTGTCGCCACTATTCTGAGTAACATCCTCTCTCAATGTATTAATTACCATATCCCGGTATGTTTTATCCGGATAAGCAAGGCGAAACCAATTTTTTAATGTGGAGACATCCTTGAGTGTGTAACCAGTGATAGCGGTAAATTCAGTATTGATGAAGATACTTACCCCATCTTCATCAAGAAACACAGCACCATAGGGGGCTTTTTGCAGGATGGAGAAAAAAGTGTCCCGCTCCCTCTGTAATAACTCCTCAGTCCGCTTGCGCTCGGTGATATCGGTGACCAAGGCGAAGAAGCCATTGACCCGTCCCTCGTCGTCAGCGTCTGGAACGTAGTCGGCGATCACCCAGCGCGTGCCACCATGTGCGTACGGGAGTGCTTCTTCGAAGGACACTCGGTACCCTGCTAACGCCGTCTCGATACGGTCTTTTATCAATTCAAAGGCGGGATCGCCGAGAACTTGGCTGCAGCGCTTCCCGATGATCTCTGCTCGGGGGAGTCCAAACCATTCCTCGTATTGCCGATTGACAAATCGGTAGCAGCCGGCCGCATCAACGTATGAAACGAGCGCCGGAACATTATCGGCGATCATGCGGATCTCTTGCTCGTGCCTCCGCAGCGCCTCCTCCGCCTGCTTGAGCTGAGTTATGTCTTTTGAAATCACCGTAATAACGGCGGGCTTACCAACTTCCAGGGGTTTAACAGGGCTTAACGTCCGAATAAAATATCTATTATCGCGTTGGCTTCTGTATTCATAGGAGTGTGCCTTGCCGGTCTTTAATACCTTCTGAACTCTTTGAGCGAAGTCTTTTGTCTCTTCGAGTGAGTGAAATTCTCCATAGGCCCTACCGATCACTCGGCTTCTTTTTAAGCCGAGCCTGAATAGATGCCGTCTATTCATAAAAAGGTAGTTACAATCCTTATCTACCAAATAAATGGAGTCTTCACTTGACTCAACTAAAGAACGGTATTTCTCCTCGCTCTCCCGCAGCGCCTCCTCCGCCTGTTTGCGTTCGGTGATGTCCTCGGCAATCTCTATGAAGGCAATGACGAGTCTATCCTTCCCGAAGACTGGAAAGGTTCGAAGCCTCACATGAAAACTGCTTCCATCATCCCGTACCGCCTCTGTCTCGACCTCTCCAGGTTTGCCGGTAGTCATCGTCTGAACCCCTGGACAATGTTGGCATACCGCATCACGTTTTTCGAATTCTTGGAAACACTTTTTCCCGATCATCTCACCGATAGGCTTGTTAAATCTTCCGCCCATTGTAGCATTTACCATAACTATATTGTGGTCGGAATCAATGAGATTAATCCCCAGATCAATGTTATCTACCACAGATCGGTAGCGCTCCTCACTCTCTCTGAGCTTCTCCTCTATCTGCTTGCGCTCGGTTATGTCGCGAATGATCATGCTTGTTCGCTGTTGGCCCTGCTCGTCGTCGAAGATTGTCGAGGTTATGTCCGCTAGAAATCTGATGCCGTCTGCCCGAATCATCGTGATCTCAGCACGTACTTTTCCTGAGCGGGTACGTTCTTCTAGTGCTGCATGCAAACGCATGTCTGTTACATCCACCAAACCATTGCGACCGATCTGCTTGATCTCTTCCGCCGTTCTGCCGAACATCTGACAAGCAGCTGGATTAACATCCAAAATAGATCCATCGGGCGCGGTTAAAAGAATAGCATCTTGCGAGTTTTCAAACAGGGAGTGATAGCGTTCCTCGCTCTCACGCAGCGCCTCCTCTATCCGCTTGCGCTCGGTGATGTCCCTTATAACTGCCAGTACAGCCTGTTCCCCCTGATATTCCAGAGGAGCAGCAGCCACC